>Ga0335070_10006246_pt1 | contig 14016 bp, 17 predicted proteins | sample Lox_Sample_13_FD_206722 | JGI IMG/M metagenome (GOLD analysis project Ga0335070, IMG submission 206722) | Soil microbial communities from Loxahatchee National Wildlife Refuge, Florida, United States - Lox_Sample_1.3 | ecosystem: Environmental > Terrestrial > Soil > Wetlands | place: USA... | reverse complement strand
GTCACCAACGCCGTGCTGGCGGAGGTGTTCCAGCAGCTCGACGGCCACCGCGTGCACCTGGAAGGCATGATCCTCAAGCCCAACATGGTCATCTCCGGCAAGAAATGCCCGCAACAGGCCAGGCCCGAGCAGGTCGCCGAGGCGACGGTGCGCTGCCTGAAGCGGCACGTGCCGGGCGCCGTGCCGGGCATCGCGTTCCTGTCCGGCGGGCAATCGCCGGCCGACGCCACGCTGCACCTGTCGCTGATGAATGCGATGGGCAGGCTGCCGTGGCAGCTCACGTTCAGCTACGGACGCGCGCTGCAGGACGCGGCGCTGTCGGCGTGGGGCGGCAAGCCCGCCAGCTTCGCGGCCGGCCAGGGCGCGTTCGCGAAGTGGGCACGCCTCAACGGCCTCGCGCGCGATGGCCGTTACAAGCCAGGGATGGAATCGCAGGCGGCCTGATGGGTGTATCCCCGACGGCGGAGGCCGTGGTCGAGGTCAGTGATCTGCGCTATGCCATCGACGGGCGCAGCATCTTCGACGGCCTGAACCTGCGGGCGCTGCGCGGCCAGGTCACTGCGGTCATGGGGCCGAGCGGCACCGGCAAGACGACCTTGCTGCGGCTGCTGATGGGCGCGATCGAGCCGGGCGACGGGCGCATCACCGTGTTCGGCGAGGAAGTCGCCCGACTTGCCCGACCCGCACTGTACGGGCTGCGACGCCGGATTGGCATGCTGTTCCAGAACGGCGCGCTGATGAGCGACCTGTCGGTGTTCGAGAACGTCGCCTTTCCGCTGCGCGCCCACACGCGGCTGCCTGAACCGCTGCTGCGACGCCTGGTGCTCATGAAGCTGCAGGCGGTCGGCCTGCGCGGCGCGGCGGACATGGCCCCCGCCGAATTGTCGGGCGGCATGGCGCGGCGCGTGGCGCTGGCGCGGGCGATCGTGATGGACCCGGAGCTGCTCATCTACGACGAACCCTTCGTGGGACTCGATCCGATCTCGCTCGGCGTGATCCTGCGCCTGATCCAGACGCTGAATGCCACCCTCGGCATCACCAGCATCGTCGTGACGCACGACGTCGAGGAAATCAGCCGCATCGCGCACCAGAGCTACCTGCTGGCCGGCGGGCGCGCCGCCGCCGCCGGGAGCCCGGCGGAACTGCTGCGCGCCGCCACGCCGGCCGTGAACCAGTTCATGCGTGGACTGCCCGACGGCCCGGTGCCGTTCCACGTGCCGGCGCCCGACTATCGCTCGCAGCTGCTGGCGGTCGATCGATGATGCGGCCGCTCGTCGATGCGATCGTGCGGATGGGCCGCATCGCGCTGTTCCTCGTGCGCGTGCTCGGGCAATGCCTGCCCTCGCTCCGTCATCCGCGGCTGCTGCTGGCGCAGATCTACAACGCCGGCGCGCGCTCGCTGATCATCGTGATGCTCTGCGGCCTGTTCGTCGGCATGGTGCTGGGTCTGCAGGGCTACGACCTGCTGCAGCGCTTCGGCTCGGAGTCCGCGCTCGGCGTGGCCGCGGCGCTCGGGCTGGTGCGCGAACTCGGGCCCGTGATCACGGCGCTGCTGTTCGCAGGCCGCGCCGGTACGTCGCTGACTTCTGAAATCGGGCTGATGCGTGCGACCGACCAGCTCACCGCCATGGAAATGATGGCCGTCGATCCGGTGCGCCGCGTGGTCGCGCCGCGTTTCCTGGGCGGCATCATCGCGATGCCGCTGCTGACGGCGATCTTCAATATTATCGGCATCTACGGGGCACAGCTCATCGGGGTCGGCCTCGTCGGCGTCGAATCGGGCTCGTTCTGGTCGCAGATGCAGGCGCAGGTGGACCATCGCGACATCAACGAAGGCCTGATCAAGAGCCTGTGCTTTGGCGTGGCCTGCAGCCTGATGGCCGTTTATGAGGGTTTCCATGCCGAGCCGACGGCCGAAGGCGTCGGCCTGGCGACGACGCGCACCGTGGTCAGCTCGGCGGTGCTGACGCTGCTGCTCGACTACATGCTGACCGCCGCGTTCCTGAATTCCTGACGGGAGTATCGACACACCATGGGCAACAAGAATCGCAGTCTGGAGATCGGCACCGGCCTGTTCGTGCTGCTCGGCTTCGCGGCGCTCGGCTTCCTGACCACGCAGCTGCCCGCGAGCGGGATGCGGCTGCGCAGCGACGCCGACAGCTACCAGGTCACGGCGCGCTTCGACAACGTCGGCGACCTGAAGGTCGGCGCGCCGGTGACGATGGCCGGCGTGCGCATCGGGCGCGTCACCGCGGTCGCATTCGATCCGAGTGATTTCAAGGCAGTCGTCACGCTGGCGATCGAGCGGCGCTACAACCAGATACCGGACGACAGCGATGCCGCGATCCAGACCTCGGGGCTGCTGGGCGCCAAGTACGTCGGGCTCGGCGCCGGCGGCTCGGGCACGTACCTCGCCAACGGCACGCAGATCCAGGTCACGCAATCGGCGCTGGTGCTGGAGAACCTGGTCAACAAGCTGTTCGCCGGAATGGCCGGCAGGAAGGATGGCGATGCGAAGCCCTGAGTACAGGCACGAAGCGCGGGCGGTGCGTCCGTGCGCCGGCTGGCTGGCCGCGCTGGCAGCCATGGCGCTCGGCGCAGGGGCGATGGCCGCGCCGGCCGGCACGGCCGCGAGCGCGCCGGCATCCGACGCGGCCGGGCCTGCCGGCGTCGTCGACAGCGATCCGGGGCAGCTGATCGAGACGGCCGCGCAGGCCATGCTGCGGGAACTCGACGCGCATCGCGATGAATACCGCCGCGATCCCGCGAAGATCAACGGCATGGTCGATCGGATCCTGCTGCCGCATTTCGACACCGATTATTCCGCGCGGCTGGTGCTGGGCCGCCACTGGAATACCTCGACGCCGGAGCAGCGGCAGCGTTTCGTCGACGCGTTCTACCATTCGCTGCTGAACAACTACGGCACGGCGCTGCTCGATTTCACCGCCGACCGACTCAAGGTCATCCCGTACAAGGGTGATGCCGCGGCGAGCAACGCGACCGTGCGCACGCAGGTGCGCAAGAACGACGGCACGGTCGTCGCGGTGAACTACAGCCTGCACCGCACGCCGCGCGGCTGGATGGCCTGGGACGTGGTCATCGAGGGCATCAGCTACGTGAAGAGCTTCCGCGATGACTTCGGCGCGGAGATCGATGCGCACGGCGTCGACGAGCTGATCGATCGGCTCGAGAAGCAGAAGGGCAACGCGAAGTGAGCACTGCGGGCACGGGCGCCGCCCCGCAACTGCTGCGTGCGCCGGCAGACGGCCACTACACGCTGCAGGGCGACCTGACGCTGGCCACCGTCGCGCCGCTGCGCGAGCAGGGCCGCGCGGCTTTCGCCCATGGCAACGGCGCGATCGTCGTGGACCTGGGCCAGGTCGGGCGGGCCGACAGCGGTGGCCTGGCGCTGCTGGTGGACTGGCTGTCCTGGGCGCAGGCCGCGCATCGCGAATTGAGATTCACGGCGCTGCCCGCCGCGCTGCTGGCGCTCGCGCGCCTCAGTGACGTGGAGGACCTGCTGGCGGGCCGGTAGGCGCGGGCGCATCGTCCGGCGCATCGGCGGGGGCATCGGCGCCCGTGTCCACGTCCGAATCGTCGACCGCGCCGTCGCGCACCTGGTATTCGCGCCGCTGCAGCCAGGCGTTGCGCACGAAGGCGTACGGATCATAGGTGCGCTCGAGCGCCGCGTCCGCATCGAGCAGGCTGGCCCGCAACTCGACCTTGTCCGCCCCCCACAGGCCCCATCGCAGGTAGGGATCCTGCAGGTAGTGCCGGCCGTCGCTGTACTCGTCGGCGAGCTTGGCGGGTGCGTCACGCATGCTGGAAGGGCCGAGGAACGGCAGCATCAGGTACGGCCCGGCCGGCACGCCCCACTTGGCGAGCGTCTGGCCGAAATCCTCGTCATGGCGTTCGAGTCCGGCGGACGAGGCCGGATCGAGGAAACCGAGCCCGGCGATGCTGTTGACGAGCAGCCGGGAGAAATCATCGGCCCCCTGGCGCATCTTGCCCTGCAGCAGGTCGTTGACGATCGTCACCGGATAGCCGAGGTTGCCGATGAAATTGCCCAGGCCCCGACGCACGGGCGCGGGCACGGCCGCCTTCCAGGCTCGCGCCGCCGGCCGCAGCACCGCGCGGTCGGCGGCGGTATTGAAGCGGTAGACGCCGCGATTGAAACGCTCGAACGGATCGCGCGGGTCATGCTTGCCGCCGGGCGCCGTGGCGCAGCCGGCCAGGCCCAGGGCGAGGGTCGCGGCGCAGGCCGCGGCAATGCGCGAACGGTTCATCTGCGGATTCTAGCAGTGCCGGCTGCGGCGCCGCGTGGCGTGGCGATGGAATGACGTCATTGCGATGCGGTGCGCATCTGGCGCTGCTCGCGCATCCATTCGCGGATCTCGTCGAGGCGCGCCCGGAAGCGCTGGCGCTGCACCGAGGTCAGGTCGGGCGAGGCCAGCGCGAGCTCGAGCTGCTGGTTGGCGAGCGCCAGGTCGCCGTTGCTGATGTGGTATTCGGACATGTAGTAGGAGGCGTCGCCGGTGTCGCCGGCGGCGCTGGCGGCGAGCGCGGTGAGGCGGATCTGCTCGGGCGTCGGTTGCGTGTTGTTGAAGACGTCGAGCAGCAGCTCGTGCGCCTGCTTGGCGCGGCCGTTCTGCATCAGCGTGTCGGCGTAGCGCACCGCCAGCGGCACGTTGCGCGGGAACAGCGCCATCGCGCGCCCGAACAGCGCCAGCGCCTCGGCCGACTGGTGGTCGGCCTGCAGCGCCTGGCCGAGCGCGCCGTAGAGCGCAGTGATCTGCGGATACTTGTCGACCAGCTCGCGCAGCGTCGCGGCCGCGGCGCCGGCCTGGTTGTTGCGGGTCTGCGCCAGCGCCTCGCCGTAGCGCTCCGGATCGCTGAGCGGGCGGCGTTCGCGCATCTGCGCATAGTAGACCGTCATGTCCTTCTCGGCCGGGGCCACCAGCACGCGCAGCCGCTCGCGCATCCACGGGAACAGGATCGACTCGTGCACCGGGTTCTTCGAGTACTGCGCCGCGCGCTCGCGCGCCTCGGCGATGCGGTCGCGCGTCACCGGATGGTTGCGCAGCATGTCGAGCGGCCCGGCGATCTCGTCGACGCCTTCGCGCCGGCCCATCTCCTCGAAGAAATTCGCCATGGCCATCGTGTTGAATCCGGCCCCCGCCAGCAGGCCGATGCCGACGCGGTCGGCTTCCTCTTCCTCGCCGCGCGTGAAGTTCATGCTCTGCTGCAGGGCGATGCCCTGGCTCATCGCGATCGCGCCTTCCATCGCCTGGCCGCCGGCGCCGCTGGCCGCGCCGATCAGCACCGCCGCCAGCATCGCGGCCGTGGTGCCGAGCGACATGCGGCTCTGCGCCAGGATCGAGCGGGCGATGTGCCGCTGCCGCACGTGCGCGGTCTCGTGGCCGAGCACGCTGGCGAGGTCGGACTCGGTCTCGGTCAGCAGCATCAGGCCGGCGTTGACGCAGATGAAGCCGCCATAGGTCGCAAAGGCGTTGATCTCGTTCGAACGCACGATGAAGTACTGGAAATTCTGGTCGTCGTCGCGCGCCTGGGCGGCGAGGCGCGAGCCGAGCTGCTGGATGTAGTCGGTGAGCTCGGGATCCTCGAGGATCAGGTCCTGGCCGCGCAGCTCGCGCATCGCCATCAGGCCGATCTGGTATTCGTCGGCCTTGCTGAGGATCGCGTTCTCGGGCGAACCCATGTCGGGCAGCTGGCTGGCCACGGCGCCGGGGTCGCCGGCCGCCGAGGCCCCCGCGGCTGCCAGCGACAGCAGCAGGCCGCCCAGCAGCGCGCTGATCGGGTGCCGCGGTCGGCGCACGCTTGGTTCGGGGTGTCGCATCAGGGTTTCGACCGGGGCCGTGCCGCGGGGTTCCTGCCGGTCACAGCTGTTCGGAGGCGAAATCGGCCAGCCGCGAACGCTCGCCGCGCAGCAGCGTGATGTGCCCGGCATGCTGCCAGCCACGGAACCTGTTGACGACGTAGGTCAGGCCCGAGGTCGTCTCGGTGAGGTAGGGCGTGTCGATCTGCGCGATATTGCCGAGCGCGACCAGCTTGCTGCCAGGCCCCGCGCGCGTGACCAGCGCCTTCATCTGCTTCGGGGTGAGGTTCTGCGCCTCGTCGACGATGATGAAGCGGTTGAGGAAGGTGCGGCCGCGCATGAAATTCATCGAGCGGATCTTGATGCGGTTGCGCAGCAGGTCGTTGGTGGCCGCGCGCCCCCACGCGCCGCCTTCCTCGCTCCGGGTCAGCACCTCGAGGTTGTCCATCAGCGCGCCCATCCACGGCTCCATCTTCTCCTCCTCGGTGCCGGGCAGGAAGCCGATGTCCTCGCCGAGCGGGATCGTCACGCGCGTCATGATGATCTCGGCGTAGCGGTTGCGCTCGAGCGTCTGCAGCAGGCCCGCGGCCAGCGCCAGCAGCGTCTTGCCGGTGCCGGCGGGCCCGAGGATCGTCACGCAGTCGATCTCCGGATCCATCAGCAGGTTCAGCGCGAAATTCTGCTCGCGGTTGCGGGCCGTGACGCCCCAGACGCTGTGCCGGTCGCTGCGGAAGTCGCGCACCAGCTCGAGGGTGGCCGCGCCGTCGTGCATGCGCCGCACCAGCGCCTCGATGCCGGCGGCGCCGTCCTCGTAGACGAATTCGTTGACGTGCCAGTCGGCGACGGCCGGCCCGGACAGTTCGTACCAGGTGCGATCGGCCTCCTTCCACGACCGCATGTCGCGGCCGTGCTGCTCCCAGAAATCGGCCGGCAGGCGCGCGCAGCCGGTGTACAGCACATCGGCGTCCTCGATGGTCTTGTCGCTGTAGTAGTCCTCGGCGTGGATGCCGACGACGGCCGCCTTGATGCGCAGGTTGATGTCCTTGGAGACCAGCACGACGCGCGTGTGCGGATGTTCCTGCTGGAGCGCGAGCGTCTGTCCGAGGATCAGGTTGTCGGCGCCGTGCCCCGGCAGGTTGTCGGGCAGGCCGCTGGCCAGGCTCCGCGTCTGGAAGAACAGGCGCCCGGCCGGCGGCTGCTTGCCGTGGTTGTCGGTGCGCGCCGACGGGATCGGGAGCCCGGCGTCGATCTGCGCCTTGGTGACGCCGCGGATCATGTCGTCGAGGAAGCGGCTCGCCTGGCGCGTGTTGCGCGAGGCCTCCGACAGGCCCTTCTTGTTGGCGTCGAGCTCCTCGAGCACCACCATCGGCAGGTAGATGTCGTGCTCGGCGAAACGGAAGATCGCCGTCGGGTCGTGCATCAGCACGTTGGTGTCGAGGACGAACAGGCGGCGGGACTTCGCTCTCACAGAGATTTGACAGCCTCCAGCACCTCGGCCGCGTGGCCCTCGACCTTGACCTTGCGCCACTCGCGCCGCAGCTTCCCGGCCGCGTCGATCAGGAAGGTGCTGCGCACGATGCCCAGCACCTTGCGGCCGTACATGTTCTTCTCGTGGATCACGTCGAACAGCCTGCAGGCTTCGCCGTCGGCGTCGACCAGCAACGGGAACCTGAAGCCGTGCGCGGCGCAGAATTTCTCGTGCGACGCCATGCTGTCGCGCGAGATGCCGCACACCTGCGCGCCGGCGCGCTTGAAGGCCGGCAGCAGGCGCTGGAAATCCTGGCCCTCGAGCGTGCAGCCGGGCGTGCTGTCGCGCGGGTAGAAATACAGCACCAGTGCCTGGCCGCGTGCATCGCGCAGCCGGAATGGCGTTCCACCGGTGGCGGGCAGCGAGAAGTCCGGCACCACCTTGCCGATCGCGGGAGCGGTCATGACTTGACCGGCTCGAGGATCGCGTCGAGGTTCATCGAGTCGCAGTAGTCCATGAATTCCTCGCGCAATTGCGCCACGTGGAGCCTCGCAGGCACGTTGATGGTCATCTGCACGCCGAACATCTGCGCGCCGGTGTGCGCGGCCGGGTAGCTGCGCGTGGCCGCCTCGCAGATGTCGATGTTGCGCGCGGCGAAGAACCCCGACAGCCCGGCCACGATGCCGGCCTGGTCGATGCTGACGATGTCGATCGAGTAGGGCACCAGTTCCTTGCGCGACGCCCGCGCCTCGGTGCGGCGCAGGTGCACGCTCAGCGATTCGGTGTCGGCGAGCCGCCCCAATTCCGACTCGATGCGCGCCAGCGTGTGCCAGTTGCCGGTGACCAGCAGCTGCATCGCGAACTCGTTGCCGAGCGCGGCCATGCGGCTCTCGGCGATGTTGCCGCCGCAGTCGCTGATGATGCGCGTCAGCTCGTGGACCATGCCGGTGTGGTCGCTGCCGATCGCGGATACGGCCAGATGCTGCTTGCCTGGGGAGCTGGGGTCGTTCACGATCCGGAGTGTACCGGTTTCCGGGGCTTGCTTCAGGCCGCGCGGGGTGCGTAACATCCCGCGCCCCGCGCGGACCTCGACAGGCCGCGTTCCCCCGATGCGAGGCGGCATGTTTTCAGGCAGTTTGGTCGCGATCGTCACGCCCATGCTCGAGGCCGGCGAGCTCGACCTCGAGGCGTGGGAGCGGTTGCTCGAGCTCCACCTGGCGAGCGGCACCAGCGGCATCGTCGTCGGCGGCAGCACGGGCGAATCCGTGGCGCTGGGCGATGCCGAGCAGGACACGTTGCTCGCCCACGCTCGCCGGCGCGTCGCGGGGCGCCTCAAGCTGGTCGCCGGCGTGGGCGGCAGTTCGACCGCCGTCGTCGTCGAGCGCGTGCGCGCGCTGGCGACGGCCGGGCTCGACGCGCTGCTGGTCGTGACGCCAGCCTACAATCGGCCGACGCAGGAGGGCCTGTACCGCCACTTCGCCGCGGTCGCCGCGGCCGCCAGCGTACCGGTGCTGCTGTACAACGTGCCGGGCCGCACCGCGGTCGACCTGCTGCCGGCCACCGTGGCGCGGCTGGCTGAACTCCCGCGCATCGTCGGCATCAAAGAAGCGGTCGGCGAGGCGGGGCGCCTGCGCGAGCTGCTCGCCGCCGTGCCGGCCGGGTTCGACGTGCTTTCGGGCGACGACGCGACGGCCTGTGCTTCCGTGCTGGCGGGGGCGCGCGGCGTCATCTCCGTGACCGCCAATGTGGCGCCCGCGGCGATGGCGGCCGCGATCGGCGCGGCCCTGCGTGGCGAGCGCGAGCTGGCCGCGCAGATCGATGCCTCGTTGGCTCCGTTCCACCGCGAGTTGTCGCTGGAATCCAATCCGATACCGGTAAAATGGGCGTTGGCCGAAATGAAACTGATCAAACCTGGAATCCGCCTGCCGCTGACCTGGCTGAGTGCCGCGGCGCAGCCGCGCGTGCGCGCCGCGCTGCGCACGGCGCTCGCCGCCGCCACCGTGTCGCAGGTGCGCAGCGCATGAAACCCCATTCACTGCGACTGGCCGCGCTGCTGGCCGCGACCGTGCTGATGTCATCGAGTGGCTGCTCGTGGTTCCACCACGGCAAGCATTCGAGCCGTTGCCGCGAGCCCGCGGTGGGCGGGGACGTGAAGGACCTTCCACCGCTCAAGGTGCCGCCGGGGCTCGATGCGCCGGATACGCGCAACGCGATCAAGGTGCCGCCACTCAACGAGCCCGAGCGCCCGCGCTCGCCCGGCGAGCCTTGCCTGTCGATGCCGCCAAGCTTCAAGACCTGAGCACCCGCCAGTTGGTAGAATGATTGCGTGGCGACGCAATCTCTTGCTTTAAGTGTGACCAGTAACGTATTGAAAGGAGAGGTGGCCGAGTGGTCGAAGGCGCTGGACTGGAATTCCAGTAACATCTTCACGGGTGTTCGTGGGTTCGAATCCCACCCTCTCCGCCAGTCCATGGTGGCCCGCGCCGGTTCCTTCGCGATGGCGAGCCGCCAACCCCGTCAGGCCCGGAAGGGAGCAGCGGTAACGGCCACGCCGTGCGCCGAAGTTCGGCCGGCGCGGGCTGCCTCCCCGGGGCCCCGGGGCCAGCCGCAGGTGGGCCCGCATACGGACGATAGATGGCATACACAGCCCTAGCGCGCAAATGGCGCCCGCGCAGCTTCGCCGAGATGACCGGCCAGGAGCACGTGCTCGCCTCGCTCGGCAACGCGCTGGCCAGCGGCCGCGTGCACCATGCCTTCCTGTTCGCCGGCACGCGCGGGGTCGGCAAGACCACGGTGGCGCGCATCCTCGCCAAGTGCCTGAACTGCGAACGCGGCGTCAGCGCGACGCCGTGCCTCGAGTGCGGCAGCTGCCGCGAGATCGAGGCCGGCCGCAGCATCGACCTGATCGAGGTCGACGCCGCTTCGCGCACCAAGGTCGATGACACGCGCGAGCTGCTCGACAACGTCCAGTACGCGCCGACGCGCAGCCGCTACAAGATCTACCTGATCGACGAAGTGCACATGCTCAGCGCGCATTCGTTCAATGCGCTGCTGAAGACGCTCGAGGAACCGCCGCCGCACGTCAAGTTCCTGCTCGCGACCACCGATCCGCAGAAGCTCCCGGTCACCGTGCTGTCGCGCTGCCTGCAGTTCAACCTGAAGCGCCTGTCGGTGCCGCTCATCAGCGCACGGCTGGCGCACATCCTCGGGGCCGAGCAGCTCCCCTACGATGCCCCGGCGCTGCAGCTGCTGGCGCAGGCGGCCGACGGGAGCCTGCGCGATGCGCTCTCGCTGCTCGACCAGTTGCTGGCCTTCGGCAACGGCGCGGCGCGCGAAGCGGAGGCGCGCGCCATGCTGGGCACCGTCGCGCGCGATCACGTCGAGCGCATCGCCGCGGCACTGGCGGCCGGGGAGGCGCCGGCTCTGCTGGCCGCGGCGGCCGAGCTGGCCGATTTCGGCCCGGACTACGGCCAGATGCTCGATCAACTCGCCTCGCTGCTCGAGCGGGTCGCGCTGCAGCAGATCGTGCCCGGATACGCCGGCGACGAACTGTACTCACCCGCGCTGGTGGCCGACCTGGCCGCGCGCATGGGCAGCGAGGACGTGCAGCTCTATTACCAGACCGCGATCATGGGACGGCGCGACCTGGCGCTGGCGCCCGATCCGCAGACCGGATTCCGCATGACGCTGATCCGCATGCTGGCGTTCCGGCCCGAGCAGGGCGCGCCGCTGCGGGCCGCCGCTGCGCCGATGAAGGCGCCGGCCGCTGCGCCGGCCGCCGCGGGCACGGGCCGCCCTGATGCGCCGGCGCCGCCGGCCGGGCCGGCCACGAGCGACTGGGCCCTCATGCTGGAGGCCATCGAGCTCGACGGTCCGACGCGCATGCTGGCCAAGAACTGCACGCTGGTGGCGCGCGAGCCGGGCGTGCTGCGCCTGACTCTCGATGCGCACCAGGCCGCTGCGCACACGCGCGCGCGCGAGGAGAAGCTGGCGCAGGCCCTCGGCCGCCACCTCGGCGAGAAGTTGCGGGTGGAGATCACCACCGGCCAGGTCCCCGCCGAGACGCCGGCCCAGGCCGGCGAGCGCGCGGCGCAGGAGACGCTGGCGGCCGCGCGCGCCGCGCTGGCGGGCGATCCGACCGTGCGCGCGCTGCAGGAGCGTTTCGGCGCCACGGTCAATCCCGATTCGGTGCGTGCACGCCGTCCGGCGTGACCGGCGATCGTCGCGAACACAGGCATTGTCCCAAGGAGTGACAGGCATGAGCGGTGGCATCGGCAACATGATGAAGCAGGCGCAGGCGCTGCAGGCCAACATGCAGCGCGCACAGGCCGAGATCGCGCAGCTCGAGGTCACCGGTGAGTCCGGGGGCGGCATGGTCCGCATCACGATCAACGGGCGGCACGAGGCGCGCCGCGTGCAGATCGAGCCGGCGGCCTTCGATGACCGCGAGATGCTGGAAGACCTGCTGGCCGCGGCGCTGAACGACGCCACGCACAAGCTCGAGGCGGCCAGCCAGGCCAAGATGGCCAGCCTGATGGGCGGGCTGAAGCTGCCGCCGGGCATGAAACTGCCGTTCTGATGCAGCATTCGCCCGCGCTCGCCGCCCTGATCGATGCGCTGCGCGCGTTGCCGGGCGTGGGTCCGAAGAGCGCGCAACGCATGGCCTTCCACCTGCTGCAGGATGCGCGGCCGGCCGCGCAGGCGCTGGCCACCTCGCTCGAGCACGCCCTCGCGCGCGTCGGCCGCTGCCGCCGTTGCCGCATGCTCACCGAGTCGGAGCTGTGCGACATCTGCGCCAACCCGCAACGCGATGCCGGGCTGCTGTGCGTGGTCGAATCGCCGGCCGATGTCGTGGCGATCGAGCAATCGGGCGGCTACCGCGGGCGCTATTTCGTGCTGATGGGCCATCTCTCGCCGCTCGATGGCATCGGCCCGGAACAGCTCGGCGGTGCCGAGTTCGACGCGCTGCTCGCCGCCGGCGGCATCCGTGAAGTGATCCTGGCCACGAATTCCACCGTGGAAGGCGAGGCCACCGCGCACTTCCTCTCGCAGCTCGTGCATCAGCGCGGGCTGCGCGCCAGCCGCATCGCGCACGGCGTGCCGGTTGGCGGCGAGCTCGAGTACATCGACGGCGGCACGCTGGCGCACGCGCTCGCCGGCCGGCAGTCGCTCTAGCGCCGCGGCGCGCGCGGCATGCGCTCGAGCAACTGCTCCCGCAGGCGACACAGCCGGCGGTAGCTCTCGTAGCGGCGCGGACTGATCGCGCCGGCCTCGACGGCGGCCCGCACCGCGCAGCCCGGTTCCCGCATGTGGCGGCAGTCGACGAAGCGGCATTGCGGGGCATGCGCCGCCACCTCCGCGAACCCGAGCGTGCGTTCATCGAGCATGTCGGGCGCCGGCGCGAAATCGCGCACGCCGGGCGAATCGATGAGCGCGCCGCCGCCCGGCAGTGCGTACAGCTGCGCGGCGCTGGTCGTGTGCCGCCCCGCCTCGCCCTTCAGCAGCTCGCCGACCGCGGCATCGGCCCCCGGGACCAGTTGCCGCAGCAGCGAGGACTTGCCGACGCCGGATTGCCCGACCAGCATGACGGTCTCGCCCTGCAGCCGCTCGCGCAGCGCATCCAGGCCTGCGCCGCTGCGGGCGCTGCAATGCAGGACCGCGCAGCCGCAGGCTTCGAGCGTGGCGAGCTCGGCACGGAGCGGTGCGGTGTATGCCTGGTCGGTCTTGTTGGCCAGCAACAGCACGCCGATGCTGGCGCTGGCCGCGGCCGCGAGATAGCGGTCGACGAGGAACAGGTCGGGCTCGGGGCGCGGCGCCACGACCGCGACCAGCAGCGTCAGGTTGGCGGCGACGAGTTCGGCCCGGCCGCGGGCATTGCTGCGGAACAGCGCGCTGCGGCGCGCGCAGACCTCGCGCACCTGCCACTGCGAGTGCTGGCGGTCGCTCCCGCACAGCACCTCGTCGCCGCACACGCACTGCAGGCCGCGGCGCGCGAGGCGCGCCAGCACCACCTCGCCGCCGGCGAGCCGCAGGCGCGCGCTGGCGCCGTGCGCGATCAATACCAGCGCCCGCACAGGCGCCGCTGCTGCGTCACCACCGGCGGCGGAGGGCGGGTTCACCCTGCTATGATGCCTCAATCATGAATGGCAGCGGGCGCCTGATCTGGATCGACCTGGAGATGACCGGGCTGCGGCCCGAGCATGACAGCATCATCGAGATCGCGACGGTGGTCACCGATAGCGACCTGAACGAGATCGCGTCCGGACCGGAGCTGGCGATCCACCAGAGCGAGGCCGTGCTCGCCGGCATGGACGAGTGGAACCGCACGCACCATGGCGCCAGCGGCCTGCTGGCGCGCGTGCGCGCCAGCACCGTCGGCATGGCCGAGGCCGAGCGCGCGACGCTGGCGTTCCTCGCCGGGCACGTGCCGGCAGGCGCCTCGCCCATGTGCGGCAACAGCATCTGCCAGGACCGCCGGTTCCTGGCGCGCTGGATGCCGGCGCTCGAGCAATACTTCCACTACCGCAACCTGGACGTCAGCACGCTGAAGGAACTGGCGGCGCGCTGGTATCCGCAACTCGCCGGCTCGTTCGCCAAGCGCTCGGCGCACCTGGCGCGCGCGGACATCCTCGAGTCGATCGCCGAGCTGCGCCACTATCGTGAGCGGCTGTTCATCAAGCCGGCGTGACGCAAGTCGCGGCTCGTCCGTCCG
>Ga0335070_10006245_pt1 | contig 14018 bp, 13 predicted proteins | sample Lox_Sample_13_FD_206722 | JGI IMG/M metagenome (GOLD analysis project Ga0335070, IMG submission 206722) | Soil microbial communities from Loxahatchee National Wildlife Refuge, Florida, United States - Lox_Sample_1.3 | ecosystem: Environmental > Terrestrial > Soil > Wetlands | place: USA... | reverse complement strand
AAATCTCAACAGATTGCCGGCAGTGCTGACTCCTGCCCACTGACTTCTCTTGCGGGCTCTCTGTTATTCTATGGCGCGATATCGCCGCAGGAGTGATTCCGTTGCCGCCTGACAAATTCCGCGCCGGACTGGTGCAGATGTCCATGACGCCGGATCCCGAGAAAAATCTGGAACGCGCCATTGAGCGCGTGCAGCAGGCTGCAGCACGCGGCGCCCAGGTTGTTTGCCTGCCGGAACTGTTTCAGACCCAGTATTTCTGCCAACGGGAAGAGGCCGGGTTGTTCGATCTGGCGGAGCCGATTCCTGGCCCCACCACGGCGCGGCTCTCGGAAGTGGCAAAACATCTCCGCATCGTGCTGATTGCCTCGCTGTTTGAGAAGCGGAGTGCGGGCGTATATCACAACACGGCTGCCATTTTCGACGCGGACGGCAGCTTGCGCGGGCTGTACCGCAAGATGCATATCCCCGACGATCCGCTCTACTACGAGAAGTACTACTTCACCCCCGGAGACCTCGGCTTCCGCGCCTTCGATACCGGTGTGGGGCGGGTCGGCACGCTGGTGTGCTGGGACCAGTGGTATCCGGAAGGCGCGCGTTTGACCGCGCTGCAGGGGGCGCACGTGCTTTTCTATCCCACCGCCATCGGCTGGCATCCCGCCGAGAAGGCGGAATTTGGCCAGGCTCAACACGACGCCTGGAGGACCATCCAACGCGCCCATGCCATCGCCAACGGCGTTTACGTCGCAGTCGTGAACCGCGTGGGATTTGAAACCGGAGACGTTCGTGGCAACAAGGCTTCCGGCCCCGGGCTGGAGTTCTGGGGCGGCTCGTTCCTGTGTGATCCATTCGGGCGAGTGATCGCCGAGGCGGCACACGACAAAGAGGAGATCCTGGTCGGCGAGGTGGATCTGAAGGCGCTCGAGGACATTCGCCGCAACTGGCCCTTCCTGCGCGACCGCCGCATTGACAGCTACGCGCCGATTACAAGTCGGTTGCTTGATTGAAGAACGCACCTGTTCATGGCTGCGCACCCATCTCGAAGCTCAACTGATACTTTAAGTTTTGCCGCATCCTGCCGCATGCCCGCGGAATGGGAACCCCATGCCGCCACCTGGCTCGCCTGGCCGCATTACCGCGACGACTGGCCGGGAAAGTTCGAGCCCATCCCCTGGGTCTACGCCGAGACTGTCCGCAATCTAGCGCGCTGCGAACGGGTAGAGTTGCTCGTCAACGATGCGCTGTCGGAAAAGCGCGCCCGCGAGGTCCTTGATCGCGCCCATGCCTTGAGCGACAACGTCCACTTCCACCGCTGGCCCACCAACCGGGTCTGGATGCGCGACTCGGGCTGCACCTTCGTCGTGAGCGGTAACTCCGAGACTCTGTCATCCCGAGCGAAGTCGAGGGACCTTGCGTCCAGCGCGGACCTTATCGCCGTCAAATGGCGCTTCAACGCCTGGGCCAAGTATTGCAACTGGCAGCAAGACGAAAAGATCGGCAGCCACATGGCCAAGGTTGCGAACGCTCGTGAACTGCGGCCCACCTTCGGCAAGAGCCGCGTGGTGTTGGAAGGAGGCTCCATTGACGTCAATGGCCGTGGCACTCTGTTGACCACCGAAGAATGCCTGCTCAGCAAGGTGCAACAGCGCAATCCCGGCATGTCGCGCGCCGATTACGAGAAGATCTTCGCCGACTATCTGGGGATCAGGAGTGTGGTCTGGCTGGGCGCAGGCATCGTGGGCGATGATACCCACGGCCACGTGGATGACCTCACGCGCTTCGTCGCTCCCGACACGGTGGTGACCGTCGTTGAGTCCGATCCCAATGATCCCAACTACGAGCCCTTGCGGGAGAACATCCGCCGCCTGCGCACCGCTACCGATCAGGACGGCAAGCCGCTGGCCATCATCGAGTTGCCCATGCCGTCTCCGGTAATTTTTGAAGGCCGGCGCCTGCCCGCCAGCTACGGCAATTTCTACATTGCCAATAGCGTGGTGCTGGTACCTGTCTTCAATGATCCCAACGATCGCTTCGCGCTGGATATTCTGGCAGACTTGTTTCCCGACCGCGATGTGATCGGCATCTATTCCGGCGACCTGATTTGGGGCTTCGGCGCCATGCACTGCATGACGCAGCAGCAGCCGGCCGTGCGGGATCATTGAGCCTGCGGCAATTGCCAATTGCACCCGGCCGCAAGTCCGCAGCTGCTCCGACCCGGCAACGGCACACTCGATTCCCCAGCACCCGGAGAAGTATCACGCCAGCTTCGCCTGGATGTCGGCCACGTTCGCTGCTTGTCTCGGCAGAGAAATAGCTTCGGCTCGTTGTGCAAGCGAGAGGAAAGGCGACGAGTTGACCGCTGCGTCAATGTTCATTTCCAGCAAATGTCCCTGCGCCTCAAAGAACTTCTCCCACACGCGCGTAATCGATACGGCCAAGATCGCGCCGGCCGTCAGGCACAACGAAGCGGTGGGAAAACCAAGATGCCCCGCCCGAGTCATCTGGTACGCAACAGTCGCTGCGACCACGCATACACCGCCCAAGAAGATGCCGCCCAGCCTGACCGTTTCAGCGAAATCAGCCGTTGCTTGGGCCACATGATAGGCACTTTGATACCGTTCGGTGGCCGCCGCGCTCTGACTCGCTTCCGGTGTAAAGGAAAGGATCGTTCCGGTGCTCATGAGAACCTCCCTGGGGGAGAAGAGCACCCCTTTGTAAATCTACTGTAGTTGGGCACCCTTTTTCTGTGACGCTTGTACTTCCCAAGTTGGAACCAGGCGTCGGAAGTGAGGCGCAAAGCACAACCCGCAAACTGGACGCACGCTTGATGCTCGCCAGTTTCCACGCCCAGGCCGCTTCGGATAAGGTCAGAAGGACGGCGCAACGCGCAGGTATCCCGGCGACCAACCGCACCGCCGCACTGATCCCGTGCTAGACTCCCGTTATAGTCGTCGCCCATGCGGATTCTCACCCGCTACATACTGCGCGAAGTCACGTCGCATGCCCTGATCGGGGCCGCAGTGTTTACCTTCGTACTGTTCACCCGCGATCTGGGGCGAATTCTCGAACTGGTGGTCCGCAACAGCGCGCCTCTGCCCAGCGTCGCTGAGATCTTCTTTTTTACCTTGCCGGTGGCACTGACCTTCACCATTCCAGCCGGCGTGCTGGTCGGGATTCTGATCGGCCTCAGCCGCCTGGCCGCCGATAGCGAGATCACGGCCATGCGGGCGAGCGGCATCGGGGTATGGACCTTTCTCCGCATCATCCTGATTTTTGTCGCGGTCGCGTGGATTCTGGCTCTGGTGAACGGCGTTTATGTAGCACCGCAGTCCGAGGCGGCATTGGGGCGGCTGCAGGACCGGCTGAAAAGCTCGCAAGCCTCGTTTGAAGTCCAGCCACGCGTGTTCTACGAAGGCTTCCCCCAGCTCGTCCTCTACGTGCAGGACGTAAAGAGCGCCGAAGGCGCGGCCATCTGGAAGGGTGTATTCCTGGCCGATATCAGCACGCCCTCCGCACCCCGAATCACGCTGGCCCAGGAAGGCATCCTGGTCAGCGAGGGACCGGACACCTTGCACCTGCACCTGACCAACGGGTCTACGCACGAGACCGATCCCAAGCTCCCGGACCGGTACCAAATCTCCACGTTTGAGCAGACCGATATACCCATCCAGGTACCGCAGGCCGAAAACAAGCAGGACCAGGAACCGGCGCCGTTGGCAGAACTGGGAACAAGGCAGCTGCTGCAGGACGCCAAGAAGATGAAGCGGGTGACCGCCCGCTGGTATTACATCGAGTTCCATCGCCGGTTTGCCTTGCCCACTGCCTGCCTGGTGCTGGCGCTGGTGGGCATCCCCCTCGGGCTGTCCTCGAAGAAGGGGGGGAAATCCACCGGATTCGTGCTCACCATCCTGCTGGTGTTTGCCTATTACACGGCTTCGCTGGTGGGCGTTTCACTGGCGCGTCAGGGGAAAGTTTCACCCGCCGTGGGCGTCTGGCTGGCCAATGCCGTGTTCTTCCTGGGCGGGGCTTTCCTGCTTTGGCGGGTGGAACGCAGGCCGTTTGAGATCGGATCCATGCGCAGTCTGTGGCACCCGTTCAAGGAAGGCTTCAAGCGGGGCCGCGGAATCGGGTTGCGGCGCAGTTCGCAAGAGGACGCCTTCGCGCGGGCGGCCGGCCGGCTGCGGGTGTTCAGCGCCCGCTTTCCCATGATTCTGGATGACTACGTCTTGCGCGACTTTCTGGTGTACCTGGCCATGATCCTGGCCTCGTTCGTCATGCTATTGCTGGTGTTCACCCTGTTCGAGCTTCTGGGAGACATCCTGCGCAATCAGATATCCCCGCTGGTGGTGGGCGAATACCTGCTCAACGTAGCGCCCTATTTCCTCTACAACATCACCCCGCTCAGCATCCTTCTGGCGGTGCTGATCACCTTTGGCCTGATGCAGCGTTCCAACGAAATCACCGCGGTCAAGGCCACCGGCATCAGCATTTATCGCATTGTGGTGCCGGTTTTGCTGGCCTCGGCGCTGCTGGCGACCGGCCTGTTCTTTTTCGACCAGCTTTATCTGCCCCGCGCCAACAAGCGCCAGGACGCGCTGCGCAACCTGATCAAAGGCAAACCCCCGCAAACTTATCTCAACCCCGATCGCAAGTGGATTTTCGGGCAGCATTCCACGATTTACTACTATCAGTTGTTCGACTCCGATCGCGCCCAGTTCGGCAATCTCGCGGTGTTTCAGTTTGACCCCAAAACGTTTCAACTGACTCACCGGATCTACGCCGAGCGTGCCCATTGGGCGGAGGCGCTGGAACGCTGGGTTTGCGAGCAGGGCTGGGAGCGGGTTTTTCGCGGTCCCGCCATCGAGAACTACCGCACCTTCGATGTCTCAACCTTCGCGGCACTCAACGAGCCGCCCACCTACTTCAAGAAAGAAGTGAAGCAGTCCTCAGAGATGAGTTACCACGAGTTGCGGCGCTACATTCATGACCTGCAGCAGAGTGGGTTTGACGTGGTGCGCTTGCGGGTGCAATTGCAGAAGAAGTTTGCCTTTCCCACCATTACCCTGGTCATGGCGGTGCTGGCCATTCCCTTTGCCCTCTCGGCGGGGAAACGCGGTGCCATCGCGGGTGTGGCGGTGGCAGTGGGGGTTGCCGTGGTTTACTGGACGGTGTCAGGCCTGTTCGAAGCCATGGGCAACGTCAGCCAGTTGCCGCCGATCCTGGCGGCGTGGTCGCCTGACTTAATTTTCGCCATGGTGGGCGGCTACCTGATTCTGAAAGTGCCGACCTAGCACCCCGCGCCGCCGTTACTTTCCCCGAAAGCAACGCTTGTCTAAGCGCCGTTACTTCAGCGCCACCGCCGCGGGTTGGCCCGCTGTAACCACCGGCGCTTCCACGAGCTGCAGGGCTCCGGTTTCGACCCCGGCTGAGTCCTTGACGATGCGGTAGGAGGAAACCGAAGCCCCTCCGAAGTTGGTCACGTAAACGTAATGCCCGGTCGAGGGAATGCCGATCGCCACCGGGTTCAATCCCGTGGAAATAGTGGCGGGGCTGGCCGGCGTCAGCTCGCCCGTCGCGGCGCTTATCTTGTACGCCGATACCTGGTTCGATCCCTTATCGACCGCGTACAAGAATTCGCCCGATGGGGTCGCCGCCAACGCCACCGGACCCAGCTGAGCTGAATACGGCGAACCCGAGAGCGGCGTCAGGCTGCCATCAGGCACCAGGCAAGAGGTCGTAACGGTCGCGCAGACGGCGAAAGCGCTGACGTTGTTGGAGCCCGCGTTGGCGGCGTATAGGAACGTGCCATTCGCGGTTGTAGCAATCGCCAGTCCGGAAGGCGCTACCCCTCCCGTGGAGAACGGAGATCCTGGAACCGGCATCGTCAGCTCCCCAGTGGTTGAGTCGAAGTCATATGCCGACACCGTTCCATTGACGTTGTTCGCCACGTAGAGGACATCGAGGTTGGGCGCCACCGCGACCGCCACCGGATCAGGAGCGGTAGGAAACGGCGAATCCGCGACCTCGGTCAGCGTGGTGCCGGAGATGGAGTAAATCGAGATGTCGTCCGATCCCTGGTTGGCTACGAACAGAAATGTCCCGCTGGGATCAACCGCCAGGCTGACCGGGCTGACGCCACTCACTGCCTGGTTGCCGCTGACCGCACCGACGGTGCCATCGGAGTTGACGGTGTAGCGTGCAATGTCGTTGGACCCTTTGTTGGCCACGAACGCGGTGCTGCCGTCCGGCGTGATCACCATGGTCGTGGGCGCGCTGCCCCCGGTCGTAACCGACATGCCTTGCGTGGTCAGCTTACCGGTGTCCAAATCCACTTGAAAAGAAGACACCGCCATGTCGCCCTGGGTGGCGACCAGAAGAGCCCCCGTGCCCCCGCCACCCTTCGGCTTCGTACTACTGCAAGCCGTCCACCCCCACAATGAAGCCACAACCAGAAGACCTACCCACGCACGTAACTTCGTCCGCATTCTTTCTCCCTGTGGCGCCTCAAGCCCTGCAAAGCAGGACAAAGTCCTCACCAGACCGCATTTGAGGCAGTTCGGTGCACCCATTTGTGTATCAGGAATGCGCGGGAAGCGCAAACGCCGTAGCGGTAGGAACCGGCGCGGATTGATAAGGTTGCCCGGATGGAACGGCTGCTGAGGCGGGTAGTGCGTGCGCCGTCCGTCTTTCCTGACCTGTTTACCCTTGGGAGTGCCTTTGTCCCAAGCCGCCAGGTTCGCGGCCACAAGAACAGAAAAAGCTTGACATCAGTACTTGTGTTATAGTTGACTATAACACAATAACCCAGGGGTTCGCTCACGGATGTCTATCGAAGCAAGGCCCCGGGGCAAGACCTACAGAATTTTGAGGAGGAACAAACCATGAAGTCCCTTTGCGTTGCGCTGTCAGTTGCCCTGATCTCGCTCTCCACGCTGGCTTTTGCCCAATCGGGTGTGTCGGCCGTCCCGAGGTCTGACGCGCAAAAATCCTTCGACCAACTAAAAGCCCTGGCCGGCGAGTGGGAGGGTCCCGTAACCGTCGAGCCGCCGATTCCCGAGATGAGCGACGGCAAGCCGCTCCACGTCACCATGCGCGTGACGTCGAGGGGAAATGCGCTGGTGCATGAAATGCAGGAAGCGGACACGCCGCTGGATGCGAAGCACTACGACCATCCGGTCACGATGCTTTACCTGGATGGCGACCGCCTGACCCTGGTCCACTATTGTGACGCGGGAAACCGTCCGCGCATGACCGGCAAGGTCTCGCCGGATGGAAAGAAGGTGGAATTCGAGTTCGTCGATCTTTCCGGCGGCAATCAGTACGGACACATGTACCACGCGGTGTTCACGCCCATTGACGCCAACCACCACACCGAGGACTGGACGTATATGATGCCGGGGGACAAAGCGATGCACGCCCACTTCGATCTGAAGCGGGTGCAGTGACGACGGGCGTCTCCGATAGGCGGGCTGGAAACCAGGATGGACCGTGAGTGGAACGACAATCAGCCGATTTACCGCCAGCTTCGCGACCGTGTGGTCGCGATGATACTGGACGGCGCGCTGAAGGAAGGCGATCCCCTGCCCTCGGTGCGCACGGTTGCAGCCGACTATCGGCTCAATCCCCTCACGGTCCTCAAGGGCTATCAGGAACTGGTGGATGAGGAACTGGTCGAAAAGAGGCGGGGTCTGGGGATGTTCATCAAGGCGGGAGCGCGCGATCGGCTGCTGCAGGGGGAGCGCCACAAGTTCCTGGCGGAAGAATGGCCCAGGATCCAGGCCACCATACAGCGCCTCGGCCTGACTCCGGAAGAGTTGCTGGATGGCGGCAGCCGACGGTCCAGGTCGAAGGCCAAAGAGGAGGATCGCTGACACGATGGCATGCATAGAAGCACGCGGTCTGCGCAAGGCCTTCGGCGCCACCATGGCGCTGGACGGAATCGATTTGCGCGTGGAAGAGGGCCGCATCCTCGGACTTATTGGCCCCAACGGCGCCGGCAAGACCACCGCGCTCAACGCCATGCTGGGCCTCATCCCCTATGAGGGAGAACTGAAGGTGCTGGGGCGCAATCCCTGGAGCGCGCGCGATCAGCTCATGCGCGATGTCTGTTTCATTGCCGATGTCGCCGTCCTGCCGCGCTGGATGCGGGTTTCGCAGGCGCTCGAGTACCTGGCCGGCGTGCATCCCCGCTTCGACCGCACCAAGGCGGAAGGCTTTCTTGCCAGGACGTCTATTCGGAGCAGCAACAGGGTGCGGGAGCTGTCCAAGGGCATGGTTACCCAGCTGCATCTCGCCTTGGTCATGGCCATTGACGCCAGACTGCTGGTGCTGGACGAGCCCACCCTGGGCCTCGACATTCTGTTCCGCAAGCAGTTCTACGATGCCCTGCTGAATGATTACTTCGATCGCAGCCGCACCATCGTGGTGACGACACACCAGGTGGAGGAGTTGCAGCACATTCTGACGGATTTGATGTTCATCGACCGCGGCCGCATCGTGCTGAGTTGCAGTATGGAGGAATTGGAGTCGCGCTACATGGAAGTGACGGTCAATCCCGACCGGGCCACAGCGGCACGAGCGCTCAAGCCGATGTATGAGCGCCTGGTGTTCGGGCGGAGCGTCCTGCTGTTCGATCGTGGGACCAATCAGAGCATCGACCGTCAACAACTGGCCGCACTTGGCGAGGTGCGCACGCCCAGCATCGCTGACTTATTCGTGGCGGTGATGGCTAACCAAACCGGTATGGCACAAGGAGCGGCTCAATGAATACTCAATCGAACGCCATGACCGGGCCTTCGATCCAGTCGCAAGGAACGCCGGCGGCTGTGCCGGCAGCTCACGCGATGTACTGGTCGGTGCGACGCGAATTGTGGGAAAACCGTTCGATCTACATCGCCCCCATGGCCGCCGCCGCCGTTTTTCTCTTCGGCTTCGCCATCAACATGGTTACGGTGCGGCACCGCATCGGCGCATCCCTGCTCGACCCGGCGCAACCGCACAATTTACTCGCCACAAGATACGAATTGTCGGCGGCACTGATCATGGGGACAGCTCTCATCGTGGGCATTTTCTACTCGCTCGACGCCCTGTATGGAGAGCGCCGCGATCGCAGCATCCTGTTCTGGAAGTCGCTGCCCGTCTCCGACCTCACCACCGTGCTCTCGAAGCTGACCATTCCCATCGTGATTCTGCCGCTTCTAAGTTTCGTCATCAGCCTGGCAACGCAATTCATCATGCTCCTGCTGAGCAGCGTAATCCTGCTGGGCAGCGGCGTGAACATTGCGGCGCTATGGACTGAGGTGTCGTTTTTCCCCGTGTCCCTTGTGCTGCTCTATCACCTTTTGACGGTGCACGGTCTCTGGTACGCGCCATTTTATGGCTGGCTGCTGCTGGTTTCCGCATGGGCGCCACGCGCGCCATTTCTATGGGCTGTCCTGCCGCCCTTCGTGATCTGCGGAGTGGAGAAAATTGCGTTCAACACTTCGTATTTCCTCGCGCTGCTGCAGGAGCGCCTGATGGGATCGGGAGATGCCATGGGGCCGAACGGCGCCCCAAAGGATTTCATGGCAACACTTATTCCCGAACATTTTTTTGACCGGCCGGGTCTGTGGATCGGCCTGGCACTGGCCGCGGTATTTCTCGCTGGAGCGGTCCGACTGCGCCGTTATCAGGGGCCGATCTGATGCGCATCAATCTTGATTTGCGATTCCTCGCGTAGGGAGAACGCAATATATGGGCAATGATGGGATGACGAAACCGATCACAGAAACTTCGCCGCGTCTCAAGGCCAGGATTACAGGTCTGTTTTACCTCATCACCATCCTGACGGGAATATTCGCCCAGGGTTTCGTGAGCGAGAGGCTGGTAGCTAGCGGCGACGCCGCGGCTACGGCGACCAACATACTGGCGCATAGTTCCTTGTACCAGTTGGGGTTCGCAGTCTACCTCATCGAAATGGCCTGCCAGATCGCCATGACCGCCCTGTTTTACGACCTGCTTAAGCCGGCGGGCAGGACCCTCTCGTTGCTGGCTGCGTTTCTGGGACTCGCAGGCTGCGTCATCAAGACTTTCAGCCGCGTCTTCTTCATCGCTCCCTTGATCGTCCTGGGAGGCGCATCCTACTTGAGGGTTTTCAGCGCGGAACAGTTGCAGGCGCTGGCGCTCCTCTTCCTTAAGGTGAATGACCGCGGCGCCGCGATCGCCCTGGTATTTTTCGGATTCTACGCCCTCCTGACGGGCTGCCTGATTATCAGATCCACCTTCCTGCCTAAGATTCTGGGCGTGGTGTCAGCAATTGCAGGTTTGGGTTGGCTGAGCTTCCTCTACGTGCCGCTGGGATACCGCCTCTTCCCCTACATTGCAGCCTTCGGCCTCCTCGGGGCAGTCGCGCTTATCGTGTGGCTCCTCGTTTTCGGGGTGAACGAGCAACGCTGGAAGGAACAGGCCCGCCTGGCGGAAACGATGAACCTGTAGTCGAGGAATCTGGTGATTGAGTGATTTGAAGCACAGCGAGGTCACATGAACTCAACCCGCAATCCCGGCAGAGTCGCAGGGATTCTCTACCTGCTCCTGTTAGCCGCTCCCCTTCGCCTCATCTACATTCCCACCAAATTGTTCGTGCTGGGCGACGCAACGACAACAGCCACGAACATCGCTGCTCACCAAACGCTGTTCCGTTTGGGCATCGCCAGTGACCTCTTCTGCGCGATCGTCCTGATCTTCCTCGTGCTGGCGTTTTACCGCCTGTTCAAAGGCGTGGACCAGTATCTGGCGGTGCTGGTGATCATCCTCGGAGGCGTGCTGCCCGCGGCCATTGACTTCTTCAACGTGGTGAACGATGCAGCCGCTCTGACGCTCGTGCGCGGCGCCGACTTCCTTTCCGTTTTTGACAAGCCGCAGCGCGACGCCCTCGCCATGCTGTTCCTCCGTATGCATCATCACGAGATCGTTGCCGCCGAGATCCTCTGGGGCTTGTGGCTCTTTCCCCTGGCCATCCTTACCTACAGGTCGCGCTTCCTTCCCCGCTTCCTGGGCGTGTGGCTCGTCATCAACGGCTTCGCCTATCTGGTCCTCAGCTTTACTGGCTTGTTCTTCCCGGCCTACGAGAATACGGTCTCAAACTACGCTTTCCCCGCCCAACTCGGGGAGCTGGCTTTCATGCTGTGGCTCATATTCAAAGGAGCCCGTCCGCCATTGGAAGCTGCCACGACGTGATCCAAACAGGCTCGAAAGCGTGGGAAATTGAGAGGTAGCCATGAAAGCCATCGTCTGCCACACCTTCGGTTCTCCCGATGTTCTCCAGTATGAAGAGGTTGAGAAGCCGACTCCTGGGGACGATGAAGTTCTGATCAAAGTCCGCGCGGCCTCCGTCAATCCGCTGGACTGGCACCTCATGAGAGGCACGCCGTACCTTGGCCGCTTGATGTTCGGGCTGCGCAAACCAAGGGTGACACGACCAGGCGTGGATGTGGCCGGCCTGGTGGAGGCGGTGGGCAGAAACGTCACCCAATTCAAACCCGGGGACGAGGTGTTCGGTTCATGCCGCGGGGCGTTCGCCGAGTACGCTTGTACTCCCTCGTCAAAACTGGTCATGAAGCCGGGCAATGTAACGTTTGAGCAAGCGGCTTCTGTGCCGGTAGCGGCGTACACCGCGTTGCAGGGCCTTCGCGACAAGGGAAAGATTCGGCCCGGGCAGAAAATCCTGATCAACGGCGCAGGGGGAGGCGTGGGCACATTCGCGGTGCAGATTGCCAAGTGGTTGGGCGCAGACGTGACCGGAGTATGCAGTACCAGGAATGTGGAGATGGTCCGGTCCCTGGGCGCAGACCGGGTCATTGATTACACCCGAGAGGATTTCACCCAGAGTGGGCAACGTTACGACGTCATCTTCGACCTGGTGGGGAACCATTCGTTGTCCGCATGCCGGCACATTCTAAGTCCCAAGGGAATATACCTCGGCGCCGGGGTGCTCGGCGCAATGAGTGGCAAGTGGATCGGTCCACTGCCGCGTCTGCTCAAAACGGTGGTGTTGTCCTGGTTCGTGAGCCAGAAGCTGGTCCCGTTCATGGCCAGAAGCAGCAAAGAAGACCTCACCATCATGCGCGGGCTCATGGAGTCCGGAAAGATAACGCCGGTCATAGACAAGCGTTACCGCCTGAGTGAGACGCCAGAGGCCATCCGTTATCTGGCAGAGGAACACGCTCGAGGAAAAGTAGTAATAACTGTTTGAACAACAGACCTTGGGCACCGCTCCAGTACAGAGTTACAGCCCACGCCGCGCTGGCACGACGTGGCCGGCGGGACGCCAGCGCTACAGCCGGGCCCTACGACCGTTGTCCAATGCCGCTGAGGGGGACGGTTTCGCGGGTTGGGGCGGGTTCAGCGGGCAAGCGGATCTCCACCATCAATCCGCCCTCGGGACGGTTGGCAGCTCGAACCGTGCCCCCGTGCAGGCGCACCGCTCGTTCCGTAATGGCCAGGCCCAGACCCACCCCGCCGGTCTGGCGGCCGCGGGCGTCATCAATACGGTAGAAGGGACGGAAAAGCTTATCCAACGCCTCTTCCGGCACGCCCGGGCCGGAATCCGTCACCCGAATAATGGCCTCCGCGCCCCTCGGGGAGGGGCCGCACTCCACGTGAACATGCACGTTGGTGCCCTCCTGGGTGTAGCGCGTCGCATTGCGCACCACGTTTTCGATAGCGCTGCGCAGCAGGCTGGGGTCTCCGCGGACGACGCAATCATCGGCAATGACACACTCCACGTGGCAACGGCGATTCTGCGCCTCGAAGTCGGCATCGGCCGCCACTTCTGCCACCAGTTCTCCCAGGTCCACGGGGATGGCATCGAGAGCGTCGGCGCCACCCTCGAGCCGGGCGATGGTGAGCAATCTGCCGATAAGTTCGTTCAGGCGCTCGGCTTCCAGCTCAATGCGGTCCAGGGTACTCTGGGCCTCGGGCCCACTGCGTTGGCGCACCAAGCCAAGGGCCACGTTCAGGCGCGCGAGAGGAGAGCGCAGCTCGTGGGATATGTCCTTCAGCAGACGGCCCTGCGCGTTCACCAGGTTTTCCAGGCGCTCGGCCATGGCGTCGAAGTCGCGCACCAGCTCGGCAATTTCATCGTGGCCACCTGCCGGAGATCCACCCGCCCGGGCAGTGAGGTCACCCGCGGCCAGGCGCTGCGTGGCCGCGCGCAAGCGCACCACTGGCGCTGTCAAATAGCGCGCCAGGAAATAACACACCAGGCCGGAGGAGACGACGGCGATCAGTATGCCCAGCCCCGGCACCCCGCGCGGACCGAAGAATGCCCGCCCTTCCGGAGGCAACTCAATCACCAGCGTGTAGCTTTGTCCGTCGGGCGTAGTCATGGACTGGCGCAGAAACTGGCGCGGGCCGAATCTCCCCCAGAAGCTATCGGCGGTGCGCTTTTCTCCACGCCGTACCTGCTCAATCCACTCCGGCGGCTTGCGCCCGCTCAAGTCGTTGCCCTGGCCGTCGAACACAAAAAAATGAAGATGCTGGCTGTCGTGCAGACTGCGCAGGTAGCGGTGTGCCCCCTCTGCTCCGCCGTTGCGGTAGGCCTGCACGGCGTCGTTCAGAAAGCCTGGCGCCAGTGCCTCCACCGTTGCCATCTCCCGCGTGGGACGCAGGGCCACGGTCACCAGGATGGCCAGCACCAGGAACAGCGCCTGCGCCATCCAGTAGGAGAGGAAGATTTTGACAAACAGGCTTCTCATGGCGCGCTGCTCCGCACCTTCTCGCGAGGACGCGCAAAAATGTAGCCCACTCCGCGTACCGTCTTGATGTGTTCCCTCTCCCCTTCCGAGTCCCCGAGCTTCTTCCGCACTTTGCTGACGTGCATGTCAATGCTGCGGTCAAAGGGAGAGAACTTGCGGCTCAAAACCGCATCCGCCAGACGCTCGCGGGTGACCACGCGGCCGGCTTCGCTAAGCAGGACTTGCAGCAGATTGAATTCGACCGAGGTGAACTCGACCGGCTTGCCGGCCTGGCGCACGGTGCGGGTG
>Ga0335070_10006242_pt1 | contig 14023 bp, 11 predicted proteins | sample Lox_Sample_13_FD_206722 | JGI IMG/M metagenome (GOLD analysis project Ga0335070, IMG submission 206722) | Soil microbial communities from Loxahatchee National Wildlife Refuge, Florida, United States - Lox_Sample_1.3 | ecosystem: Environmental > Terrestrial > Soil > Wetlands | place: USA... | reverse complement strand
GTAGGTGATTCGTGTACCAGCCGATAGTTATGCAGTGCAGGGACCTGAGATAGTGGCAGGAATGGAGCCATATTTAATAGTTCTGCATGTTTCCCCGCCGCTGCCTGGGCATTGTACTGCGATACCATCACCAGCCCATCCGATACATTCACATTTTTCGCCCCGGTCACAACTGGGTAAGGTACGGTAGTGATCGAAGGGTCCGAATATTCCACATAGAATGCCGTTGTCGGATCCGTCATCGATCCATCGAAATTATGGAGTTTTGAGATCATTGTCTGGAAGTAGGGTGCTTCGTATAGTGTTACCGGCCCGTACTGACCGGCGTTGTTCGGATCCGGGATCAGATAGGTACGCTGGTAGGGGTACACACCGATCGATGTATTATACCACGTAGCCATGGCCCAGAATTTAGCAGTGTCCATCTCGATATCCGTGACGACGTACCGGGTTCCGTCATTCTTCAGGACCTGGTTCGCAACAGGCTCAGACTGGGACATGAAATATGCCGCTGCGCCATTCGGTCCTGCAACACCCGCCTGGAAGGGATTGGCATTGGGTATTCTTTTTGCAATGTACGTGATCAGATGGCCGTAGTCCCACCACGACATCACGCCATAGGCCTGAGGCGGATATTTGAATGTGCTGGCATCGTAGATCTTATAATAGTCAACACCCGTATCGGGGGTATGAGTCCCCATCCACTCGAGCGACTCTCTCCAGTCGCCATTCATCCGAAGACCGCCCGATGTCGCTACAATGTACTCATCGGGGAGTGATGCCGCAACAAACAGGATACTGAACAGTATCACCAGTCCGACGAGTCCCACCCTAAGATAACTGGTTCCCTTTTTCGCGGCAGTTTTGGATTTTTGAGCTCCTTTTTTTGCTTTTCGAGCTGGAGACGGTGTGCTGACCGGCGTTTCTTTGCCCTTTTCTGCTCCTCCTGATGGCCTTGCAAGCATTTTGATGTCTTTCCAGCCCGCGTTAAAAACATATCCGACGCAGATCCCTGAGAGAATGGCTACATTGGCAGCAAGATAATACTCGTACCGTATATGCTGCCAAGTGGCAATCAACACAACCACAGACCATAAAAGGATTACATGCTGTTCGGGGCGTTCTTCTTTCCATGAGCGATATAAAAGGACAAAAAATCCTCCGATTGTTAATATCAACCCGTAATTAAAAGTATTCCATGCATCGGCAAGTGTCCATGACCGGGCTTCCTGGATCGTAAGATATAACGAATTCTGACCAAAGAATTCGATCACGGCCGAAACAAATGCTCCAAAAATATTGGGTGCTACAACCATGAAAAATAAAAATATCAATAGTGCGAGGCCAAGAATTGAAAGCGGGTAATAATAAAATCTCTTATCTTTAAGATATTTAGATAAAATATAGAGCAAAACTGTCCCGACAATCAGGATGATATAGGCTAAAGGATGTGCGATGGTATAAAAATTAAGTTGCAGTCCAGAAATTTTCACGCCGATAATGAAAAAAGCCACGGTCGCAAATCCAAAAGAGACGACATTCGTAATCAGAAGGTAATCTGACGACCTGTGGCGATAGAAATCCCAGATGAACTGTACCACGGTGAATAATCCGATAATCATCGCGAACAGAATCATGGTCGGCATGATAAACAGACCCAGGATATAAGCCACGCCTGCGAGGAGTGCAAGTATCACCGGTTTTACAAGAGTCTCTTTTTTATTGATATCCGGAGCATGCTCTCTTCCCCACCACATGCACCAAACGTAAGCCAGGATAAAAATTGTTGAAAATAGTACTTCAGCGATATGATGATCAAAATAACCATAGAGCGAACGGAAAAAATATTGACCCGATACTATGGCGATAAACCCTGCGGCAAGGATCCCACTTTTCCAATCTGACACTTTCCTTACCAGGATAAAAACAACCGGCACCATTGCGGCAGCCATTAATGGGGGTACCATCAATGCAGATTTGATTATTTCAGGGCGTGTCGTCGCACCAGCCAGCATGGTGAAAATAGTACTTATCAGGGGGAATAATGGACCCCAATGGATATTCTCACCCGTCGGGAAAAGAGTCATAGGATCGAACCATGCGTAGGAAGGGAAGTTTCTGAGCATCTGCTCGACCTGCCTCAGATTGTAAAGGGGATCATCACTTCCAGCCAGGTTCAGGATATCGGTATTTCCAGCGGTTAACAATGGGAGTAGCCGTATCCACAATACGAAAATGGATAACAGGGCAAGGACAATTATAAGAATATAATTCCTGTAATTTGATAGATCTTTGTAATCCATGACATCATCCTTTCTTCTTTATCGAGCTGTTTAATGTACGAGAGCCGATATGATAAGATTTTGTGGTGCTATTCATTTATCTGATAGAAATCTTCCCGCCTTGATATTAGAGTTATTCCAAGGTGCAAGAACTGACATAATCAAGAACTGTTTTTTTAAAGACTGAATAATCAAACAGACGCGCCCTGTTAATGCACTCAATTTTATAGTATTCCGGATCTTCGGAAATTTTACGGATTGCCTTGCAGATCGACTTTTTATCCGGAGACACCAGAATCCCTGTATGACCGTCGACAATGGTTTCAAGATATCCTCCTTCCTTTACTGCTACAACCGGTTTCCCACTCGCCATAGCTTCTAACGGTGTTATACCGAAATCTTCATCGATCGCCGTTGTGATAAATCCCTCGCAGCGTGAATATAGACTGATGAGCTGATCTTCATCACAACTACCCAGGAATTTTACATTCGGGGGGGCAGCTTTCACGATGTCCTCCAGTAATGGATAAATTTTACCAACAATGATCAGGTTTTTATCCGGCATTTCACTGAATGCTTCTATTTGTAAGGGAATCCTTTTCCATTTGTCAACCCTGCCGACCGAGAGCCAATAACTTTCTGCAGGCCTGGCTGAATAGTTTTTAACGTGAATTGGGGGATACAGGACTTTCGCATCACGCTGATAAATCTTGTAAATTCTATTCCGGACATTGTGGGAATTGCATGCGATGTTTTTTACGTGCCGGTTTACAAAACGCCGATCAAAAATCTTGAATAGATTCAGCGCCCCCCAGTATCCAATTTTTTTTATTCCATGATATTCAGATAAAAAAGGGTAATACATATCATACATCGCCCTCCGTGGCGTGTGCATAAAATAGAAATGAGGTACATCATGGACGAGGTACCGTAGCGACATATCATCGGTACTTATATAAAAATCATAATCCAGATTAATTTTCGAGAACAGCCGCATCCCGGCCAGCTGCCGTAATGGCTCAGCAGGCAATTCTCTTTTCAACGAAATAAAATTTATCTTCCTGTCTTCATCGAATGCACTTATAATATTTTCATCGAAATCAGGCACGATCACGTCTGCGTCCAATGCACGGGAAAAATCAACTATTAATCGTTCAGCTCCGCCTCTGACGGAGAAATCATCGCAAGCCAGAACAGCAATCCTCATTTAGGCCTCCTCAATTATTCATTTACCATCCCTTGATTTTATCCGAAGCAGGGTATCCCAATATTTCTCATTAAAATGTAATATTTTATGTTGATGGTATTTTTTTATTTTTTTTGGCCAGGATTATTTTTCACCAGACCCATGATTATCGATTTCCATAATTCCGCTACGTAATTCCATTTTAAATCTTCCGGAGGAGGAAATTTTTTACCTGTTGCCATTTGTCGAATTATTGCCTCTTTCAATTCCAGAATATTCCCGGGCATGACAAACTCAATTCCTTCATATGCCCCAAGACTTTCAATTAAACCTCCCACCTTTGATGCAACAATGGGAAGACCATATGTCATACCGATATGAGCCACACCGCTTTGGGAAGCCCTCGTGTAGGGTATCACCAGTACATCTGCCGATGAAAAAAATGCCGAAATCTCATCATCACTGACATATCGGTCAACCATCGTAATATGTGATTTGCGGGGGGAATTTTCGAAAATTTGCCTGGATTCATAGTCTTCCCACACTTCACCAACTATCAATAAGCGTGAATTACTGAGTAACTCCTCAGGAAATTGTTCAAATGCCCTAATCAGATATTTTACACCTTTATAAGGGCGCAATAGTCCAAAAAAAAGAATAATTTTTTTTTCTTTCAGTCCAAGCCGCTCTTTTGCAATATCGCGGTCAATAACAGTATATTGATCGAATAATCCCAGGGGAACAACCCGGATTTTGTCTTCTTTGATTCGATAATGCAGGCTCACCAATTTTCGGTCATTTTCTGAATGGGTGATATAAATATCAGCTAAATGCCGTAATACAGTCGCTGTTATCTTGGCATATGACCGTAGGGGAAAAATCTCTTTTTCCAGTGGATCAACAGTTTCATGAAACTCAATAATAATGGGTTTTTTTTTCAGGTTAAACAGTGCAATTGCAAGGTACATGTGGGCAACACTTGATGTCCACCATTGAAAAATGATCACATCATGTTTGACACACTTTGAAGCCCCGTATATCCATGACAGGGGATTGTACCAGTCAAGCACTTCACTGACCTGTATACCCTCATTAAAATGGAGATTCGAAAGATCGTTGCCGACTCTCTTCCACCCGGGAAAGAGGTTCTTAGGTAGCATATCCCTGAAGAGAACTACATCAACATCGATTGATTCAGATAATGCATTCGAGAGCAGAATCGTAAAATAACTTATACCCGACAGGAATCTTTTGGAGGGGCCTATCAGGACTGCCGATATTCTTTGGGAATTTTTTGAAATTGTCATAATGTTTTGTCAACATTCCGGTGGTATGATCGATACCTCTGAATCATATCGGCGGTTTTATCATATATTGTCTACTGAAAAATTTTTATCGTTTTTGAGCAATAATACGTAGTTTGTCTTAGAACGTTGATAAAACACATCTGGCATTTGAAAATTAACGGAGATTATCCTTTTCCGTACGGGCACCAGTGAGGATAACTGCCCAGCGTGGCGACACCCGAAGTTGATGGGCTGATGAAAATAATTTCACTATTATGGCCTTTTTTTTCGATCAGTGTCTCATCTGCGCCGGATATTAATCCATCCCCGGTGACAATAATGATATCAGGGAAATCTGGTATCGATACGAGCTGTTTCAGTTCAGACCTGAGTTTCCGGGAAGATCCGAGGAGGGCAACACTTTTCCCATTAAGCCTGTCCTTCAGTTCACTCAGGCAGGGTTCATGACACGTGGGACTACAGGAACGGAGTACCCGGTTCATGCAGAGAAAACCTGTGACAGCATTAAGAATCGCACAGGCCGCTCCCCTGATTCCGGGGGTATCAAGTGTTGCCCCAAACATGAACGATATCCGGGTTTTTGCTCTTGTCGGCTCGAACGTGATGAATTCTCCCGACCTGCCCCCGTACGATGCAATCATGCAGGCTCCCTGGTCAAACTGGCAGGGTTTGATTTCCGGATCGACGGAAAGACTGATAATGCCTTCCTCACATCCCGACCCTTCGATCCGGCTTTCCAGTTCAAGTATCGCTCGTTCAATAATCATCATACAACATATCCTTCCTAACTAGTTTTAGTCCCGGTTTATCTGCAGAGGATAACCCTTGCAGGAGATCCATCAAGTCCTCCGAGTCTCAATGGAAGCGCGATCATGGTATAGATACCTTCCCGGACCCGTTCGAGGTCCAGGAACTCGAGTATTACGATACCTTTTCCGAGGAACTCCCGGTGCACCTCCCCTGCCCCTCCGAATTTTTCTATCGAGGGAGCATCAGTTCCGACACAGCACATACCCTGCCGTGCGAGTATTCTTGCTGTTCCGGGGTCTGGACTGGCATAGGCAGGGTTGAAATCTTCATTATCCCGGTAACCCGTACGTAACAGTACTCTTTCTGCTCCTTCTGTCCGATTCCCGATATCGGCGGGCCGGATCTCCCCGGATACGTCAGAAACATCGATCACGAGGCATTCTCCGACGAGGGCCCTTATAGGGATCTTGTCAATCGTGGCATCATTTTTCATATAGTGTGACGGGGCATCGATATGGGTGCCGGTGTGGGTACTCAGCATGAGATCGGTTACCAGATAATGGCCATTGTCTTTTCTGTCGAACCGGGGTATTCTGTCACCGGGATATACCGTCATATCCGGATTAATTTCCCGGGTTACATCGATGAAATTTTTCATCCGATCAATCCTGCCATCCATACTTTCCAAGGAGCGGGACAAACATGACGCCACCGAATTCTTCCCTGATTATATTGTCCCCGCGTTTGATGAGCCTGATCAGCTGCTGGAGATCACGTGAACCTGCCGGTGCCACCAGCCTTCCTCCCTCTGCCATCTGGTTTATCAGGGGGGGAGGGATATCAGGCGTAGCCGCGGTTACTATGATACCATCGTAGGGGGCTCCTGGTGCGTACCCTTCTGTCCCGTCACCGGTGACAACCTGGATATTGGTGACATTAAGAGTCTCAAATAATCTCTTTGCATCTTCAGCTATTTCCGGTAAACGCTCCACCGTGATCACGGTTTTTGCCAGCCTTGAAAGAATGGCGGCCTGGTACCCGCTTCCCGTCCCGATTTCAAGTACTCTATCCCGCCCTTGTAAGAGGAGGAGTTCGGTCATAACCGCGACGATATAAGGCTGCGAGATCGTCTGACCCCGGCCTATCGGTAGCGGACGATCCTGGTACGCTGCCTCCCGGAGTTCGGGAGGGACGAACAGGTGCCTGGGTATTTGTCTCATTGCATCGAGGAGCCTCGGGTCATGTACACCTCTTCCCTCGATCTGGTATTCAACCATCCTTGCGCGGGAAAGAGCAAATGGATCTTCGTGCATTCCGTTTCACCCCGTTCTTCCAGCCCCTTCTATCCCGATATTGCAGGAATTTTATCAACTTGGTCTTCAAAAACCTGCTTTCTCGGCGGTATCTATGGCCGCATCGATCTGTGTCTGTAGGGTATCAGGCAGGCCGGCGATCTTGACATCCAGGAAACCGCGGATAATCGTCGCCGTGGCTGCTTCTTCATCCAGTCCGCGTGACATCAGGTACTCGATCTCGTCGCGTGCGATTTTTCCGACCGCCGCTTCATGCGAGAGTTCCGTCCCTACCACGACCCCTTCGATTTCAGGAATGGCATAAATCCTGCCATCTTTCAGGATTAGCCCCTTGCATTCGAGGTGCCCCTTCGTTCCATCGGACGACCCGAGAATATGACCACGTGAAATAATGGTCCCGCCTTTGGTTATCGCCCGGGTAACCAGTTCCGCACTTGCCCCTTTTGCATCGAGAATTGCACGTGAGCCGAGATCTAGGGTGGATCCCGGCGTTGCAATGACAACACTGCTGAATCGTGCAACGGAATTTTCGCCGACCAGGTGAGCCGTGGGATACATCTGGACCTTATGGACCGGTTTCATGCAGATATAATTAGAGAGAAAAACGCCATTTTCTTCAACCCGTGCTGCACTCCTCGGATATACATCGATCTCCTCCCCCCATGTATGGATCATGGTAAAACTTATCTTTGCATTTTTTCCGACATAAAACTCGGATATCCCGTAATGAGCTCCGCCTTTTCCAACATGCCGGCCGCTTGCACAACCGGAGATGATGTGGAGATCTGCACCTTCCTCAGCGATTAAAATATTGTGGACGTGCTGGATTTTCTCCCGTCCGAGATAAAGGCATGCCTGGATTGGGAGGATGTTACTGCTCCCCTTGTGGGCAATAATCACATATCCCTTCGGTTCCCTGGCATCGGCGACATACCGGGTAAATTCGTCCTTGTCTTTTGTCACCAGCTTCCAGGCATAATCATTGAGCCAGTCGTACTTGGCCAGAGCTTTTCCGATGGAAAGCACTTCGATGCTCTCGTCCCTGCAGGTGGCATCGACGACGTCCTGGTTAACCTGGAGGTAGCTTCCGCACCGGCTGAGCCCGGGATTATCGAGCTCGATTCCGGACTGGGACAACCGTTCGCGGTCTTCCGGTGAAAATTCAGCAGATCCTTTCAGTTCTGTCGGCATTCCATACACTCCTTGTAACCACGTTCCTTGATATCCTTGAGTATCTCACGCGGGTTGCCATGGCACCGGATCTCCCCGTCGCACATGACATGTCCCTTGTCGGCATCGAGATAATCAAGGATATACCCTGTATGGGTTATAACGAGGCCGCTCTTTTTCCGGTTGACAATATGAACATCCTTCTCAAGCAACTGGCCGATTGCTCTGCCGATCAGGGAAATATTCTCGAGGTCGACACCGCTTTCGGGTTCGTCAAGCATGACAAAGGAGGGGTTCTGGACCATGAGCTGAAGGACTTCGCTGCGTTTGATCTCGCCGCCTGAAAACCCCTTATTGATATCGCGGTCGAGAAAACGATCCATATGCATAATGCCTGCATATTTCCCCACTTCCCCGGCCCGGCTTCCCGATGTGGCGAGCAGCAGTTTCCCAAGTTTCAGGCCTGATATCGTGGGGGGCCTCTGGAACATGAGACCCATCCCTCGTTTCGCCCGTTCGTGGATAGGAAGGCGGGTGATGTCCTCACCTGAAAAGACGATGTTCCCATTGGTGACGGTATAGTTCCCAAAGCCCATGATCGTCATGAGAAGGGTGCTCTTACCCGACCCGTTGGGTCCCATAAGGACGTGGGTTTCCCCGTCCCCAATCCGGAGGTTCACGTCATGGAGAACTTCTTTTTCACCGACAGTGACGTGAAGGTCATTTATTTCGAGCATGAACAAACCGGAAGAGTGTATTGCGATTGGAACATTAAACATTTTTCACCTGACTATACTCCTCACCACCTCTCCGGGTTCCCGCTGAACGATTCCTTATACCGTGATCTTCGGGAATCCCAGGTGAAAAAAAAGAGAAATCCCGCCGGGAATAATGGCAGGAGATATTTTAACTGTTTTCAGTGAAGATATTCATGCAATGGCATCGACCGGCACGAAACGGGAAAAAGTTCCGGATAAGGCTGGAAAGGCTAAAGTCCGGGGCGGATCCTGTATGGCAAAAGAGGGTATTGTTTCCCGGGAACCTCCGGCGGTCCGAAAATACCTTAATAGTATCATCTGCGGCGATGCAGAAGAAATGATACGGCATCTTCCCAAAAACTCAGTGGATATTGTCATCACTTCCCCGCCATATAATTTTGGGCACGCCTATGCCCAGGATGAACAGGACGATACCAGAAACTGGAACGAGTATTTTTCGAAACTCGGGGCTGTCTGGAAGCAATGTTACCGGGTCCTGAAACCGGGCGGACGGATAGCGGTAAATATTCAGCCGTTGTTTTCCGATTACATACCGACACACCATATTATTTCACACCAGCTCCGGGATCTCGGGCTCCTCTGGAAAGCAGAGATCGTATGGGAGAAAAACAACTATAACGCCAAATATACTGCATGGGGGAGTTGGAAATCGCCCTCTATGCCATACCTGAAATATACCTGGGAATTTATCGAGGTGTTTGATAAAGAGACCCATAAAAAAACAGGCGATCGGAATGCAATCGATATCACCGATCGGGAGTTTAAGGAGTGGGTCGTAGGGAAGTGGTCGTTTCCTCCCGAAATCCGTATGAAGGACTTTAATCATCCTGCGATGTTTCCTGAGGAGCTGCCCCGAAGGCTGATGAAACTGTTTTCATACCGGGGGGATATTGTGCTCGACCCCTTCAACGGGGCAGGCACCACGACACTCGTAGCGTGGAAGCTGGGCAGGAGATTTATCGGCATTGATATTTCACCCAATTACTGTGAAAAAGCCCTTGGGCGGATCCTTGAGTCTTGCGGGGAAGATGGCAATCCCGAAGAAGAATTACCCCCCCGGATCTTCGCAACGGGGACCGGCGAAAAATAAGTTGCTAACGAATTACCTGTTGGTTCAGAGGATATTCCGTACCGATGCAATCGAGTCCAAAACTGCGTCGGGTTTTACACTGGCGGACAGGACCGCTTCTGCGTTGTATTTTCCCGTTTTTACGAGAATGCCCTTTAACCCCGCATGCATTGCTCCGCCGATGTCGCTCACGATATCATCGCCGATCATGACCGCTTCTGCAGGTTTGACACCCATCGAAGCCAGGGCCAAATGAAAGTAATGCGCCGACGGCTTTCCCATCACCATCGCAGTCTTTCCGGTCGCATATTCGAGGGCTTCAACGAATGGGCCTGCCGATAACATCAACCCGTCATTTCCCATCCAGTAACGGTCTTTTTCAAGAGCGATAATTTCCGCCCCTTCCCGGATCAGGCGAAACGCCCGGGTCATCGCTTCATAGGAGAAATTATCCCCGGCATCGCCGACTACGACAAAATCCACATGCTGGTCCCGGTTGTAAATTCCCGCCTCCTCGAATTCAAGAGAGACATCCCCGGTGATCAGGAAATGGCAGGACTGTTGTCCTGACTTCAAAACGCAGGAGACCGCGGCAGCTGCGGGGGTAAAAATATCACCCGTACTGACCTTAAAACCGAATTGGGAGAGATGTTTTCCAATGGTTTTCCTGCTCTTCCGCGTCGTGTTCGAGAGGTATCTGATCAGGTATCCTTTATTTTTCAGGTATTGCAAGGCCTCTATAGCCCCGGGAATTACCTCATCCCCGGTGTACATCACCCCGTCCAGATCTATTAATATTCCTTTAACCTTCATTTAATTACCTCTTCGTAGGAACTGATCCATTATTTCACCACACAGCACCCTGCTTTGGCCGATACATGCAGGCATGGCCTGAAGAATCTTATCTTTCAGAAACAGGGGTTCGGCAGCGGTCCATTCACGGATAACAGACTCATTTATCTCCGGGTGAAACTGGACTCCGATTGATGATCCGATTGTGAACATCTGGTTCGGTACGACGTCCCCTTTGTAGATCAGGGAACTTCCTTCGGGGAGTTCGAAACCTTCACTATGCCATTCGAATACGATAACTTCTTCTCCAAATCGTTTCGTATCCGATCGATCGTGATTCCTGATAACGGTCCATCCTTTTTCTTCAGTGCATCCCCTGACTTCCTTTGAACATGACGATGCAATAAGCTGGGCACCCAGGCATATTCCCAGTACCGGAACCCCTGACAGGATTGAGTCCCGGATAAGGTATTTTTCCTCCGCAAGCCACGGGTAGTGCTCTTCATCATTCGCACTCATCAGCCCGCCAAGAAAAATATAATGGGAACTGGTTATCCGCTCCGGGACCCGATCACCTGTATAAAGACGGATTATTTCATATTCCAGCCCTATTTTTTCAATAATATCGAGAATATGACCGGCTGGTTCGCCAATGCCATGCTGGAAAATGGTGATCATGATACAGAGCTCATTTTGACCGGTTCCCTTAATGTGTTTTCGTGGATTTTTTTTCACCAGGGATGTTACCCTTCATCCTGCATGGAGCATACTGCCCGGGTAGTATCACTTTCACACCACGTGGCTAACTATTGAAAATACCATCCCGTACACTCCATTGCAATAATGATCCCGACACCCGATTTCAACGAGGTGAGCAGGCACTGGAAACTCTCGGCGAGTGAAACCCCGGGATACGGAATTATCAGAAACGATTCGGTATTCAGGGCAGGCTTTCGCACTTCGCCGGTATTTGAATCGCAATACCATGAACTGCAGGAGATGAGAAGAGACCTTGAAGACCGGTACCGGGACTACGACGTCGGCGAGGTATTTTCCGGGGAATCGATCTGTAACCCGGAGGGGTCCTGTTTTCGGATTTTAACTGAAATTAATGAAGAATTCATCTGGCCGGCTTCGGAAGTAATTCGAAAGAGGCTCATGAACGATCTTACCCTTGTCAGGGGGATAGGTCCCGTAAAAGCGAAATTATTAAGAAAAAGAGGGTACCGGACCGTCGAAGACCTTACCCAAAATAAAATATTCCATACCGATGCAGAAATCTGTGCGGATATAATCAGCCATGGTACCTCCGAACAGGTGGTCCGGCTTATCAGGCGATGGTATCCACCCTCACATCCCCTGGTAGCCCTTTCTTCAACCCTGTACGGCAGAGAAAATTTTCTGTTTGTCGACCTGGAAACACTTGGATTTTTCTCACGGCCGATTATTCTTTTCGGCCTTGCCGGATTCCAGAATCAAAAGCTGGTTATTCAACAATATCTCGTACGGGACATGGAGGAGGAACTTGCGGCACTTTCTGAAACGATCGGCCTTGTCATGGGCAAACCGGTGGTGGTTTCATTCAATGGAAAGGCATTCGATCTTCCCTATCTCGTCTCGAGGAGTGCATTTTATGGTGCCTCGCCTGTGTATACCGGCCTCCATATCGACCTGCTCCATGTAGCCAGGCGTTTATTCCGGGGGTCCATACAGGATTGCAGGCTGGGCACCATCGAACGGTATGTCCTCGATATTGATCGGAGGACCGATATTCCGGGAAGTTTCGTCCCCGAATTTTATGAATCATACCAGAGGACCGGAAACCCGGGACCGTTGATCCCGGTTGTAGAACATAACAGGGAGGATATCGTAACCCTTGCAAGACTTCTTGCATATCTGTCCGGTGGGGGCGGATATGGGAGTTAATGACATTGTCAGCGTATTGCAGACCTCACCTGATTTTTCAGGAAAGATTGCACATGTCCGGGTGATCCCTGAACAGAACGCAGTATTCCGGACATGTTCGAAACCTTTTCCGCCGCCGATAGAGGATTACCTCAGACAGAGAGACCTGAAGTTATACAGCCACCAGTGCGAGGCTGTTGAACTAATCCGGGATAAAAAAGATATAATTGTCACCACATCAACAGCATCCGGAAAAACCCTTGCGTTTAATCTTCCCGTTTTTGAACTACTTCATAATAATCCCCAGGCCTCTGCATTGTACCTGTACCCCACGAAAGCTCTATCCCACGATCAGCTGAAAACCCTTCAGGAGATGGAGAGAATGACCGGAATCGACGTGTATCCATCTGTTTATGACGGTGATACACCGAGGGAGAGACGGGTTATTATCAGGACCCGCTCGCGTATCGTAATCTCAAATCCCCACGAGCTCCACTGCCTGCTCCCCTGGCACCACCAGTGGGCTTCGTTTTACCGGAACCTCGCTGTCGTCGTTATTGATGAAGCACACCAGTACCGCGGAGTATTTGGTTCAAATATGGCATTCCTGATCAGGAGGCTTCGGCGTATCTGCAGATATTATGGAAAAGATCCCATTTTTATCCTGTCATCAGGTACGATCGCGAATCCTGTCGCATTTTCAGAAAAGCTTACAGGAAAACCGGTAACATGTGTATCAGCCGACGGATCCCCCCACGGGAAGAAACAGTTTATCCTTTATAATCCATTTTTGCGCGGCTCCACAGAAGGAGCGTCCTATAAGGAAAGCGGAAAAATCCTGAAGGCATGCCTCGATGCCCGAATAAACACGTTGTGCTTTACCGGATCGCGCAAGATGACAGAGATCATCACGCTCATGGTCAGGGACAGCATCCTCAGGGACCGTAAAGGAGATCCCGCCCTTGTGTCGGCGTACCGGGCAGGGTATCTCCCCGAGGAACGGAGGGCTATCGAAAATCGCATGAAAACGGGAGATCTTAAGGGGATCGTTTCTACCAATGCCCTCGAACTTGGTGTCGACATCGGTTTTCTTGACGGGGTAATTATGACGGGATTTCCGGGAACAATTATATCCACCTGGCAGCAGGCCGGACGGGCCGGAAGGTCCTCCGGCGATTCCCTTGCCGTTCTGGTGGCCAATCCCGACCCTCTCGACCAGTATTTCATGAACCATCCCGAGATTTTTTTCAGTTCGACCCACGAACGCGCCATAATAGACCTGAATAATCCCTACATTCTTTCCGGCCAGGTGCTTTGTGCTTCGGCTGAAATCCCGGTCAAACCTGAAACCGACCGTGAATATTTTGGTCACGACCTTGATAGCCTGCTTGCTTCATTATCCCGTGAGCACCTGGTCAGCAGGACACAACGCGGCTGGATTTATTCGGGGACACGGAGGCCGGCCGAACT
>Ga0335070_10006241_pt1 | contig 14024 bp, 8 predicted proteins | sample Lox_Sample_13_FD_206722 | JGI IMG/M metagenome (GOLD analysis project Ga0335070, IMG submission 206722) | Soil microbial communities from Loxahatchee National Wildlife Refuge, Florida, United States - Lox_Sample_1.3 | ecosystem: Environmental > Terrestrial > Soil > Wetlands | place: USA: Florida... | reverse complement strand
GGCCCGCGCCGAGATCCGACTGTCTTTGCAGGCGCGCCAAGCCGCGCTCAGCACAGCGGTTGCGAGACTGCTGGTCCAGAACAACGAGAATGAGGAACTCGCGGGCGCCCGGATCGCGGAAATCTACAATCGAGTGCAGCGGCAGGTGTACGTTTTTCTCGCTGCCACCCTGATAGCGATTCTGGTGACGAGTGTTTCCGTCATTCGCGCGACACGGCATCTGTTTGCGCGAGTTGCGGCGCTCTCCGCTCAGCGCAGCGATCTGGCGCAGAAACTGATTGCCACGCAGGAATCCACACTGCGGCACATTTCACGCGAACTGCACGACGAGTTTGGCCAGGTGTTGACCGCTGTCGGATCGATGCTCGGAAGAGCGGAAAAGCATACGCCGGAAAATTCCCCGCTGCGCTCAGAGCTCCGCGAAGTCCGCGAAATTACGCAGAACACTCTGAATTCGGTGCGCAGCCTGTCGCAGGCATTGCATCCGGTTATGCTCGACGAGGCTGGTCTGGAGAGCACGCTCGATTGGTACCTGCCGACGGTAGAAAGGCAGACCGGTGTTGCCATATCCTACGAAAAGTCGGGGAAAGCGTTTCCGGTCAGGGGCACGGCGGCGATCCACATTTACCGGATCGTGCAGGAGGCCCTGAACAACGTGGCGCGGCACGCCTCCTCTAAACGCGCGTGGGTTCGGCTGCAATTCTCGTCCGACGCGCTCGCGTTGGAAGTCGAAGACCGGGGTGTCGGCTTTGTGGCGAGAAACGTTGGGCAGGGTATCGGTATGGTGGCCATGCGCGAACGGGCGGAACTTCTCGACGGCACGATCGAATTCGGTCAGCCGGCCTCGGGTGGCACGCTGCTGCGGCTGCGGGTTCCAAGAGAGGCGATAGAAAGCAATGCCTAATAAGATCTCAGTTCTTCTCGTCGATGATCACAGCCTGGTGCGGCGCGGATTCCGCCGCATCCTTGAAGACGAGCCGGACATGGCGGTGGTCGGGGAGGCGGGAGACGGGACAGAAGCCGTCCGGCTGGCCCAGGAACTCAAGCCGCGAGTGATCGTCATGGATTGCGCACTCCCGGGAGAGTCTGGCCTCTCGGCCACTCGCAAGATTCTCGAACTAATGCCGGAAGTCGCCGTGCTTATGTTGAGCATGCATTCGGAAGAAACCTGGGTGCGACAGGCGATGGCTGCCGGTGCGCGCGGATACATTTTGAAAAGTGCCATGGAACTTGAGCTTCCGGTTGCGGTGCGCAAAGTTGCTGCGGGAGAAACAGTGCTCGATCCCGAAGTCTCTCGGCCCGCGACGCTGAAGGGTGAACGCAACGCCGGCCTAACTCCGCGCGAGCTTCAGATCCTGCAATTGATCGTCGAGGGCAAGTCGAACAAGGAAATTGCCGATCAACTCCAACTCAGCGCAAACACGGTTGCCGTCCATCGCGCCAACATCATGGACGCACTGGGAATTCACAAGACGGCCGAATTGGTCGTCTATGCGATTCGAAACGGGCTGGTAAACATTCCGTGAATCGTCGTTCGTTTCTCCGCGGAATGACGGGCTTAGCTGGTGTGGCAGGGCTGCTCCAGGAGTCCCTGTGGGCGTCTGATCCGCAGAAATCGGCTGTGCGCCTCACGGATGTAACCTCCTCGGCCGGCATCCACTTTCGTCATTACAGCGGCGCGTTTGGTGGGAAATTCCTTCCCGAGACGCTCGGTTCCGGATGCGCATTCTTCGACTACGACGGCGATGGATGGCCTGACATCCTCCTGGTCAACGGAACTGACTGGCCCGGACATCGCACTCAACGCACTACGCTGCAACTTTACCGGAACAATCGCAACGGTACCTTCAGCGATGTCACGCGCGCTGCCGGGCTCGATATTCCGGACCTTTATGGGATGGGCGTGGCAGTTGGCGACTATAACAATGATGGTTTCCCTGACCTTCTTATTACATGCGTCGGACAAAGCCGCCTCTTCAGGAACACCGGGAAAGGAAATTTTGTCGATGTGACCCGCAGTAGTGGCCTGGCAGGACGAACCGGATTCAGTACTTCCGCTTTGTGGTTCGACTACGATCGCGACGGATTCCTCGATCTTTTCATCTGCAATTATGTGAAGTGGTCTCCCGAGCACGATGTTTTTTGCAGTCTGGACGGAAAGCAAAAGTCTTATTGCACGCCTGAGGCGTACCGGGGAGAGACGTGCTGGCTCTTTCACAATCGAGGCAACGGAACGTTTGAAGATGTGACCGCAACCAGCGGCATCTTCGATAGCAGTTCAAAATCGCTGGGCGTGGCGATGATCGATTACGACAACGACAACTGGCCCGATCTGATCGTTGCAAACGACACGCAGCCCAACAAACTGTATCGCAACAATCGGAACGGTACATTCAAAGAAGTCGGCGTGGAGGCAGGCGTCGCTTTCAGTACCGATGGCAAGGCGCGGGCAGGGATGGGAATCGCCGTTGGCGACTTCACGAACTCCGGCATCGCAGGGATCGCCATCACGAACTTCGACAACGAAATGCTGGGCTTATTTCGCGCCGCGGGCAAAGGCGTTTACGAAGACGTTGCGATCCAGGCCGGCGTCGGGACTCCCACCAAGCCGATGTTGGGTTTCGGATGCATATTCGCGGATATCGATCTTGACGGCGCGCTCGATCTGGTTCTCGCGAATGGACACATCGACGACACGGTGAGAAACATTCGTCGAAATGTCGGCTACGCGCAGCCTCCTCAGCTCTTTCTGAACGCGGGAAACGGAACGTTCCTTGACGCAACGGCCGAGGTGGGACCGGATTTTGGACGCCCCAAGGTCGGACGCGGACTCGCCTATGCGGATTTCGATCACGACGGCGATCTCGACCTGCTGCTCACCACCAATAACGGCCCTGCGTTTTTGTTCCGCAATGATCAGCAAAGCGGCAATCGAGGCATTCGTTTTCGACTGGTGGGTACGAAATCCAATCGTGACGCGATTGGGGCCACCGTGCGCATCGAGTACGGAGGCCTGTCGCAAGTCCAAATGGTGAAAAGTGGCTCGAGTTATCTCTCGCAATCGGAATTGCCGCTCACCTTCGGCCTCGGCAAACGAGATATCGTGGAGCGAGCGATTATCCAATGGCCGAGCGGGCAGACCCACGAGTTCCGCAATCTGAAGGCTGGGACTCGTTACGAATGCAACGAAACCAGGGGCATTAGTTCGCAGCTTGGTTTCTAGTATTTTTCTAGTATTGTGCCCGAAATCTCCTACCTTTAAAGTTCACTCACTCTAAAGCAGGTCTCATCGCACCCACATGCCGTGAGAAGCTTTCACCGGCGAGTACATGGCCGGAACAACAGCAAAGCCCCTGTCAGCCGAACGAGGTTGGCTGGGGCTCTTTTTGTCGGGGTGATTTGCCGGGCTTCCAGGTGTTGCTTCACGCCCGGCGGGGAAACCAGAGCCAGTCGTGCCTTTCTGTTGGTAGTCGGTTTCATGCAGTATTTGCTTTGTATAACAACGCAATCGAGAGAGTTCATCGGGAGAGGAGTACGTCCGTGCTTTCCAAAGGCTTTCACCCTGTTCGGGCAGGAATTGGAACTATCTGTCTAGTCGGGCTATTCGTTATCGCACACGCTCAGGAACTCGGAACCTCCGTTCTTAACGGAAATGTTATCGACTCGAGCGGCGCTGCTGTGCGGGCAGCCGAAGTGACAATTGAGAGCAAGTCCACCGGCGTGCAAAGGACCGCTTCCACCAACGCATCAGGAATTTTCGTAGTCAACAGCCTGGTCCCTGGCGATTACGAATTGCGAATCAAGGCGGCCGGATTTGCGCTGGCGACGAGCCAGGCACATCTGGAAGTCGGACAGCAGGAGAGCGTGAAGATTCGGCTTGAGGTCGAGCAGCAGAAGACCGAAATTCGAATCGACGAATCGGATACTACGGCGTCCGTGAACACGGTGTCTTCCGTGGTGGATGGTGTTGTGAACTCGCGTCAGATCGACAACCTGCCTCTGAACGGCCGGAATTTCCTAGAACTCGCCCTCCTTATGCCGGGCAATACGATCGCGCCCAACTTTGATCCGACAAAAACGGAAGCGGTCGTTATTTCCTCCGCTGGCCAGCTTGGACGCGGCTCGAGCGTCACCATCGACGGTTCCGATGACAACGACGATGCGGTGGGCGGAATGTTGCTGAACGTCCCCGAAGACGCGGTGCAGGAATTTCAAATCGCGACCAACCGCTTTTCGGCCGAGGTTGGGCGCTCAGGATCGGCCGTTGCGAATGTCGTGACTAAGTCCGGAACCAACAATCTGCACGGCTCCGCCGGGTTCTACGAACGAGATGCGAGCCTGCAAGCGGACATTCCGCTTTTCAACAAGATCGGAGATACCGGAACCCCGCCGTTTCGTCGGCAGCAATACACCGGAACTGTTGGCGGGCCTGTGGTCCGAGACAAGGCCTGGTGGTTCGCCGCTTTCGAATACCGCGATCAACTGGGCGGGGTACTGGCGACGGAGCGGCACGTCGAGCCGGATCCGGCAGATTCGTTCTTCTCCCAGAGCTTCGCGCGCGCCCCGCTTACGAACACGCTCGGGACGATGCGCGGTGACTGGCAGGTTTCGGGCAAGGACATGTTGTCGTTGCGCTACGGGATTGAACGTATCGACGCGGTGGGCGCAAGTGCGTTCAGCACCCCATTTGTTTCCCCTTCAGAACGACAGGATCTCAACAATCACCACCAGGATTTCCTTACGTCTTGGACACGAGTAATCAGCTCTACGCTGGTCAACAAAGCGAGCTTCAGCGTCAACACGTTCTACAACACGACCGATCCCGTGACACCGGGGCCGCAATTGGATTTTCCGAGTATCACCGATGGCGCATCATTCCGCGTCCCCCAAGCCACCTGGCAAACACGCCTGCAGTGGGACGACGGAATGGACTGGGTACACGGAAAACACAACATCCGGTTTGGCGGTCAATTTCAGCGCCTGATGGATAAGTTCTTTCTGGGAGTATTCCAGGGAGGACGGATCGAGATGATCCAGGACTTCCCGGTTGCCGACTTCAATGGCGATGGCGTTATAAACGACGAAGATTTGCTGTTCGCAGTGGCCATCCGCAGCGGCAATCCAACCCAGCCGCTGGTGCTTCCGAATACTGACAATAACTTCGTTGCCGGATATATCCAGGATGATTGGCGGGTGCATCGCCAACTCACTTTGAACCTCGGGTTGCGCTACGAAATCGACACCGACGTGAACAATGTCGGACACTTCGATCAGATCAATCCGATTCTCGCGGGTTTCTTCCACGGCAGGCGCCACAAGGACGGCAACAACTTTGGACCTCGAATGGGCTTTAACTGGGCAAATCAGAGCGGCGTGTTCAGCGCACACGGCGGTTATGGCATTTACTACGACCGCGTCACCCTCGAAGTGTCATCGCTCGAGCGCGGCCTCGATGGTCGCTCGTTGCCGATTGAAGTTCGCCTCGGCAGCGCGAACTACATCGATCCCGACACCGGTCGTTTCATGCCGGGTGCTCCGACTTTGTCTAATCCATTCACAGGAATGATCATTCCCGGCGCAGGCGCCGCCGAAGGCATCGACATCATAAGCAATAACATTCAGAATCCGATGGTGCAGCAGTTCAATCTCGGTGCCGAGTGGGAGTTTGCCCGCAACTGGGTTCTGAAAGTCGATGGCATCCACAACCTCGGCACGCACTTCATCATCGGAGTTCCGGTGGGTGTGGTGAACAATCCTGATGTCGGCGGCCCGGAAGGCGTGACCGAGCTTCGCTCGGCCGTGAACACGCACTACGACGCTCTGTGGTTCACCGTCGACAAGCGCTTCGCGAATCGTTACCAGTTGCATGGAGCCTATACGCTCTCGAAAGCGCTCAACTACGCCAACGACGACCAGATCCCATTTGCCTATCCGCCGCTCGACCCGAACGACCTGCATCGCGAATACGGACCAGCACCCAACGACCAGCGTCACCGCTTTGTCCTGCAGGGAACTGCTGATTTGCCGTGGGGCCTAAGGGCCTCGTCGATCTGGACGTGGGCTTCGGGAGTGCCCATGGACATCGTGCTGGGCGACGGCAGCGGCTTCCGGGTTCCCCAATTCGCGCGCAACGCGGGCGGACGTCAGTTTCACAACGGCGCCGAATTGAACGCGGTGCTGACCCAGTTGAACGCGGCCGGTGCCAGTTATCCGCTGGTAGACGACAATGCTCGCTTCAATGACACCTTCAACTCGCTCGATCTGCGGCTGGCGAAAGAATTTCGAATCCGCGAGGGAATGTCGTTGCAGGTGTTGGGCGAAGTCTTCAATCTCGCCAACAAGAACAACGCTCTAGGGGTTTCGACTACAAATTACTCGGGCTTCTTCAACGCACTTGTACCGGATAAGAATGATCCCACACATTCCTCTGCTTTCGGAAAACCGGTCAGCACTGCGGGAGGTGTTTTCGGCTCTGGAGGTCCGCGAGCCTTCCAGTTAGGAACAAAGTTTGTGTTCTAACGGGAATGTACACGGTGAAGCCGTCCCGCCTACGAGAATCAGTCTTTTTTCCCGAGACCGTTCAGATTTGCGACGGCGGCCGACAATTCCGCGCGGAATTTTCCGGCCTTCTCGGTTTGCCCTGTGGCTTCATACTCCTCGGCGAGATCCGCGCGTGCGCTCTGTAACCAGGTCGTCGGAGGATCGGACTCTTTCACGAGGATTCCATATCCTGCGCTGCTCTCCTGTTCTGCCTCTGCATACCTCTGTTGCCGCAGCAGTGCCCGTCCAAGGCGGACTCGAGCTATTCCGACGACTTGATGGTCGGGATTCAGAGTCTGCGCGTACATGGCGAGAGCCTGGCGAAGAAGAGTCTCGGCCTTGTCGTACTGCTTGCGATCCATCGCCACCGACGAGAGATTACACAATACGTTCCCAATGTAATAGTGTTTGCCTGAATAGACCTGACGGTAGATATCGGCTGCGCGCTGAAAATCGGCGTCGGCTTCGTTCAGGTTTCCGCGCTGTTCCTCAATTTTTCCTAAATCACTCAGGGCCGATGCGACGCGAGGATGCACTGGACCATACACTCTTTGCTGGATCGCCAGCGCCTGTCGAAGGAGGTTGTTCGCCTCGTCGAGACGCCCCTGCGGAACCAGCGCGCGCCCAAGGGCAGTCATTACCGACGCGGTCTCGGGATGATCTTTACCGAAGTACGATTGCATGATGTCAAGCGCCTGCCGCTGGTAACGCTCGGCGTCAGGATAATGTCCCAGCTGTAATTGCAGCGCACCGAGATTGATCAGGTCTTCGCCTACGTTCGGGTGGCGATTGCCATAAAGCTGACGGTCGAGCGCCAGCACTTGCTGGTTCAGAGAATTGGAAATTTCGTATTCGCCTCGATAGAAATGCGCGTTCGCAAGTTCGGTCAGATTGGCGGCCTGGTCGGCTGTTGAGGTGCCGGAAGCGATCTGTAGCTGCGCCGCCTGGTTCAAGGTTTCGATCGCCTCGTCGTACTTTCCTCGGTTGACGAGTACGGTGCCCAGGGCCGCGGTTGCCTTTGCGATCTGCGGATGATGGGCCGGCAACTTCTGCCGGCTGATGGCTAATGCCTGTCGAAACAGTTGCTCGGCCTGATCGTATTCGGCCTGATCGCTGTGCCACTGTCCAATGCCGATCAACGTCTCGGCGACTTGCGGGCTGTCGGCTCCGAATACGGACTTGCGCAGATCGAGTCCTGACTGAAACAGCGGTTGCGCGCTCTCGAACTTGCCCAGCGCTTCGTAGATGCTAGCCAGTGTTACATACAGTTCAGCTTGCACCTTGGGATCAGCGTCGAGCGCATGCGCCTGCTGGACTCCACGATCTACCAGCGTGATGACTTTCAGGTCGTCGGCCGGACCAACCGATTCGTCGCCACCCTGGAAGAGATCCATCATGAAGTGCTGGATGCGCTGCGTGCGGGCAGCTTCAGCCACGGCGGCGTCGCGCGCCCCTGTCAGCCGCGCGGTGAAATAGATGACCAATCCTGCGACGATCGCAATCGTCAATGTCGCGGCAACCACTTCGCGGCGGTTGCGACGCACGAATTTGTTGAGCCGGTAGCCAACCGTGTCCCGACGCGCTTCGAGAGGCTCGCCCCGCAAGTAGTGATCGACGTCGCGAATCAATGCTTCAACAGACCGGTACCGTCGCTCGTGGTCCTTGTGCATGGCGGTGAGGCACAGGACATCGAGGTCCGCCCACGAATCTGCGCTCAGGGATCTTGTAGGCGAGTCGTCCGCAGGATTTCGTTTCGCAGCGACCGACGGCTTCGCCGGATCGTGTTCCAGCAGGATCGACTCCGCTTCCGCCGGCGCCAGATTCGAGAGGTCAAACGGCATTTGCCCGGCCAACAGTTCGTACAGGATCACCCCTAGCGAGTACACGTCAGTCTGAATCCCGAGGCGCTGGCCGCGAATCTGTTCGGGCGATGCATAGGCTGGCGTCATCAGGCGCAGTGCGGTCATCGTCTGCTGCGATGAAATCTCCAGGCTCTCGACTTGCTTGGCGATGCCGAAGTCCAGCAGTCGAATCGAACCGTCTTGCTTGACGAGAATGTTGGAGGGCTTCAGATCTCGATGAATGACCGCGTGGCTGTGTGCGTCCTGCACCGCCTCGCAAACTTGGCGGAACAGTTGGAGGCGGCGCTCGAGGGAGCACTTGTGGCGGATGCAGTACTCCGTAAAGGCCAGACCCTCTACATATTCCATGACGAAGAATGGCGTACCGTCGGGAAGCGTGTCTGCGTCATAGATGCGTGCGATCGACGGATGATTGAGTTGTGCTAGTGTTCGTTGCTCCGCGGTGAACCGCTCGCGGCGCGCGGGAGACAGCCAAGCGTCCCGCAGGAGCTTGAGAGCAACCTTACTGCCGATGTCCCGTCGCTCGGCGAGGTAGACCACTCCCATTCCACCTTCGCCGAGAACGCGAATCACGCGGTACGGACCGATCGAAGGACAGGCAAGAGCTTCAGGCGCGGGTTCATCGAGGACGTCCCGCGCGATTTCGGCCAGGCTGCGGTCAAGCGGTGAGGACTGCTGGGAGTCTTCTTGCAACAGTGCCAGAACATCCGCGATCAGCGCGGAATCGTCCGCGCATTCCGCCTTCAGAAACTTGCGCTGTTCCGCCTCCGGCAGGTCGGCTGCCTGGTGAAAAAGACTTTGGATCCGCTCCCAGCGGCCGCTATCCATCAGAACTCCGGTGTCGCGATCAAGGAATGAGGTCAACGAGCCTGGCGAAGTTCATGCGCCAGCCAGGCTTTGGCAGCGCGCCAGTCTCGCAAAATTGTGGCCTCGGACACGTCAAGCAGCATCGCTGTCTCGGTTACATCGAGCCCGCCAAAGAATCGACTTTCCACCAGCATGGCTTGTCGCGGTTGCAGTCGTGCCAGTTCGTCGAGGGCCCGGTCCAGCGCGAGCACGTCAGCTCCACTCCAGGCAGCTTGATCGTAGGTCTCGTCCAAGCTTACGTGTGGGCCTTCTGCACCTCCTCTTTTGGAGGCATTGCGGCGACGCGCCGCTTCCACCAGCACCTGTCGCATGGCGCGGGCGGCGATCCGTTTGAAATGCAGCCGCGAAGTCGATGCGAAGCGCGGAGAATTGGCCAGTTTCAGCCATGCCTCGTTGACCAGCGCGGTGGGGCTGAGGGTGGCGCTCTGGTCTCCGCGTTTGACGCTCGCGGCCAGCCGTCTCAGTTCCTCGTAAGTCACACTGAACAAATCGTCCAGGGCTCGCCTTTCCCCGGTCATGGAACCCCCTAAGCGAATTTGACAGACCGTATGACCCCGTGATGCCGACATGACGGTTTTTCTCGTGAAAATACGCAATGCGTAGTGAATGCTATGGAACCGAGGGGGAGAGGTTGCGGGGAATGAGACCATCCCCACGGGCCAAAATACTAGCACTCGACGAAGAGCGGCACAATCGCATTTTCGCAAGTTTGGGTGTGGGAGCGGGGTTCAGTTGGCAAAACGCGGCAAAGTCCTGCGCGATCCGTACGTTGGTCCCGGTCTGCTGATGGTTGAGGGCCAGCAGTACCAGTTTGTGCTCGAAGGGATTTGGCAGTCGGACGAACCGCCGAAGCCCGGAGTGGTTGTCGATGTTGAATTTGACAACAACAGTAGGGTTCAAACGGTGCGCGTAGTACCCGAGTCGCAATTGGCCCGAGAGCAAGCGGAAGCGGCACTCGCGGCGGCGCGTCAGCACCGATCGCGGATCAGCGCCACTGTTTTGAACCGGTTCGGCGGAAAAGTTTTGCTTGCTGCAATTTTCCTGGTGGTCGGATGGTTCTTTCTCTCTGCATTGTCGGTTCAGACTCCAGTAGGGAGACTCGACTTCACGTTCTGGGAGGTTCTGGGCTTTTTGAACAGCGACAACATTCTCGAAGCTCTGCTTGAACCGGCACAAGGGAACGCGGCGCGATGGTACGAGCTTCTGGGTATCGCCGCGATCGTCGGACCATTTCTCCATTACGTGTCGAAAGCCAAGTGGACGCTTCTCGGGGGTTTCACGCCGCTCCTTTTCATGTGCTTCGTCGGGATCGTGTTGCGGGGAAGTTTGCGGAACACGCTCGGCTTTCATGCCGCGATGGGAGCGCCCGTGGGAGACTTCAGGGTCGTCTCCTTGGGAGGCGGTTTTTATCTATCGCTGCTCGTCAGCTTGTATTTCGCCGGAATTGTCACCCGTCAATTTCTTGTTGCCGGGGCCAGCGAGGCACGAATTTACGATAAGCATGGGAAGTTAGTTGCATAGCTTTTGAGTTGGAAGCAGTGTAAAATGCTCGCCATTTTCGTGGGGTAAAAAAACATATGTGCAGTCCACGAGGGCCGCGCAATTCGTCTGCAAATCCGGGAGGCACCATGAGTGGGATCCGAAGAGTCCAGGGTGGTCTGTTGATCGCGTTGTTTCTGGTAGCCATATCATCTTTGAGCTGGGCCCAGCACAAGAATGCTCCTGCACCGCACTCCGCACCGGCGCCGCATCCGGCTCCACAACAGCATGCGCAGCCACAACAGCATCAGCAACAGTCTCCCAGGCAGCAAGGGAACAGCGGTCGCGGTCCCGGTGGGGGGATGAGCCGACCGAATAACGGTCCCAATAACCAAAATGCCGGACGCGGTCCAAATGGCGGAGGCGGCAATGCCAACCGCGGCCAGAACAATGCGCGCGGACCGGCTGGCGCTGGCGGTGGAAACAACGCACGTGGGAACAATGCCAATGGCGGCAATAACAACGCCCGCGGCGGAGGAGTAGGTGGCGGGAACGCTCGTAACGGCGCGAACAACAACAACGCCCGTGGTGGTGCGAACGGCGCGAACAACAACAACGCCCGCGGCGGGGCTAACAACAACGCTCGCGGTGGCGCGAATGGGAATAACGCGCGCGGCGGTGCGAACAACAATGCCCGCGGCGGGGCCAATAACGCTCGTGGCGGCGCAGCCGGCGGAGGGAATAACGCGCGCGGTGGAAACAACGCTCGCGGCGGAAACGGTGCCGGACCAAACGCCCGTAACGCGAACAATCGCGGACCCAACGGAAATCGTCGTGGACCAGCCACCACCACCCGAGAGATCCATACCCGCAACGGTGGCGCAGTGAAGGCCAGCTATCGCGGCGGCCACGTTCGTTCCGTCGAGACTCGCCGGGGCGATCGCAACATTCGAATCGAACACGGCGTTCGTGGACAGCGCCGGGTGGTCAGTGAACACAACGGGCGGCGCGTTGTGAGCTATGGACGGCGCGGCGGCTATTCGGAACGCGCTTACTACAATCACGGCGGACGCGCCTACTACCAGCGCACCTACTACTACGGCGGCCGTCGCTACGCCTATGCTTACCGCTCTTACTACTACGGTGGTGCGCGCTACTACGGTTACGCGCCGGCGTATTACTACCAGCCCGTGTACTACGGATGGGCTTACAATCCGTGGCCTGCACCCGTCTACTACAACTGGGGCTACTACAACGCCCCGTGGTACGGATACTACGGCTACTACTACCAACCATATCCGTCCTATCCGACCGCTGCCTGGTGGCTTACGGACTACATGATCGCCGCGAGCTTGCAGGCCGCATATGAAGCCGCGCAGAACGGGGAGAATCACGCGCCTACGTTTGGTCCGGATCCCGCCCTGTCTGCCGAATTGTCATCCTCCGACGATCTCGTGGCAGGCAACTTCGGATTTACGTACGGCAGCTTCTATGGAACAGCTCCGGCGAAGACGAACGCTCCGGCCTCGACTGCCAAACTTACTCCTGAATTGAAGCAGGGCCTGGCCGACGAGGTAAAGCAGAGCATCGCCGATGAGAAAGACGCGGCGGGCGGCAAGGACCAGTCATCTGGCGGAAATGGGGACTTGCCTCCGGGGCTCAACCCGAAATTCAAGTATTTCATGGTTGGGAGCAACCTGACCGTGACCGACGACGATGGCAACGATTGCGATCTGAACTCCGGGGATGTGATCGAACGCACCAGTGAGGAGATCGACGCGGACCATAACGTCGCCGCTACCGTCCGTGCCAGCCAGAAGGACGACTGTGCGGTGGGCGCGAGCGTAAGCGTCGATGCCAATGATCTGCAGGAAATGCATAACAACTTCCGGCAGCAAATGGATGCCGGCCTGAAAGAGCTGGCGGAAAAGTCCGGTAAGAACGGATTGCCGAAAGCGCCCGATACGACGACAAAGTCGGGCGAAGTGCCGGCGCCCACTCCGGACCAGAACGTCGACAGCGAACTGCAACAGACCCAGAAAGATGCCGACGACACCGATGCCGACGTGCCCCAGCAGGATTCTGGAGGGCAACAGTAGCGTCGACGAATGAACGCGAGGATGGGGAGCTTTGCCGCCGGCAGGGCTTCCTCCCCGCAGGAAGATCGAAGTAGTGCATCCGTTTGACCAAAGCTGAGATTTTGGGGAAGGAGTTCCGCAATGCGGCGAACAGCGCAGACTTCAATTCAGGCTGCCTTCTTGATTCTGGCGGTCATGGCGCCGGGCATCCTGGCGGCGCAGGTTTCTCTGGACGACCAACTCAAGGCGCAGTACACGGTGGTAAAAATGGGTGCCGATACCAGTGGCCCGCAGGTCGTCGAGCCCGGCACGGTTCTCAAAATTTTGAAGGGCGGAATACTTAGCGTCCCATACAACGACGTGAGTGTTACGCCGACCAAGTATCAGAATGGACAGATTCATTCCCCCAACGCGCTCGTCCAGAAGGGAATTGGATCGTTCATGAAAAAGATGGGTAAAGAGCAGAACACGCATCTTTTCCCGATCGGCGACAAAGTGTACCCCTCTCGTGTCGACGTGAACATGGCGAAGGATTCCATAACTTTGGGGATCATCGCCTGCGATCAGTGCAACAACACAAATCCGCCGACCTACTATAAGGCCGACGTGGTCTTTCAATTCGACAAGGGTGTTCTTGCCAAGTCGAATGCAGGACAGGTCGAAGACGTGATCGCACAGGTATTCGCCATCGACGATAGTGGTGGTGGTGACCAGGGCGGAGGTCAGGGTGGCGGCGATCAAGGCGGTGGGCAAGGTGGCGGTGGCGACCAGGGCGGTGGGCAGGGTGGCGGTGGCGGACAAGCCCAAAACGATCCGCCTCGCGAACCGGCTAACATCCAGGTTGGAGAGAGCGTCGACGATGTGGTCGCCTCGCTCGGCCAGCCAGAAAAAATCGTCAACCTTCCAACCAAGAAAATCTACGTTTACAAGGACCTCAAGATCACGTTCGTAAAAGGAAAAGTTTCCGACGTGCAGTAAGACAGGGAATAAGGCTCTGGAAGTTTGGAAGGCTCTGCGTCTCAGTGCTGGCGCGGAGCCTTTTTCATTCCGCCCGGCCTCTCGCGTAAAAATTCATGCTGACGCAGAATGGTCCAGTCCCATGCGCCGCATTGCATTGCGGATGGTTTCGTGTTCACACCTCCACGTGTGCGGCATCTCACATTCTGCTTGTGCGCAACCTCACAACGAACGGTGATTA
>Ga0335070_10006240_pt1 | contig 14025 bp, 9 predicted proteins | sample Lox_Sample_13_FD_206722 | JGI IMG/M metagenome (GOLD analysis project Ga0335070, IMG submission 206722) | Soil microbial communities from Loxahatchee National Wildlife Refuge, Florida, United States - Lox_Sample_1.3 | ecosystem: Environmental > Terrestrial > Soil > Wetlands | place: USA: Florida... | reverse complement strand
GCTGCTGGCGCAACTTAACGTAGGTCTGGTGCGACGTGACCATCAACCAAAGGTGGGGTCGTCGTGTTTTCGGACGCCGTTCTTACCGGCGGCTTACGTGGGCCGCCTCTCCGTAAGGATTCGTACCCACGTCGCGAGCCGGCCGCGGCGGCTATTGCAGGAACTGCTTCACCTTGTCGATCCCGGCATTGACGCATTCCTCGTCCTTGCCGGGCGAGCCCGAGAGACCGACGCCGGCGATGACGTCGTTGCCCACCTTGATCGGGACACCGCCGTTGATCGCGATCACCCCCGGCAAGGTGGTCTGCTCGCGCCGCACGGGGCGCGTCTTCATGTCGTCGAGGAACTGCTGGCTCGTCATCTTGAAGGTGAGGGCGGTGTAGGCCTTGCGGCGCGCGTTCTCCATCGTGTGCGGACCGGTGTTGTCGGCGCGCAGCGCCACCATCGTCTCCCCGGCGCGATCGACCACGACGACCGAGGCCGGGTAGCCCATCGCCTTGCAGGCATCGATGGCGCCGGTGGCGATGGTCAGCGCCATGGCGTAGCTCAGGTCTTTGCGCTCCAGAAGCTGCGCCGAGGCGCTTTCGGCAACCAGGGCGAACAGGACGGCGACGGCCAACGCGGGCAGGCGATGCATGGAATCCTCCCTGTCAGAAGCGGGCGCGGCTTTCGCGCTCGATCGTGGCATTGACCTCGGCCTCGTCGACGATGTGGTCGACGGCGCGGCGGTCACGGTAGGCCGCGGGATCGGTGCCGCGCGGCGCACCGCCGGCCTCGACGGTCTTCACCGCCTCGAGCATCAGCCGGCGCATGGTGATGACCGCCCGGTCCGTGGCGGAGAGGTGCTCCTGCGAGCGGTCGACGATCGCGCCCATGCCTTCCTGCACGGCGACATCCTGCGTGTTCACGCCCTCGATGCCGGTGAAGGTGCGCGTCTTCTGCACCTGACGGTCGATGCCGTAGTCGTTCGACTTGTTGAGTTTGAGGCGCAGGTCGGGCCGCAGCTGGTCGGGGCCGCGTCCGTCGTCGGTCTCCATTTCGAGCGCGAACTCGCGGTCGAGCGGTATGTTCGGATCGGCCGAGTACATGAAGTTGAAGACGTTGGTGGTCACGTCGTCGGCCGGCACCCATGAATGGCCGCAGATCGTCGGCACGCGGCGCGGCGCATTGCCGCCGCCGAACGGCGCGATGCGGCCGCGGATCTGCGTCACCGGCATGATGTACTGGTAGATGCGCACCCACTTGCGGCCGCTCAAGTTGCGGATGCCGGAATAGCTGAAGCCGTAACCGGTCGGATCGACGGTGAGCTTCGGGATGCGCTCGTAGTCGCTGATCCAGCTGAGATCGCCGATGTTGTAGTTGTGCATGATCATCGCATGCGCGGAATCGAGCCCGCCTTCGAGCGCCTGCAGGTAGTTGCAATCCTGGACGTTACGCGAGGCGAAGCGGTGCGTTTCGGGGGCGCGCACCAGCTCCATGTCCGGCGTCGCGGGCATCGTCTCGGCCGCACCCATATAGGTCCAGACAATGCCGCCGCCTTCCCAGGTCGGGTAGGCGGCGAGCCTGATCTGGTCCTTGTACGGGCTGTTCGGCGGCTCGGTCGGCATGTCGACGCATTTGCCGGTGCGGTCGAACTTCCAGCCGTGATAGACGCAACGCAGCCCGCATTTCTCGTTGCGCCCGAAGAAGAGCGGCGCGCGGCGGTGCGGACAAAAGCCCTGGACGAGGCCGACCGCACCCGTGGTGTCGCGAAACGCGATCAGGTCCTCGCCGAGCAGACGCACGCGCACCGGTGCGCCGTCGGGCTGCGGCAGCTCGGACGTGAGCAGCGCCGGCAGCCAGTATCGCCGGAACACGGCGCCCATGCGCGTCCCCGGGCCGACGCGGGTGAGGAGCTCGTTGTCTTCTTTGGAGAGCATCGCGGCCGATCCGTCACTCCGGCTGGATGCCGAGCGCCTGCACGAGCTTGCCGAAACGGTCGACGTCGCGCTTCACCTCGGCGGCGAACTCCTCGGGTGTGCCGCCGACCGGGTCGAGGCCGGCCTTGGCCAGGCGGTCCGCGACGTCCGGCAGGTGGACGATCTTCTTGATCTCGGCGTTGAGCTTCATGACCACCGGTTTGGGCGTGCCGGCCGGGGCGGCGAAGCCGAAATAGGTCGGCACCAGCGTGTCCTCGCCGCCGCCGGCCTCCTTCATCGTCGGCACGTCCGGCAGGATGGCGAGGCGCTTCGAAGCACCCACGGCAAGAGGGCGCAGCTTGCCGTCCTGGATGTAGCCGAGAACGCCGGCAGGCGAGGTGACGGTCAGCGCCGATTCGCCCTGGACGACCGCCGTGATCGCCGGTCCCGCACCCTTATAGGCGACGTGGTTAAGCTTGATGCCTTCGCGTGCGTTCATGCGCTCGACGTTGAGCTGGAACATGCTGCCGATGCCGTTACTGGCGTAGTCGATCTGTCCCGGCTTCGATTTCGCGAGCGCCACGAAGTCCTGATAGGTCTTCACCGGCAGGCTCGGGTTGACCACGAGCACGTAGACGGCCTCCGTGGCGATGGTGATATAGGCGAAGTCCTTGAGCGGATCGTAGGGCAGCTTCTTGTAGAGGCTCGGGTTGATGCCGAACGCGCCGCGGTCGATCAGGAGGAAGGTGTAGCCGTCGGGAGCGGCCTTGGCGACGAGGTCGGAGGCGACCGAGCCGTTGGCGCCGGCCTTGTTGTCGACGACGACCGGCTGGCCGAGCGACTCCGAGAGCTTCTGGCCGACCAGTCGCGCCGTCAGATCGGCGCCGCCGCCCGGCGGGAAGGCGACGATCATGCGCAACGGCTTGGTTGGATAGTTGTCCTGCGCCAGGACCGGTGCCGCGAAGAGGCCGACCGTAAAGACGACGGCGAACAGACGAAGCATACGCTGCATGTTTCCCCCTAGGCGATCGCCGGCCAGTAGGCGAAGCCGAGGCCGGCTTTTGTGTGATGCGCCGGTATGTAGTCGAGGACGACCCCGGGGCGCCGGCAGGCGCCGGCGGCCGAGATCCAGGCGCGGATCTCGCCGGTGCCGGCGCGCAATGTCGCCGAATCGAAGGTGAACAGGTTGGTGAGCTCGATCCCGCGGTTCTGCTCGATGCGTTCCAGCACCCAGCGGTCGAGCGGCTCGTCGATCCAGCCGGCACGTGGACCGTGCGGATCGTGCGACAGCCCGCCCGAGGCGTAGATCGCCACGCGTTCGGGCCGGTCGCGCAGCAATTCGTCGATCGCGACGCCGAGGTCCCAGCAGCGCTTCGCCGACGGCATCGGCGGGAAGTACTCGTTGAGGAAGATCGGGATGAGCGGCACGTTGAGCTTCGGTGTCAGTCGCGGCATCGGCAGGCCGATCATGTGCGAGGTGCCGCGCTCGGGGTGGGGACCCATCGGCTGCATCCTGGCGCTGTTCGCGATGTCGAAGCCGCGCTTGGTCAGCCCCTTGAGCAGGAACTTGCCGAGCGCCGTATGCACCTTGAAGTCAACCCGGCATTTCTCGGGCGGAATTTCCATGTAGCGCGACTGGCTCATCCCCCAGATCGTCTCGCCGGTGTAGAGACAGATCGCCGGATTGTTGCTCTCGTTGAACATGTCGTTCTGGTCGTCGCCGATGACGATGATGGCGTCCGGCCGATACTTCTCGAGCTGATCGCGCAGGATCGCAAACGCGGCGTCGATGCGCTTGATGTAGCCTTCGATGACCTCCATCGTCTCGAGCTTCGCCGTCGGCGGCTGCGAGTTCTTCATGTAGTCCGGCACGGTGGCATAGGCCTTCGGCCAGATCTCCTTGGGACAGAACATCGCCGGCGCGTGCGAGGAGGCGAGACCAAGGCCGAGCATGTAGAATCCTTGCAAATCAGCGCGATGCCGAATTATGGCGCGGTTTTGGCCCGGTTGAAAGGTGCATGCTCCCGGGCGCACGGCCACGCTTTTGACTGCATATGGGTCGCAGCCGCAGCGCGACCAGCCGCCGGTTAACCCTCTGTTCAGACGGCCGTCGCAGAATCGGCGCAGACGGTATCTCGAGATATACATTAGGCTCTAATGTAATGAACATGACGTTTCCGGGAGAGACGCGCAACGTGGCCGACGCCGTGACGGATCCGCAACTGCGCCTGCTGTACGGCTACTGGTGCAGCAAGAAGCGCGGACGCGCGATGCCGAGCCGGACCGACATCGACCCGGTCGATCTCCCCGGCTCGCTGTGGCCGCATCTGATCCTGCTCGACGTGGTCCCTGAGGACGCCAGCGGCGAGGCCCGCGGGCCGCGCTTCCGCTATCGCGTCCTCGGCTCGACTTTCATGCACGCCTTCGCGCGCAATCCGACCGGCGAATTCCTCGACGAAGCGCTCCCGGCCCGCAACGGCTATAGCGAGTACGTGACCGGCATCTACCGGGACATGGTCGCGCTCAAGAAGGGGATCTACACCGAGAACTCTTTCACCTTGGACGGGCAGGCGGTGCCGATGTTCACCCGCCGTCTCAGCCTGCCGTTGTCGAGCGACGGCGAGACGGTGAACATGGCGCTCGCTTCGGCGCTTTACGAGTACGACCGCTCGCCGATCGAGGGCTATCTGTCCGACAAGACCGGCTTTCGTGCGATCACGCGCGTCGTGCTCGACGACTGACTCCCGCTATACTCCGCCCGAACCGAACGGGGAGGGCAGCACCATGACCACGCGACGCATCGTCACCGGCCACGACAAGGACGGCCGCGCCGTCATCCTCAGCGACGGTCCGACGCCGACGGTCCATGACAAGCTCGGCCGGGCCGGGCTCGTGTTCGAGGAGATCTGGGAGACGCGGGCGACGCCGGCGCCGATCCCGCCCACCGAACCGGAGCCGACCGACCACGCGCTGAAGCTGGCGCCGCCGGCCGGCGGCGCACGCATCCGAGTCGTCGAGATCCCACCCGAGGGACGCGGCGACGACCGGGCGGTGGCGCGGGCGGTCTTCGACAATATCGGCGGCGGCCATGCCCTCGACGAGAAGGCGGCGCATCCGTTCATGCATCGCACCGAGACCGTCGATTTCGGCGTCATCCTCGACGGCGAGATCACCCTGATCGTCGACCGCGGCGAGACGGTGGTGAAAGCCGGCGACATCGTCGTCCAGCGCGGCACCAACCACGCCTGGGCGAACCGCAGCGGCCGGCCGTGCCGCATCGCCTTCGTGCTGATCGACGGCAAGTTCGAAGCCGGGCTTTCCTGACGTCATTGCGAGCCCGTTTCGGGCGAAGCAAGCCAGGGCCGGTGTCGCGGCCCCTGGATCGCTTGGCTGCGCTTGCGACGACGGCTTAACTGACCCTGATCGCCACTTTGCCGACGTGGGCGCCGGACTGCAGGTGCTTGTAGGCAGCGACGACCGGATCGACGCCGACCCCGGCGGTGAGCTCGAGGGCCGCCTTGTCCCAGTCCGGCGTGCGCTTGTAGTTGATGCCGTGCGCGGCACCGAGCTGCTTGGCGCGTTCGAGCTTCGCCCGCTGGACGACGTGGCGATCACGTGCACGTTCATGAGACGGGCGAGCTGCAGCGCGAAGATCGATACACCGCCGGTCCCCCTGTACCAGTACGGTCTGGCCCGGCTGGATGCGGGCATGCTCGACCAGCGCATGCCAGGCGGTGAGCGCCGCGCAGGGCAGCGTGGCGCCCTCCTCGATCGAGAGATGCGCCGGCAGCTCGACCGCACCGTACTCCTCGAGCACGATCTGTTCGGCCAGCATCCCGTCGATACCGCCGCCGAGCGCGCTCGCCTGCGCCTCGGGCCCGGCCTGGCCGCCGGCCCAGCGCTGGAAGAAGCAACTGGCGACCTTGTCGCCGGGCTTGAACCGGGTCACGCCGGGGCCGACCTCGAGCACCTCGCCGGCGCCGTCGGAAAGCGGGATCGCATCCGGTACTTGCCGGTGGCGATGGCGAGATCGCGGAAATTCAAGGAGCAGGCCCGGACCTGGACGAGGATCTGGCCGTGCGCCGGTTTCGGGGCCGGCAGTTTGGTCTTGGTCAAAGCCTCCGGTCCGGTCGGTTGGGGCAGGCGGTAGGCGCGCATCGGCAGTTCTCTTTAACGATTCCATCAAAACGGGTCTTATGGCACCGCGAATTTGCAAATCGGGATGGTACATCAGTGCTCTAGGTGTTTTCCTGGGGGCCTCTAGGGGTTTCCCCTGGTGGGAAAAGAGTACGTAGGAGTCGATCATAGCGACCGGGCGCAGGGGAGATTGCAGGGGGCCGCACCTCCGTGACATCCACGGGGACAGGCTGGAAAAAAAAGCCAGAAAAAAGTCGCTTCGCTGGCTTCTCTTTCATCTGCTCGCGCCGGAGAAAAACAGGGACATGGCACCGGACTTCGCTCCGCTGCCGTGAACGTCGGCCATCGGTTTGGCCACCCTACGCCAGACCGGATTTTATCGGGAGCCAGCCATGGCGCGGAACGGGGATACCAATCGCGAGACCAGCAAGTCCGAGAAGAAGCCGCCGGCCGCCGCCGCTGCGACTGCCGCCGACCGTGTCAAAGGCCCGCTGGCCGGGGAAATGCACGGCAACGACATACACACCAACGGCAACGGCCTGAACGGCGACGGCGCGTTCAGCATGGACGCGCTCTCCGATGCGCTCTTCGCCGTGAGCATGGGGGACTTCTCTGTCCGTTTGCCGCGGCACCAGGGCGGGTCGGCCGGCAAGATCGCGGAATCGTTCAACGCCATCGTCTCGGCCAACCAGCGCATGGCCAAGCAGCTCGAACGCGTCGGCCAGGTGGTCGGCCGCGACGGCGAGACCCGCGAGCGCGTGCGCTTCGGCCTGTCGCACGGCGCCTGGGGCGAGATGGAGGAATCGGTCAACGAGCTGATCGACGATCTCCTGTGGCCGACCACCGCCGTGACTCGCGCCATCACCGCCGTCGCCAAGGGCGACCTGCTGCAGACCGTGCCGACCGAGGTCGACGGACGGCCGCTCAAAGGCGAGTTCCTGCGCTCCGCCAACATCGTCAATACGATGATCAAGCAGCTGAGCGTCTTCACCTCGGAAGTGACGCGCGTCGCGCGCGAGGTCGGCACCGACGGCAAGCTCGGCGGCCAGGCGCAGGTGCGCGAAGTGACCGGCGTGTGGAAGGACTTGACCGAGTCGGTGAACTCGATGGCGTCGAACCTCACGGCGCAGGTCCGCAACATCGCCGACGTGACCATCGCCGTCGCCAACGGCGACTTGTCGAAGAAGATCACCGTCGACGTCCGCGGCGAAATCCTCCAGCTCAAGGAAGCCATCAACACGATGGTGGACCAGCTGCGCTCCTTCGCCTCGGAAGTGACCCGCGTCGCGCGCGAAGTCGGCACCGAAGGCAAGCTCGGCGGTCAGGCGATCGTCCCCGGCGTCGCCGGTACCTGGAAGGACCTGACCGACTCCGTGAACGCGATGTGCGGCAACCTCACCGACCAGGTGCGTAACATCGCGCAGGTGACGACGGCCGTCGCGCGCGGCGACCTGTCGCGCAAGATCACCGTGAACGTGTCGGGCGAAATTCTCGAGCTCAAGAACACCATCAACACGATGGTCGACCAGCTCAACGCCTTCGCCTCGGAAGTGACGCGCGTGGCCCGCGAGGTCGGCACCGAAGGCCGCCTCGGCGGCCAGGCGGCGGTGCCCGGCGTCGCCGGCACCTGGAAGGACCTGACCGACAACGTGAACTCGATGGCCTCGAACCTCACGGCGCAGGTTCGCAACATCGCCGAAGTGGCGACCGCCATCGCCGGCGGCGACTTGTCGAAGAAGATCACCGTGAACGTGTCGGGCGAAATCCTGCAGCTCAAGGACACCATCAACACGATGGTGGACCAGCTGAACGCGTTCGCCTCGGAAGTGACGCGCGTCGCGCGCGAGGTCGGCACCGAAGGCAAGCTCGGCGGTCAGGCGCAGGTGTCCGGTGTCGCCGGTACCTGGAAGCACTTGACCGACTCCGTGAACTCGATGGCGTCGAACCTGACTAACCAGGTCCGCAACATCGCCGAGGTGGCGACCGCCGTCGCGCAAGGTGACTTGTCGAAGAAGGTCACCGTGAACGTGTCGGGCGAAATCCTGCAGCTGAAGGAGACCATCAACACGATGGTGGACCAGCTGAACGCGTTCGCCTCGGAAGTGACGCGCGTCGCCCGCGAGGTCGGCACCGACGGCCGTCTCGGCGGCCAGGCGAACGTGTCGGGCGTCGCCGGTACCTGGCGCGACTTGACCGAATCCGTGAATTCGATGGCTTCGAACCTGACGGCGCAGGTCCGCAACATCGCCGAGGTGGCCACCGCCATCGCCGGCGGCGACTTGTCGAAGAAGATCACCGTGAACGTGTCGGGCGAAATCCTGGAGCTGAAAGAGACCATCAACACGATGGTGGACCAGCTCAACGCCTTCGCCTCGGAAGTGACGCGCGTGGCCCGCGAGGTCGGCACCGAAGGCCGCCTCGGCGGCCAGGCGGTCGTGCCCGGCGTCGCCGGCACCTGGAAGGACTTGACCGACTCCGTGAACTCGATGGCCGGCAACCTGACCGGCCAGGTGCGCAACATCGCCGAAGTGGCGACCGCCATCGCCAACGGCGACTTGTCGCGCAAGATCACCGTCGACGTGCGCGGCGAAATTCTGCAGCTGAAAGAAACGCTGAACACCATGGTCGACCAGCTCAACCGCTTCGCGGGCGAGGTGACGCGCGTGGCGCGCGAGGTCGGCACCGAAGGCCGTCTCGGCGGCCAGGCGCAGGTGCCCGGCGTCGCCGGCACCTGGAAGGACTTGACCGACTCCGTGAACTCGATGGCCGGCAACCTGACGGCGCAGGTCCGCAACATCGCCGAGGTGACCACCGCGGTTGCCCGCGGCGACCTTGGCCGCAAGATCACCGTCGACGTGAAGGGCGAAATTCTCGAGCTCAAGAACACCATCAATACGATGGTGGACCAGCTCAACGGCTTCGCCTCGGAGGTGACGCGCGTCGCGCGCGAGGTCGGCACCGAAGGCAAGCTCGGCGGCCAGGCGGCGGTGCCGGGTGTCGCCGGTACCTGGAAGGACTTGACCGACAACGTCAACTTCATGGCCTCGAACCTCACCGGCCAGGTGCGCAACATCGCCGAGGTGGCGACCGCCATCGCCAACGGCGACTTGTCGAAGAAGATCACCGTCGACGTGCGCGGTGAAATCCTGCTGCTGAAAGAGACGCTCAACACGATGGTCGAGCAACTCCGCTCGTTCGCCGCCGAGGTGACGCGCGTCGCGCGCGAAGTGGCGACGGAAGGCCGGCTCGGCGTGCAGGCGGTGGTGCCCGGCGTCGGCGGTACCTGGAAGGACTTGACCGACACCGTCAACCTGCTGGCCGCGAACCTGACCACGCAGGTCCGCAACATCGCCGAGGTGACCACCGCGGTGGCGCGCGGCGACTTGAGCCGCAAGATCACCGTCGACGTGAAAGGCGAGATTTTCGAGCTCAAGAACACCATCAACACGATGGTGGACCAGCTGAACGCGTTCGCCTCGGAAGTGACGCGCGTCGCGCGCGAGGTCGGTACCGAAGGCAAGCTCGGCGGCCAAGCGGCGGTGCCGGGTGTGGCCGGCACCTGGAAGGACCTGACCGACACCGTCAACGTCATGGCCGCCAACCTCACCGAGCAGGGGCGCGGCATCGTGAAGGTGGTGACCGCGGTCGCCAACGGCGACCTCAAGCAGAACCTCACCGTGAAATCGAAGGGCGAGGTCGCGGCGCTGGCCGAAACCATCAACAACATGACCAATACGCTGGCGACCTTCGCCGACCAGGTGACCACCGTCGCCCGCGAAGTCGGTGTCGAAGGGCGCCTCGGCGGCCAGGCCAACGTGCCGGGTGCCGCCGGTACGTGGAAGGACTTGACCGGTAACGTGAACCTGCTGGCCGCGAACCTCACCACGCAGGTGCGCGCCATCGCCGAGGTGGCGACCGCCGTCACCAAGGGTGACCTGACCCGGTCGATTCAGGTCGAAGCGCGCGGCGAAGTCGCGCAGCTCAAAGACAACATCAACACGATGATCGACAACCTGCGCCTCACGACCGAGCGCAACACCGAGCAGGACTGGCTCAAGACCAACCTGGCGCGGTTCACCAACATGCTTCAGGGCAAGCGCGACCTCGGCGCCGTCGGCCGCATGCTGCTGTCCGAGCTGGCGCCTCTGGTCAACGCGCAGAACGGCGTCATCTACCTCGTCGAGACCGAGGACAAGGAGAGTCTCACCCTGCTGTCGGCCTATTCAGACGACGGCATCAGCGGCCATCCGACGCGCCTCGCGATTGGCGAGGGCATGGTCGGCCAGTGCGCCGCCGACGCCCGCCGCATCATTGTCGCCGACCTGCCGACCGACGTGGCGCCGATCAACTCGGCGCTCATCCGGGTGCAGCCAAAGAGCGTCATGGTGCTGCCGATCATGTTCGAAGGGCAGGTGAAGGCGGTGGTCGAGCTGGCCTCGGTCGGCACGTTCACCGATCTGCAGACTTCGTTCCTCGAGCAGCTGACCTCGAACATCGGCATCGTGCTCAACTCGATCGAAGCGACCATGCAGACGGAAGGCCTGCTCAAGCAGTCGCAGCAGCTCGCCGCCGAGCTGCAGGCGCAGCAGAGAGAGCTGCAGCAGACCAACGAACAGCTCGAGCAGAAGGCGCAGCAGCTCGCCGAACGCAACGTCGAAGTCGAGCGCAAGAACCAGGAAATCGAACAGGCCCGCCGCGCGGTGGAAGAGAAGGCCGCCGAGCTGGCGCTCACCTCGAAGTACAAGTCCGAGTTCTTGGCCAACATGTCGCACGAGCTACGCACGCCGCTGAACTCGATCCTGATCCTCGGCCAGCAGCTCGCCGACAACCCCGACGGCAACCTCACGGCGAAGCAGGTCGAGTTCGCGCGCACCATCCACGGCGCCGGCACCGACTTGCTCAACCTCATCTCCGACATTCTCGACCTGTCGAAGATCGAATCCGGCACGGTGTCCGTCGAGGCGGAGGAGGTGTTCTTCACCAACCTGCACGACACGGTGGTGCGGCCGTTCCGCCACGAGGCCGAGACCAAGGGGCTCACCTTCGACGTTCAGGTGGATCCGAAGCTCGAACGCAGCATGATCACGGACTCGAAGCGCCTGCGGCAGATCCTCAAGAACCTGCTGTCGAACGCCTTCAAGTTCACCGAGCACGGCGGCGTGCGGCTCAACATCTCGACCGCCGCCACCGGCTGGTCGCCGGAGCATCCGACCCTGCGGCACGCGCCGAACGTGGTCGCCTTCGAGGTCGCCGATACCGGCGTCGGCATACCGGCCGAGAAGCAGAAGATCATCTTCGAGGCCTTCCAGCAGGCGGACGCCTCGACCAGCCGCAAGTACGGCGGCACCGGCCTCGGCCTCGCCATCAGCCGCGAGCTCGCCAACCTGCTCGGCGGCGAGATCCAGCTGCGCTCGACGCCGGGCCAGGGCAGCACGTTCACCCTCTACCTGCCGCTCAAGTACGTCGGCCCGGCCGGCGCGCCGATGACCAAGCCGGTGACGGCCGCCGGTTTCGCCGCGGCGCACCAGCCGCCGGCGCTGGCAGCCGCGAGCACGCTCGCCGAGCCGATGGTCGCCATCCCCGATGACCGCGAGGCCATCGAGCCCGGCGACGCGGTGCTGCTCATCGTCGAGGACGATCCGCATTACGCGCGGATCATGGTCGACCTCGCGCACGACCAGGGCTTCAAGGTGCTCGTCGCCACCCGCGGCGGCGACGCGCTGACCCTGGCGCGCGAGTACCAGCCGACGGCCGTGTCGCTCGACGTGTTCCTGCCCGACATGCTCGGCTGGACCGTCTTGAGTCAGCTGAAGCAGAACGGGTCCACACGGCATATCCCGGTGCAGATCGTCACCCTCGACGAGGACCGTCAGCACGGGCTCGCCCGCGGTGCCTTCTCGTTCGTGACCAAGCCGTCGTCGACCGAGGGCCTGCAGTCGGCGCTGTCCAAGATCAAGGAGTTCAGCAAGCCGCGCCGCAAGCGCCTGCTGGTGGTCGAGGACAACCCGGCCGAGCGCATGGGCATCACCGAGCTGCTCGGCCACGACGACATCGACATCGTTCCGGCGGAGACCGGCAACGCCGCGCTGGAGGCGCTCAAGCAGGAGCCGATCGACTGCATCGTGCTCGACCTGCGCCTGCCCGACATGTCCGGCTTCGAGCTGCTCGAGCGCATCCGCGACGACGAGGACCTTGCGAACATGCCGGTGGTCGTCTTCACGGGACGCGAACTCTCGCCCGAGGAGGACGCACAGCTGCACACCATGGCGCGCAGCGTCGTCGTCAAGGGCGTGGAATCGCCCGAGCGTCTGCTCGATGAAACGGCGTTGTTCCTGCACCGCGTGGTGGCGGACCTGCCGGCCGAGAAGCAGAAGCTGCTCGAACGGCTGCACAGCTCGGACGAGGACCTCGTCGGCAAGACCGTGCTGCTGGTCGACGACGACACCCGCAACATCTTCGCGCTGTCGAGCGTGCTCGAACGGCGCGGCATGCAGGTGGTGACCGCCAAGACCGGTCGCGAGGCCATCGACCTGCTCGAGACCACCGCCGGCATCAGCATCGTGCTGATGGACATCATGATGCCGGAGATGGACGGCTATCAGACCATGCAGGTCATCCGCGCCAACCCGGCGTTCCGGCGGTTGCCGATCGTGGCGCTGACGGCGAAGGCCATGAAGGGCGACCGCGAGAAATGCCTGGAGGCGGGCGCGTCCGATTATCTGGCCAAGCCGGTGAACACCGAGCAGCTCCTGTCGGCGCTGCGCATGTGGCTGCACCGGTGAGACGGGGGGGCGGGGCAATGCGGCGGAATGCTAGGACGCGGCCATGAACGCCACGGACAAGGTCAACATTCTGCTCGTCGATGATCAGCCCGCAAAGCTGCTCAGCTACGAGGCGATCCTGGGCGAACTGGGCGAGAACCTCATCAAGGCGGGATCGGGCACCGAGGCGCTCGAGTACCTGCTGAAGAACGACATCGCCGTCATCCTGATCGACGTGGTGATGCCGAATCTCGACGGGTTCGAGCTGGCGGCGATGATCCGCGACCATCCGCGCTTCCAGAAGACCGCGATCATCTTCGTCTCGGCGATCGCGATGACCGACGTCGACCGCCTCAAGGGCTATCAGCATGGCGCCGTCGACTACATCCCGGTGCCGATCGTGCCGGACCTCATGCGCGCGAAGGTCCGCGTGTTCTGCGAGCTCTTCCGCAAGACCCGCCAGCTCGAGACGTTGAACGCCGAGCTGGAGCGGCGCGTCGCCGAGCGCACCGCGGAGCTGGCGCAGACCAACGCCGATCTCGAACGCCGGGTGGAGCAGCGCACCCGCGAGCTGGATTCGGCCAACCAGCGGCTGCACCAGGCGCAGAAGCTCGAAGCCGTCGGCCAGCTCACCGGCGGCGTGGCCCATGATTTCAACAACCTGCTGATGGCGATCGCCGGCAACCTCGACCTGCTGACCCGGCACGTGACGACCGACAATGCGCGCAAGCTGATCGACGCCGGCCACCGCGCGGTGCGGCGCGGGGCGCAGCTCACGCAGTCGCTGCTCGCCTTCGCGCGCCGCCAGATCCTCCGGCCCGAGATCGTCGACGTGAACCGGTCGATCGACGAATTCGGCGACCTGCTGCGCCGCGCCGCCGGCGACATGATCGAGGTGCAGCTCTCGCTGAGCCCGGCCCTGCATTCGGCGAAGCTCGACAGCTCTCAGCTGATGTCGGCGCTGATGAACCTCGTCATCAACGCGCGCGACGCGATGAGTGCCAAGGGCGGCAAGATCGTGATCGACACGTCGAATGTCGTGCTGGAAGACAGCTACCGGGCGGTCGATCCCGAGGTCACGCCCGGCGCGTACATCTGCATCAAGGTGTCGGACACCGGCACGGGCATGCCGCCGGACGTGCTCGCCCGTGCGTTCGAGCCGTTCTTCACCACCAAGGAATTCGGCACCGGCAGCGGCCTCGGGCTGTCGCAGGTGTATGGCTTCGCCA
>Ga0335070_10006239_pt1 | contig 14025 bp, 9 predicted proteins | sample Lox_Sample_13_FD_206722 | JGI IMG/M metagenome (GOLD analysis project Ga0335070, IMG submission 206722) | Soil microbial communities from Loxahatchee National Wildlife Refuge, Florida, United States - Lox_Sample_1.3 | ecosystem: Environmental > Terrestrial > Soil > Wetlands | place: USA: Florida... | reverse complement strand
GCTGTCGGCCCCGGCATCCACCGGATTCTCCTGCGTAAACTTCTCCGTCATGTCGAGGTTGTAAATCTTCGTCGTCAGTTTCAGCCCCTTGGCATCCACGTACTGGCTGCTGACCACCCAGATCGAATGATCGTCGTAGCCGTAGATCGGGTGCAGCGCTTCCATCGCCCGCTTGGCGCCGAAGTATCCACCGCCCGGCCGCAGGTAATAGTCGTACAGATGCCAGATCATCGACGGCCAGGCATTGTTCAGCATCCACTGGATCACGCCCGTCGACTGATACTTGTTCCGGCTGTACGCCTCATACATCGCGCGCACGCCTTCGTACGTCTGCATCTGCGACTTGATCGCGAAGTCCTCTACGTTATTTGACTTGCCGTAGCGGTTCGCCAGCGCCTCGCTGAACACGCCGATTGTCTTGAATTCTCCACCACCCGCGTGGTAATTCCACACGTCGTCGATGGGCCACATGTGGTCCTTGCCCGCCATGGCCCGGATGCTCTCCACCGGCGGCACCGCAGGCCCCATGCTGGTTTCCGTGTTGAAACCGTAGGCGCCTCCGCAGCCTCCCGGATTGCACTGCCTGCGCCCAGGCTGGCCCTGCGGCGTATCCACTTCCCAATAGTTCGGAGCGACGTATTCATACGGACCGGTCATCTTTACGCCACTATCGCCGGTCACACTCGTCTTCTTCCCCGTCGCCGAGGAAACTACCGGGTTCGGCCAGAACAGTTCTTTCTCGATGTCCAGATACATTTGCTCTACATCCGGCGGCGGCGCATTGTCACTGCCATTCAGCCACATTACAAGGCTGGGATGGCTGCGCAGCCGGTAAATCTGGTCGCGCAGAGATTGCTTCGCAATCTCGAAATCCTTAGGCTGCCACTTCGGCCAGCGCTCCCAGAAGTCACAGCAGCACCATCCCGCCATTACCAGGATTCCCTGCCGATCGGCCGAATCGAAGAACTCCTGCGTTTCCAACTTACCTTCCAGCCGAACCGTGTTCAGCCCCATATCTTTGACGTACCGCAACTCATCCTGCAGGCGCGTGGAATCCTCCCGCATCATCATGTCGGGGGTCCAACCGCCGCCGCGAATCAGGATGTTTTTCCCGTTGATGTGAAACGCGCGTCCGCCGACCGAATTGAAATCGGAAGTGATCTCGCGAATCCCAAACTCGCTGGCCGACTTATCGCTGACCGCGCCATTCACCTCGAACTCCATCTTCAGCGAATACAGGTTCGGCTTGCCCATCTGCGCCGGCCACCAAAGCCGCGGATTCGCCACCACCAACTGCGAGAACTTATCCGGCGTGAAGGTCACATCTTTCGCTTCGTTCGCCGCCAACTCCACATCCTGCTCGAAGCTGACGTTCTCAAACGAGCCTTTCAGTTTGCCCTTCACCGGATGCGTAGTCCCGTTTTTCACTTGCGCGGTCACCGTGAGTTGCGCCGAGCCGTTCGCCGGAGGATTTAACTTCGACACCACCGTCGGATACCGTAGAGCCACCGGCCCGCTGGTGGTCAGATAGACCTCGCGCCACAGGCCCATGTTCTTATCCGGAGGCGCCGGGTTCCAATCCACAAACGTAATCGCCAGATCGTGCTCGGTCGGAGAAAATGCCTGCACCGCCAGCACATTCTCCGCGCCCGGCTTCGCTGCATCGGTGATGTTGAATTCGTACGTACGCCAAGCGCCCGCCACGTCGTCTGACTTCGCAACTTGCTTCCCATTCAGCCAGATGTTCGCCCGGTAGTTGATCCCGTTAAACTTCAACCAGATCGTCTTGCCTTTGTACGCAGCGGGAACTTCAAACTGTTTCCGGTACCACCACGACACGGCGTAAGGACTGTCCGGCGCCATGGGGATATTCGAGAAATTCGCCCCGATCGGATAATTGATCCCCGGAAAATCGCGCAGGTTCATCCCGAAGAACGGGTCGGGCAGCGTCTTGTCCTTCACCAGTGCCGCGACCACCGTCGTCGGCACGGTCACCTCGTGCCATCCTTTGGGAGCGAACTGCGTCGTCGAAATCACCTCGCCCTTGGCCTCAACCTTGGCCGAAGTCTGCAGCGTCCATCCCGCCCGCAGAGCCAGCCAGTTCTCAGCAGGACGAGCCGTCGCCCCACCTGCCGCCTTTTCCTGAGCCGACATCGAAGAAGTCAAACCTAGAAGGAGTCCGATGACTGGAACCACAAACCACTGCTTACCTGCGCGCATAGTTCTCCTATGAACTACGTTGTGTCTGGATGAGAGGGGCGTGTGCCCCGCTGAAAGGGATATCACTTCTATTAATTCGTTTCAATAGCCGATTTCTCAAAATTCACAGGCTCCGATGTTCTCGGCGAACTTGGAAGTCCTCAGCGTTCTCTCCGGTGTGCTTTTATTGCTTGGTTTATAATTATGAATTCCGCTTTCCACTCCTGCAGTGATAAGCAGCAGTCCAAGAAAAGAGTGATAAGACAATGATTCGATTCCTGCAAACGTCTGGCCAGACGACCAAAATTATTCTCGGCGGCGTCCTCCTCATCATCTGCGCATCCATGGTCATCACGCTGATCCCGGGCGGTTTGAGCGGCGACGTCTTCGGTGGCGGCCAGCCCGCCAAAGGTGTGGTCGCCAAGGTGGAAGGCACCGACATCAGCGCCGAAGATGTCCGCCAGACCGCGCGCCAGATGTTGCAGCAGCAGATGCCCAACGGCGGGCCCAACATGGGCATGTTGCTCCCGTTCTTCACCCAGCGCGCCGCGGAACAGTTGATCACGCGCCAGGCGCTTCTCGTCGAAGCCGGACGCATGGGTCTCCGCGTCACTCCTAACGAGGTCAAAGACGAATTGCAGCATGGTCGCTACGCCGCCACATTCTTCCCCGGCGGCAACTTCATCGGCCAGACCGAGTATGAAGATATGCTGCAGCGCGCCAACCTCACGCCCGCCAAGTTCGAAGAGGCTGTGGGCAACGATATTCTGCTGACCAAGCTGCAGGCATTCATCTCCGGTAGCGCCAATGTCACCGAGTCCGATCTGCACGACCAGTTCATCAAGCAGAATTCGAAAGTGAAGTTCGACTACGCCGTCCTCAAGCAAGACGACATCAAGAAAGGCCTGCATCCCGCCGACGCAGAACTCAAGGCCTACTACGACAGCCACAAACAGTCTTACGCCAACTCGGTTCCCGAGAAGCGCAAGGTAAAGTACGCGATCATCGACAACTCCAAGGTCGAAGGCGATGTCAAAGTTACGCAGGATGACCTGCGCACTTACTATCAGCAGCATCAGGACGAATACCGCAACCCCGAGCAAGTCAAAGTCAGTCACATCCTGATCAAGACTCCCCTGCCTGGAGCCGATGGCAAAGTCGACGAGAAGGGTGTCGCCGAAGCCCAGAAGCGCGCCGAAGATTTGCTGAAGCAGGTCAAGGGCGGCGGTAACTTCGAAGAAATTGCCAAGAAGTATTCCGAGGATCCCGGCAGCGCCAAGCAGGGTGGATCGCTCGGCTGGATCGGCAAAGGCCAGACCGTCCCTGAATTCGAAAAGGCGGCCTTCTCTCTTCCCAAGGGTCAGATCAGCGACCTGGTGAAGAGCAGCTACGGATTCCATATCATCCGCGTTGACGATAAGCAGGATGCGCACGTGAAGTCGCTCGACGAAGTGAAGAGCACGATCGAACCGATCGTGAAGCACCAGAAAGCCGCGCAGCTTGCCCAGAAGCAAGCCGAGAACCTGCTGAACCAGGCTCGCTCCAAAGGACTCGATGCGGCTGCGGCCTCCATGGGCGTTCCCGTCATCACGTCCGACTATTTCTCCCGCCGCGACATGTTGCCGGGCCTTGGGCCGGCGCAGCAATTCATGGATGCCGTCTTCACCCCTACAACCGCCGAGAAAGCTCAACCTGACGTCGCTTCGGTTTCGCAAGGCGCCGTCGTATTCCAACTTCTCGACGTCAAGCCGGCCGCCACGCCGACGTTCGAAGAGATTCGCACTCGCGTGGAGGAAGAATTCAAGAACGAGCGTTCCTCAGTTCTGCTGCAGCAGAAAGCCCAGGAACTCTCTGACCGCGCTAAGGCGGAACACGATCTCAAGCGCGCCGCTAAAGAACTCGGCGCCACCGTGAAGACCAGCGACTACGTCGCTCCCGATGGCCAGGTGCCCGATGTCGGGTCCATGGCCGGCCAGGCTGCGGTCGCTTTCACCATGAAACCCGGCGAGATCAGTGGCCCGATTTCAAGCGGAGGCAGTGCGGTCGTACTCTCACTGCTCGACAACCAGAAGCCCTCCGACTCCGATTTCGCCGCCAAGCGCGATCAGATTCGCGATCAGTTGGTCGTCCAAAAGCAGCAGGAGATCTTCGGCCTTTTCATCTCCAATCTCCGCGATCAGATGGAGAAGTCGGGCAAGATCCGCATCAATCAGGATGAAATGAAAGCCCTGTCGAAGTCGGGCGCTGAGGGTATGTAAGCAGCTGTCATGTCCTTCCCCCGTGCTTCTGGCATTCTTCTGCATCCGACGTCATTGCCTTCCCGTGGCGGCGTCGGAGATTTTGGTCCTGCCGCGTATCGCTTCGTCGACTTCCTCGCTTCTGCCCGCCAGGGAGTGTGGCAAGTCCTGCCCCTCGGTCCCCTCGGCTACGGCAATTCGCCTTACTCCGCCACCTCGGCCTTCGCCGGCAATCCGCTACTGATCAGTCTGGAGCGCCTCGCCGAGTATGGATGGATCGACCGCGCCCAGCTCGACGCTCTCACCGATCACGATGGCCCCGTCGAATACGATTGGGTCTTCTCCCACAAGATGCCGCTGCTGTTCGAGGCGGCCCGTAAGTTCCTGAGCTTCGCCCCGGGCAACGCCACCCGCCGCTTCGAGCAGTTCCGCAAAGCCAATGCCTGGTGGCTCGACGATTTCGTCCTGTTCGACGCTCTCCGCGCAAAGTACAAACTCGAAACCTGGAATCGCTGGCCGCATGACCTGGCCCATCGCGAACCCGCCGCTCTCGAAACTGCTCGCAAAGAGTTGTCAATCGACCTGCAGATTCGCAGCGCGCTGCAGTTCGCCTTCTATGAACAATGGACGGCCCTTCGCCGCTACTGTGCCGAGCGCGCCATTCGCGTCGTCGGCGACGTTGCCATCTTCGTCAATCACGACAGCGCCGATGTCTGGACGCATCCCGACCTGTTCCGCCTCGATGCCAACGGCGAGCCCGAGGTCGTCGCCGGCGTCCCTCCTGACTTCTTCAGCAAGACCGGACAACGTTGGGGCAATCCTCTTTATCGTTGGGACGTGATGAAGCAGCGCGGCTACGCATGGTGGATTGAGCGCCTGCGCTGGGCCACGCAAAATTGCGACTACATTCGCCTCGATCACTTCCGCGGCTTCGACCAGTTCTGGGAGATCCCTGCCGGCGACGCAACGGCCATCAATGGCCGCTGGGTCGATGGCCCTCGCGACGACCTGTTCCTCAAACTGCGCGAGGCCCTCGGCGGACTACCCTTCTTCGCCGAAGATCTCGGATACATCACCCCCGAGGTTCATGCCCTGCGCGAGCGCCTTCAGATTCCCGGCATGGCCGTGCTGCAGTTCGGTTTCGGCGATGAGGGCGCCCACATGTATCTGCCGCATCGCTCCGCCGACAAAGTCATCTACACCGGCACCCACGACAACGACACCATCAACGGCTGGTGGGCTAGCGCCGCCACTCCGCTCGAGCGCCGCAACGCCGAAGTCTACGTTGGCCCCTGCGACGACGACGTTCACTGGAGCATGATCCGCGCCGCCCAAACGTCTCCGGCCAGCCTGAGCGTCATTCCTCTGCAAGACGTCCTCGGTCTCGGCAGCGAAGCCCGCATGAACACGCCCAGCCTCGATGGCGGCAACTGGCAGTGGCGCTTCACCGCCGATCAACTCGGCCCCGAGTTCGCCGCCAAGCTGGCGCAGTTGGCCGAATTGACCGACCGCCTGCCCAAGCCCTTCACCCAGCCCGCGCAGGAAAACTTCGCCGCCTAGGCTTCCGAATTATTAACGCCTCGTTACAACCGCCGCGCTTTGCGCTTCCGCGCGAATCGTGTATAGAAAGAAGCGGAGCTTTTTCTCGTGAGCGAGGCGATCATCGAAGCCGTCGGGATTGAGAAGTCCTATCCGCAGCCGGATGGCACGCGCATCCAGGTCGTGGGACTGACCAATCTCCTCATCGAACCCGGCAAGATCGTCGCCCTGCTCGGACCATCGGGTTGCGGCAAATCCACTTTGCTGCGCATGCTGACCGGCCTCGCCGAACCCACCTCCGGTTCTCTGCTCTGGCACGGCAAGCCCCTCAACGGACAAACTCCAAACGTCGCCATCGTGTTTCAGAGCTTCGCGCTTTTCCCCTGGCTCACAGTTTTGGAAAATGTCGAAGCCCCGCTCGAAGCCAAAGGCGTGCCCGCCGTCGAGCGCCGCAAACGCGCGCTGCGCACGCTCGACACTGTAGGTCTCGACGGCTTCGAAACCGCTTATCCGAAAGAACTGTCCGGCGGCATGAAGCAGCGAGTTGGATTCGCCCGCGCCCTGGTCGTGGAACCCGAAGTCCTTTTCATGGACGAGCCTTTCTCCGCGCTCGACGTTCTCACCGCCGAGAACCTCCGCGGCGAACTGCTGGAACTCTGGCTCAACAAGAAGATGCCCACCAGCGCCATCTTCATCGTCACCCACAACATCGAAGAAGCAGTCATGCTCGCCGATCGCGTCATGGTTCTCGGACGCAACCCGGCCCGCGTCCGCTCCGACTTTAATATCCGGCTCAAGCATCCCCGCGACCGCAAGTCGTCTCGCTTCGTGGAACTGGTCGACTACATCTACAAGGTCATGACCGAGCCCGACACCGAGCACGCGCTGCCCGACGCCGAAACCACCGCCGAAATCATTCTTCCGCCCGGCGGTATCACCAAAGAAGCCCTCAAGAAACAACAAGGTCCGCTTCGCACCAGCCGCTACCAGATGCTGCCCCACGCACGCGTCGGAGGAATCGCAGGCCTGATCGAACTGCTCAACGATCGCGGCGGCCGCGAAGACCTGTTTCGTCTCTCCGAAGAACTAGTCATGGACGTCGAGGACCTGCTCCCGATTCTCGAGGCCTGCGTCCTCCTCGGATTCGCCTGGCTGAAAGAAGGCGACGTCCAGATCACTCCGCAAGGCATAGCCTTCGCCCAGGCTGACATCCAGCAGCGCAAGATTCTGTTTCGCCAAGCCTCGCTCGAACACGTCACGATCCTCAAGCAGATCGACAGCATCCTGAAGCGCAAGTCGGATCACTCGATCGCCGACGAATTCTTCCACGACATTCTCGACGAGCACTTCGCCGAAGATGAAGTGCAACGCCAATTTGAAACCGCCATGAACTGGGGCCGCTACGCCGAAATTTTTGACTACGACCGGGAAAAAAATATGTTGATCCAAACCGAGCCGCCAGCCGTACAGGAGCCTCAGCCAAGCAATCCAACACCGTAGTTGCTTTTCTCAGCGCTCTCAGGAAGTCCCCGGCGTTCTCAGCGGTAAAAGTGTTTTGACTTTGTATTTAGCGATATGAAGCGATCAGTCAACTTCCGTGGATTCTCGGCGTACCGTCTGTGGACGCAGCTGCCCACGTTCGAGATCTCATACCTGCCCGATCTGCTCATGTTCGGCGCAGGCCTGGCGCTGTTTTACGCATTGCTAGTCGTCGGCAGAGCCTGGCTCGGTCCCTTCACCCCAGAGGTCGAAATTTCGCGCAGCCCGTGGGCGCTTCCCGCCTACGCCGGATATTCCCTGCTCCGCATCGCCATCGCTTACTTCCTCAGCCTCGCGTTCACGCTCGTCTACGGATACGTCGCCGCCTACAATCCCCGCGCGGAACGCTTCATGATTCCGCTGCTCGATGTCCTGCAGTCCATTCCCGTCCTCAGCTTTCTCCCCGGCGTCATGCTCGCCATGGTCGCGCTCTTCCCCGGCCGCCAGCTCGGCGTCGAAGCCGGAGCCATCCTCCTCATCTTCACCGGACAAGTCTGGAATATGGCCTTCAGCTTTTACGCTTCTCTGAAGAGCATCCCCAAAGAGATGCGCGAGGCTGCCAAAATCTACGGCTTCAGTTGGTGGCAGCGCTTCATCCAGATGGAACTTCCCTTCGCCGCCATCGGCCTCGTCTGGAATTCCATGATGTCGGTCGCGGGCGGATGGTTTTTCCTGATGGCCTGCGAGATGTTCGTGCTCGGCTCGCGCGACTTCCGTCTTCCCGGCCTCGGATCGTACCTGCAAACCGCCGCCAGCGCCGGAGACACGCGTTCCATCCTGTGGGGCGTCTCCACCATGATCGCGGTCATCGTGCTGCTCGATCAGTTCGTGTGGCGTCCGGTCATCGCCTGGGCCGAAAAATTCAAAGTCGAACAAGTCGAAAGCACAGACGCCCCCCGCTCCTGGTTCCTCGACCTGATGCGCCACTCGCACAGCCTGGCCAGGCTTCGCGATAAGACCATCCGTCCTCTGGGCGAACGTCTCATGTTCTACTTCTCCCAAACCAAAGCGTCTGACGCATCCGAACAAATCAGTCCCTGGAAGAAATGGCTCACTAGATTATTAGCTGTCGCCGTCGTGGGTGGCATCGGCTACGGAGTCGTCCGCGTCGGGATGATTCTCAGCGGCCTGCAGAAACCTGAGATTCAGGAGGCCGGCATCGGACTGGTCGCAACCTTCTTCCGCGTGAATCTGGCTTTGTTAATCGGCGCTCTCTGGACCATCCCCGTCGGCGTCGCCATCGGTTTCAGTCCGCGTCTGGCGCGCATCGCGCAACCGCTGGCCCAGATCGCCGCCTCGGTTCCGGCAACTGCTCTATTCCCGGTTGTGCTGCTGCTTTTGATCCGCATCGGCGGCGGACTCGGCATCGGGTCCATCGTCCTTCTGCTGCTCGGCACGCAGTGGTACATCCTGTTCAACGTGATCGCCGGCGCCATCGCCATTCCGACCGATTTGAAAGAATGCTGCTCCGTCTTCCGGCTGGAAGGCCTGCAGCGCTGGAAAAAACTGATCCTCCCCGGCATCTTCCCCTACCTCATCACCGGACTCGTCACCGCGTCCGGCGGCGCGTGGAACGCCAGCATCGTCGCCGAATACTTCCACTTCAAAGGACACATCTACACCACTGCTGGACTCGGTGCGACCATCTCCCAGGCCACCGACCAGGGCAACTTCGACCTCCTCCTCGCCGCCACCATGATGATGGCCGCAACGGTCGTCACTATCAATCGCCTGGTATGGCGCAGACTCTACGCCCTGGCAGAAACCAGATTCCGGCTTGAGACCTAATGTTTTTGCTCCGGACTCGGGACTCACGACCTACGCCTAGCAGGCTACTTTCGTGCTTCCCTTTCAACCGATTCATCAGCTTTTAACCCCATCTTCACGCCCTCGCAAACTCCTTGCGGTATTGCTATGAAATGCCCTCAAACCATCTGCACGCCGACCAGCCACCGGCAGACGTGTTGTCGCGCATCGCGCAGTTCCCCGGCCTCGCTGCAAAATTCTCACCCGTCGGGCGCGTCCGCAATCTTTATCGCCGCGTGCAACGCTTTCCCGAGGGATTCCAACTCGAACGATTGCTGGCCGAGATGCGAATCCACGTTCGCATCGATCCCGTCGACCAAACTCGCATCCCCGCCACCGGCCCGGTCGTCGTCGTCGCCAATCATCCCTATGGCATGTTGGATGGCGCCATCCTCGCCGTCCTGCTCACGCGCGTTCGCCACGACGTAAAGGTTCTCACCAACTTTCTGCTCTCCGACATCCCCGAACTGCAGCAACACTGCATCTTCGTCGATCCCTTCGACACCGACCGCTCCGGCGAATCCAATCGTCGCGCCCTGCGCGAGGCGCTAGCGTGGTTGGGGCAAGGCGGCATGCTCGCCATCTTCCCCGCTGGAGAAGTCTCGCACTGGCAAATGCCCGCCGCACAGATCGCTGACCCAGAGTGGAACGATACCGCTGCCCGCCTCATCCACAAAACCGGGGCGACTGCCCTGCCTGTCTATTTCTGTGGACACAACAGCGCCGGATTCCAACTCTTGAGCATGATCCATCCCAGCCTGCGCAGCGCGCTTCTCTTGCAGGAGTTCTTGCAACAGGAAGGCAAGACGGTAGAGGTTCGCGTGGGCACCGAAATTTCCGCGGATGCGCTCACGAGTATGTCCAACGCACGCGAAGCTTCAGAATACCTGCGCTGGCGGACCTATCTCCTCGGCCGCCGCACGCGACCGGAGATTTCGCCCTTCGTCGCGGTTCGCTCGAAGTTCAACCTCTCCGCACAGCAACCGGTCGCGGCTGCCGAAGAGCCGCGAGTATTAGCCGCCGAGTTGAGTGCGTTAGCCCTGAATCGCTGCCTTATTGAGAACGGCGAGTTCTCGGTCCACCTCGCCCGCGCCGACGAAATACCTGGCCTGCTTCGCGAAGTAGGACGCCTGCGCGAAATGACGTTCCGCAAGGCGGGAGAAGGCACCGGCAAGTCTCTCGACCTCGACCGCTACGACGACTATTACTGGCACTTGCTGCTCTGGCACAAAGAAAAGCGCGAACTCGTTGGAGCCTACCGCGCCGGTTACACTGCCGAGATCCTTCCCCAGCACGGCGTTGACGGGCTTTATACCAGCACGCTCTTCCGCTTCAAGGAGCCGCTATTTAAAAAGCTCGGCCCGGCTCTGGAACTTGGCCGTTCCTTCATCCGCCCCGAATATCAGCGGCAATATGCGCCACTCCTTCTTCTGTGGAAAGCGATTGCGCGGATGGTCGCTTTGCGCCCCGACGTTCCCGTGCTCTTCGGGGCGGTCAGCATCAGCAACGACTACAACCACGCCTCGCGCGAAATGATTTATCGCTTCTTCGAATCCCGCATGCAGGAAGACGAACTGGCAGGGCTTGTCGAGCCTCGCCGCCCTTTCCGCCCCGCGCTGCTTCGCCGTTGGGACTGCCGCAGCATGTGCCGAGCTCTGCGCGACATCGAGGAACTCTCGGAGCCCATCACCGATGTGGAGGCCGATGGAAAGGGACTTCCCATCCTCCTCCGCCAGTACGCCAAGATTGGCGGCAAGATCCTGGGCTTTAACGTCGACCGCAAATTTTCCAACGTGCTCGACGGCTTGATCCTCGTCGACCTGCGCCAGACCGACCCCGCCGTCCTGGATCGCTACATGGGCCGCGAAGCCGCCAACAGATTCCGTAATCTGATTTGAAAGGGCGCGGCTTCCAGCCGCGCCAAAGGGACAAGAAAAAGTTCGGGGGGCTTTAGCCCCCCCGCCTACTTCGCGCTCCGCCGCCGCGTAGCCGCCGAAGGCAAGATGCAAGCATCCACCGCATCCTTCAACGCCACATCCAAAGCCTGCCCCAGCGACGACAACTCCCGGGCATCCATCAACTCCTGCATCCGCTCAAACAATTGCCGTTCTTCCTTGCGAATGTGCGCCGAGAGACGCTGCGCAAACAAACTCAACTCCGCACTCGTCATCCCGCCGGCCTCGGCCGACGCAAACTGTTCTCGCAGGGCCGCATGGTCCGCCAGCAACTCGTCAATGAGAGTATCCAACTCCCCAACCCGCCGCGCCGCACGAAACACCACGCTCTCTTCTGCTGCAAAATGAAACTGCACTTCCGAGCGAAAATGCTGCGCCACCTCCGCCAACCATGCGGCCACTTCAGACTCTGCAATGGGAGACGCCCGCTCGATTCGCACACACAACGCCAGCGCGTGCCGGTGCTGATGCGAAAGCGGGATCAGATTCTTGTCGCGCAGCATCTCGCCATCCTACGCCGAAACCGGGCTCTCCACATCTGCCGGCTCCGCCGATCGCAGCGTCAGCCAGTCCGTCCGTACGCGCTCCCACTCCTGAATCAGCTTTCCGTTCGCCTCAAAGAATCCGCGGACGCGATAGCGCTCCCATCCCGCTACTTCCTCGAGAATCGGTGCCAGCACGGCCAAAGCGCTCGTGCTGAGCACAGTTCGCTTGGCGATCTGGGCAATGTTGCGCGATTCCGAAACCGCAATCGTCAACCCATCCCGCGCATTGATGTGCAGCATCACGTGAATGTCGGAACTGCCATCACCGGTGTAGATCACGTGATCGGGGCCAGCCACATGTTCCTCGACCAACTTATCGAGTACCGCGACCTTCCCGTATCCCGCGGTCGCCCGCACGATCGACTCAATCTCCCCCGATTCCGTGTAGCGAAACTGTGTTCCAAAAATGTGATCTGGAGGCACGATTCCCTCCAGCGCCGACTGAATCACTTCCACAGGCGCCGCCGACAACACGTAGAAATCAAACTCGTGCCCATCGATGCCGTGCTTCAGAATGTCGTAGAGCAGCGGGATGTCGCTCTTCAAGCGAATGCGCTTCCCGACCTCGCGCAAGTGCTCCTTGCGCACCTTCGCCTTGAACTCCGGATCATGCAGCAGCAGATACGCAAGCTCTGCGCCCTGCTGCACCAGATTGATCTTGGCCATGCCCTTCGCCTTGCGCTCGAACTCCTCGGTCGGAATGCCGACGAGTTCCGCCAGCACATAGCCGGAATCGTTGAACGTCAACGTCTGGTCGAAGTCACTGGCGAAGATGTAACGTTTCAAAGTGTTATCTGCCATACGGATTGGATTCGCGATAGCCTTGAACCATCCATAAAAAGAATTAATCAGGATCATTCGCGCACCTAAGTTCAATAAACATCCATGGTTACAAACAATACCGACCGCTTCATCGTGCTTACCGGAGGCCCTGGTTCCGGTAAAACCACGCTGCTGGACGCGCTTGAAGCTTCTGGCTTCGCGCGTACCACCGAGGCCGGACGCGCCATCATTCAGGATCAACTTTCCATCGGCGGCCACGCCTTGCCTTGGGACGATCGTGGACAATTCGCCGAGTTGATGTTGTCGTATGACATGCGTTCCTATCGCATGGCAGAAACTCTCTCCGGCGCGGTCTTCTTTGATCGCTCCGTCGTCGACGTTCTGGGATATCTGCGACTCGTCGGATTGCCCGTCTCGCCGCACCTCGAGCGCGCAACCCAAGTCCTGCGTCACAATTCGAAAGTTTTTATCGCGCCACCCTGGCGGGAAATCTTTCAGCAGGATCAGGAGCGCAAGCAGAATTTCAACGAGGCCATCCGTACCTTCGACGCCCTTACCGACGCATATCAAGACTGCGGTTATGAACTCGTGGAGCTTCCTCGCGCCAGCGTCGCAGAAAGAGTCGACTTCATGCTGCAAAGCCTGCCTTTACTTAATTCGCTGCGCCGTTGAAAATAGAAAGTTCGTCAGCACTCAAAGGAGCCCTCATGGCAGTCGCTACCGGTGAACTTATTCGCGCAATGAATTACGTCGACGACATCTCCGCCACCCTGCGTCGTATCTGCATCTACATCCCCGCCATGAGCGGTGACGAACGCAAGCGCCTCGCCGACGCCCTCCGTGTCGCACAGACTGCACTCACTGCCGCCATCGCCGATGCGGAAAAGGCGGAGAAATAGGTGGCTGGAGCAGCACGCGAAGTAAGTACCATCGCCGTCATCGGTGCCGGCATCATGGGACGCGGCATCGCCCACGCCGCCGCGCTGGGCGGCTATCGCACCATTCTTGAAGATCTGCTGCCGAACGCGCTGCGCAAGGCCGAGACAGAAATCCGTGCCAACCTCGACAAGGCAGTCGAACTGGGCAAGGTCACCGCGCCCGACGCCGATTCCGCCTTCCGCCGCCTGGAATACGCCGGCTCAGTCGAGGAAGCCGCACGCGAAGCCGATCTCGTGATCGAAGCTGTGCCGGAAGAGATGGAGTCGAAGATCGAAATCTTCACCCTGCTTGACAAGATCTGCCGCCCGTCCACGATTCTCGCCTCGAATACTTCGTCCCTGAGCGTCACTGAAATCGCCAGCGTCACCTACCGCGCGAAGAAATGCGTGGGGATGCATTTCTTCAATCCCGTGCACAAAATGAAGCTGCTCGAAATCGTGCGCGCGCTCGAAACCGACGAAGAGACCCTTGCCACTGCGGTCG
>Ga0335070_10006238_pt1 | contig 14027 bp, 16 predicted proteins | sample Lox_Sample_13_FD_206722 | JGI IMG/M metagenome (GOLD analysis project Ga0335070, IMG submission 206722) | Soil microbial communities from Loxahatchee National Wildlife Refuge, Florida, United States - Lox_Sample_1.3 | ecosystem: Environmental > Terrestrial > Soil > Wetlands | place: USA... | reverse complement strand
GAACAGGAGCCGTAGACCGCAGCGAGGGAGCTGTTCGGCTGGAAACCGAAGCCCGATATAGAGCTCAGGACCATCGGGCATCCGAACGCCCCCGTATCGTAGATCTGGAGCGACTGTGCGTCCTCCAGGTTCGACAGGGAGTAGTTACCCTTGGCCATCAGGATCCCGACGGGGTAGTTCATGACCCCGCAGGGGCCGGCGGCGAAGTCGCCCCTGGCCCACCCGTCGGATGACGAAGCGTTGACGAACTCGGTGGATGGATTGAAGATCCAGGCGGCGACCTCCACCGCCTGGCCGGTCGCAAGAGAGCTCGAGTTAAGGGAGACATGAAGCTCCAGGCCGTCAGATGTGACGACGTAGCCTGAAGTCGGAGGCTGGCCGGTGACGGCCGTCGTCGGGACGGAGGCCATCAGGATCACCGCCAGAAGTGTCACCGTCACCCCTCCCGCCGCCACACCGTGGGCGATCAATCTCACCCTCAAGAGCGCCTTCTCCCGTGTCGAGCTGGGGCTCGGACGCTATTCAGACTAACCCTTAGTACAGAGCCGACGGCCTTGTCGTCCGAGCTAGGGGAAGAGAGGGCCCTGTCGTTCCAATCGTTGGACGCAGCTTCCCCGGCGTCGTCGCCGCGGTTCCGAAGGGCCTTCTCTCCCCGCCTCCCTCCATCTTCTCAGTAATGGCAGACAGAGCTATCGAATCTTGGTCATTGGTACCCTTTGTATAGAGGTTGCGGGCCAGGCTCGACAGGGTTATATAGCTCCCGGGACTAGATGTTATGACTTTGAACGCACGTAGCACTGCAATCGCGCTCGCTCTGATAGGTCTGATCCTGGTAATGCCTCTGGCCTCGCTGCCGGCCAGGGCACGTTCGACCACGGGTCCGTCCATGTGGCTCCAGTCTTGGAGGTTCCTGGGTTCGTCCGATGACTCCGATACGTACGACCTATGGACCATCGCCGCACAGGACCTGGGCCCGAACCCCAACCTGGCGCTTCAATCTCACATGGTCTACTTCTCCATCACGTACATGCGGGTCACGTTCACCGACTACTACGACGGCGACACCTACATGTACACCGAAGCCACCGGGACCGCCATAATGTGGGGCACCCTCTCGATGTACGGAGGGGGTGATGATGGCCCCGACGTGTCCGTTCCCTCGTTCTCGAGCTTGGTGACCCAAGCCCACCAGAGTCTGCCGGGTGCGACGCCCGCCGCGCCACACGCCAGGGGCGCAATCCAGGGGCCCGTCCCCAACCAGATAGGCTACGGCGAAGAGCCTGGCTTCTACTCCTCTATGGGTAACAACGTCGGAGGCAACGGGGTGCTCTTCGTGAGGTCCGACGGCAGGTACCATTATGGGACTCCCGAGTCGACCACGACCTTCACTTTCACTGGCAACTCTCCCGAGACTCAGTCAAAGGTCCTGGCGGTCGGCTCCTTCACTTCGGATGAAGAGGACGGAGGGGGAAGCATCTACACGATGGGCGCCAGCATCAGGCTGACCGGCATGGTGTACTCCTTCGACTACGTCTTCGACTACGGGGGCAACATCTACGACTGGTCCTTCTACTCGACGGGACGGACGGCCACCCAAACGATGATCGCCCAGGGCAGCAACGGCGCAGGTAGTGGCTGGTACTTCTACGGTTCGGGGATGCCGAACTACGAAATGGAGATAGTGTATGCAATCGCCTTCGAAGGCACACCTTGGTTCCCCGCGGCCTACTGGTGGTACGACTAGAGCCAATTCCTTACACACGCTCAGGCGACGCTTTTTCCATGATCGAACCTAGGCAGGGCCACGCTTCGAAGCACTTTCATGGAGGTGCCGTGACCAACGCGGCAGCGGGCCTGCCAGCTCGTCTCCGAACGCGACCCGAAGTCGAGAGACGAATGACGTTCCCGGCCGGGCGTTCGTCCTCCAGCCGAGCCCAGGCCGAGAAGACTTAAATCGACTCCGCACGTAGCTTCGACCGAAGAACTCCGAAATGACCCTTCTAACCCAAGCAAGAACATACGGAGGCATCGGCTCCGTCCTCATCATCCTGGGCGCTGTCCCCTCGGTCGGTTGGATTCTGGCTCTCGCTGGCTTCATCCTCGTCCTCCTCGCGGTGAAATACGTCTCGGACACGTTGAACGATCGCTCCGTCCTGAACAACATGCTCATCTCCGTGGTGGCCTCCATCGTGGGGGTCATCGTGGCAGGCATCTTCATCTTCGCTTCGGTCATGTCCTTCGTTGGTTGGAACTTCTCCAGCATATCCAGCATCGGTCAGAGCGGCACCTACACCTCTGGCGACATAATGTCTCTCATCTTCTCCGTCATAGTCGGACTGGCGGTTGTATGGATCGCGCTGATCGTGGCCGCCATCTACCTTCGGAGGAGCTACTCGGTCATCGCCTCGAAACTGAACGTGAAGATGTTCGACACGACGGCCCTCCTCTACCTGATCGGCGCCGCCACAGCCATCATCTTGATAGGCTTCGTGCTTATCCTCGTGGCCGAGATACTCCAGATACTGGCCTTCTTCAACCTCCCTGAGAACTACGTTCCCGCGGGCCCGTCACCGCCGATGCAACCGATGTAGACTCTCGTCATCCTTTTGTTTTCACTTACGCCCAGGCGAGGGTAGAGGATTCCCCGCTCGCGCAGGGGATGAGCTGGGCTGCAAACCCCAGTGCCCGAGGATGCGCTCCTCCTGTGGACCAAATGAGGTCGCGCCCCTCCTTGATGGGTCTCCTCAGGGAGGTCTCCCTCTCAACGCAGGGCGCTTCGTCTCTCAGTCAGAACCTTCACTGCTGGCTGGGCGCCATCCTTTCGGTGCCCTGCAGATGGCTGGCGAAGTAGGCCCCCCTGGCCTGTCTACTTCCACCTGCCGAAGGCGGGGTGCCCCTCCCGAACCATCACGAAGGTCCCCGTGAAAGTGGCCGTCACTACGTCGCCCGAGCTCAACGTGGTCACCACCGACACCTTGTCCTTCCACCTGCGCGTCGGCGTGGATTCAAGGTGAATCGTGGAGTCAAGCGGGGTCGGCCTGTGGAAGAGGACTGAGTACCTGGCAGTGACCGTCGCCGGGGGCCTGGGCAGGCCCAATTCCTTCATCAGGGAGTACGCCGCCGCCCAGTTGCTGTGGCAGTCGAGAAGCACCCCGATGATGCCGCCGTTCAGATAGCCTTCGAAGGCCGCGTAACGGCCCTCAGGCCTCCAGTCCGCTACGACCTTCCCTCGTTCCACGCGGCTCTTTATGTGAAGCCCGTGCTTGTTCGCCGGGCCGCAGCCAAAGCACACGCTGTTCGGGGCGTACGTGTCCTGGAGGCTTGTCTCCGACACGGGAAGCCTCCGAAGTCGGGGCTATTTGAATTCGAGGTACGAGTCTCCTCCTCTCTGAAACGGCCGGGCGGCCGGAGACCTAGGGCGACGAAGTCTCCGAGCTCCTCTCCGCCTCTACGTAGATGTGGTGGTACTTCCCGCTCAACCCCCGTATGGCCTTCTCCATCGCGTCGATAGTGGATTCCAGCTGCCCCGTGTTGAGGTCGTCTCTGAACTCGATCTCAAGGCCGAGGACAATCACATCGGGTCCGAAGTATATCCCCCTGACGTCGGCGACAGAGACCACTTCAGGGAACGACTTCAGGACCCCTTCTATCTGGGCGATGTCGTCCTTGCCTATCCCCTCTCCGACCAGGAGGTCCTTGCTCTCGAACGATAGTATTATGCCGTACACCGCGAGGGCTATCCCGATGACTATCGCCGCGGCGGCGTCGAAGAACTCGTTCTTCGTGACGTAGGTGAGGGAAACCCCTAGCAGGGCCACGACGACCCCCAGCACGGCCACCGTGTCCTCCAGGAAGGTCGCCAGTATCACCGGGTCCTTTGAGACCTGGAAGAAGTGCCTCAGGTCCCTCAGCTTCAGGGCCGCCACCCTTTGGTTGATGTGCCGCCGGGTGACGTAGAGGGCGGAGGCCTCCACGACGGAGATCACCGCCAGGGACAGGATAGTCAGCTCTATGTTGCTCACCTGGGGGGGCTTGCCCAGCCGTGAGATGCCCTGGGCGATGGAGAAGACCGCGGAGATCCAGAAGACGACTAGCGACACAAGGAAGGACCAGAAGAACTGCTCCTTTCCGCGGCCGAACGGATGCTTCGCGCTGGCTGGCCGGCGGCTGAGGTTGATGCCGGTCAGCAGGAGCACCTGGTTCACCGTGTCCGAAATAGAGTGGACTGCCTCGGCGATGGCGGCGCTGCTCCCGCTGAATATCGCAACCGCTATCTTGACCAGGGCGACCAGGAGGTTGGCTATCAGCGCGGCTATGACAGGCCTGGTGGTGCTCTGCGTCAATCCGCCTTCTTCCCGCTGTGTACCCTCCCTTGGGTATTAAGCCCTTCTCGGCGGAGGGTCGAAAGAGCCCTGAGCTACCCTACTTCGAGCCTCTTCGGGCCAGCTCCTCGTCTATGACTATGAGACCGACGTCTTTGTCTCCTACCAGCTTCAGCTTCTTGACGATCTCATCGGCCTGCTTCTCCTCCTCGACCTGCTCGGCGACGAACCACTGCAGCATGTTGAACGTGGCGTTGTCCTTCTCGGCAACCGCAAGCGCCACCAGGTCGTTGATGAGCCCCGTCACCTTGACCTCATGGAGGTACGCAGCCTCCATGGCGGTCAGGGGCGACTCCCAGCTGAAAGGAGGCTCGGCTATGGCACCCACCTTCGCCCTTCCGGACCTGTCAAGGACGTGCTCGAAGATCTTGAGCGCATGGGCGAGCTCTTCGTGCGCCTGGATCTGCATCCAGTGAGAGAAGCCTCTCAGGTCGGCGGCATCGAAGAACGCAGCCATCGAAAGGTAAAGGTTCGATGAGAAGAGCTCCGCGGCCACCTGGCCGTTCAGGGCGTCCAGCATCTTCTGCGAAATCATTACGCCCACGAGGCGGTACTCCCGATTCAAAAACCTAGGGGAGAATGCGAAGATGGAGCCCGACTTCATCTCTGCGCCCGGTCAAGGAGGCGAGCCCATCCGAAGCCAAATGGGAACAGGCTCGGCATGGGGCGAGCTGCCTATTTCTAGCTATCTAGACTAGCGTGGCCCGAGGCCGCTTCAGGCGTTCCTTTCGAAGACCAGCACCGCGTAGCTTCCCAGAGGGAGCTTCAGCGCGAGCCTGAAAGGCCCCGAAGACTCGACCTCCGACCTCAGCGCCTCGGGGTCCTGCACCGGAGGGCCGGGCATCAGGCCCTTCTTCACCCTTTCGACCATGGCGAGCCTCCCACCGACCTTCAGCACCCTGCCGAACTCCTTGAGGGCCGCGTCGTGTTCCGCTATCTCATGATACACCCTCACAAGCAGCACCAGGTCCGCGGTGCCTCCTTCCAGCTTCAGCTCCCTGCCGTCGCTCCGCACGCAGCGGACGTTCGAGACGCCAGCCTTCGACGCCGCCTCCTTAACCTTGTCGAGCATCTCCTCCGAGATGTCGACGGCTATGACCAGACGTGCCCTTCGCGCCGCCTCCATGGTGTAGTAGCCAGGCCCGCATCCGAAGTCCACCAAGGTGTCCGTCCCCTTGACCCCAAGCATGTCGAGCAGCCTCGAGGGAGGCTCGCTCCTCCTCCTTAGCGGGTTGTTCAGCAGATACGAACGTGCCGCTGGGAACGGCTCATCCAGCCTGTGGACGGACATGCTCCAGGTGCACCAACCAAGGCCAGCCGTGACCGCCCTTTTTTGGCTTGCGGCGCCACACATGACGAATCACGAGGCGTCCCGTCCCAGAAACCCCTATAAGCGACTCCCGTCCTCTCCTTTCGAGAAAAGCATGCTGTTCACACCTCTCCTACTGCAGGGCTCAGAGTGGCTCATCGTCATCGTCATAATAGTCGTCCTCATCTTCGGCGCCGGCAAGATACCCGACTTGGCCAGGTCCCTGGGAAGGGCCCAGGGCGAGTTCCAGAAGGGCAAGGTGGAGTCGGACCTGGAGGTCCAGAAGATGAAGGAGGCCGCGGGCCAGTCAACCGCCCAGCCGTCTGACCACGACAGACTTCTGAAGGCTGCGAAGGAGCTGGGGATTTCGACCGAAGGCAAGACCGACGACCAGATTCGTGAAGAGATCAAAGCGCACATAGCCTAGAATTATAAGCACGTCCTCCCGAAGTCCTCTAGTTCTTGACAGCTCCCGTGGAGTTCCCTTCGATACCCCTGTGGATCTGGGCGCTGTACCACGTCGCGATAGTCTTCTTCATCTCCATCGACCTCTTCCTGCACAGGGACGCAAAGCCCCCGACGTTTCGCAACGCCATTTCGTGGGTGATCCTCTGGATCTCCATAGGGGTCGTCACCGGTGTGCTGGTCGGCCTGTACCTAGGAGGGGAGTCGATGCTTCACTACTTCACGGCCTACCTTGTGGAGTACTCCCTGAGCTTCGACAACCTCTTCGTGTTCGCCGTGATATTCGCCTACTTCAACGTCCCCCTTGCCTACCAGACGAAGACGTTGTACGTGGGCATAGTGACGGCGGTCGTGCTGCGGGGCCTCTTCATAGCCGCGGGCCTCGAGCTCATCGCCAGGTTCGACTGGATGATCGTCGTTTTCGGCGCGGTCCTCATCTACTCGGGGTACCGCCTCGCGAGAGCCGGCCCCGGGAACGTCGACCCCAGCAGGAACTTCATCGTCAGGAGCGCGAAGAAGGTGATGCCGATCTCCGATTCGTTCGACGACTCCCACTTTACGACCAAGCGCGACGGAAGGCGCTGTTTTACGCCCCTCCTCCTCGCCCTCATCGCTATTGAGACCACGGACCTGGTCTTCGCCCTCGACTCCCTTCCGGCCGTCATCGCGATAACCCTCAACTTCTTCGTGGCCTACACGTCGAACATCTCGGCCATCCTGGGCCTCAGGAGCCTGTACGTGGTGCTCGACATGGTCCTGTACAGGCTGGAGTACCTGAACAGGGGCCTTTCGGTGGTGCTGGTCTTCTTCGGGGCGAAGATGATCGCGGGCCAGTTCGGCTTTGTGGTCCCTACCCTCCTTTCGATAGCCGTGGTCCTGGCCGTCATCGCTGCCTCCGTGGTGGCCTCGGTCTACATCCAACGGAGGAGAGGGAAGCAGGGGAGCCTCGGTTCCGAAGCCTAGGGCCTTCCTTTCGGCGCGTCCCGTTAGGGGCTATGGGAACCCGACGCCGACTTCGTACTTCCTCCCCGACTTCGTATGCACTGCGACGGTGTAGACGATCCCGCTGATGCCGTTGAACGAAGTCTGGAAGTTCACGTCGGCGACGTCCCCGGGGAACATCGTCACCTTTCCGTCTCTGAGGATGCCGTCACCCCGCAGGATGCCCCTGACTTGTTCGGGGCTGTCGTGGAAGACTATCTTCTCTATGGTGAACGGGGCCGTCCCGTTGTTGTTGACCCGGAAGGTGAAGCCCCTTTCGCTGATGGCGATCTGCTCCACCTTGAGTCTCTCGACGGGCTCGGGTTTCGGCGCGGCCGCGCTCACCGCCGCTCCGCACCTGGGGCAGGTTCTCGCGCCTTCGGGCGCCTCGGCGCCGCACGCCTGGCACTTCATGGGCGAAACGAGCCGAATCCGTCGATTTAAGCCTTGCAGGGCGAACCCGCGAAGACGCCGCGGCGTTCCCAAGTCCCAGGGGAGCTTCCTGTGCCCATCGGAGTCCGTTGGCGCCGCCGGGGGAAGGAGGCGGCCGACGCCTCGCGCCTGCGGGGAACCCAAAACATAACTATGAGAAGGGCATGCCCAAGACCGCCGATGTCCTCCGCCGTCCTCCGTTTCCCGAAATCCGGGATAAGGGACCAGGTCAGCGCGACGGTCGGCGCCTCCCTAAGCGAGGCCATCGGAGATGAGCCCTGGAGGGAGCTGAGAAGGCAGCTCATAGAGATCTACGGGCTCGAGCCCGAGGACATAGTCTACGAGCAGGACAAGTTCATGGAGTCCGTGGGTCTGCTCCTGGGAAGACATCCATCCGTGGTCCTGTTCCCGCTGGTGCTTGCCCATCTGAAGGCGGCCTTCCCCGAGGCCCTTCAGGGAGCCGAGACGATCCAGGACCTTCCGTCCAGGATGGAGGTGGTGGACCCTTCGCTGGTGGTGCAGCGCGCCCTCATGGACAGGGTCGCCTCCGGCGACCACGTGCTGGCCCTCTGCGACAACCTGAACATGAAGGAACAGGTGGTGCGGTGGTTCTGCAGGGCGGCGGGCGAAAAGGGCGAGATGTTCGTTCTGATAACGGGCAACCCATATGGCGCCAGCACTACGGGGACCCTCGACATCCGGGAGCTGGCCGACCAGGCCCACAGGTCATCCAGCTTCCAGCTGAGCGTCAGAGAGGTCTTCTTCCAAGGGTACGAATTCAGCGAGATCGCGGCGGTGGAGACGCTTCAGGGGCTCGCCGAGGAATCCCAGAAGAAAGGCTTCCGGGGGATCAGGCTCGTCATGGACGCCAGCGACCTGATGAAGTACGGGGAGCAGGAAGGAGTCATGCGGCTGGAGAAGGCACTCGGGGTCAGGCTGCCCTTCAACGCTGTGTTCCTCTGCACCTACGACATCAAGCAGTTCACTGGGAAGGACGACGTCAGGCAGGAACTGGCGAGCCATCACTCTCTCCTCGTCATCCCTGAGGCCGGAGCCTAGACTTAATAGCAGGAGCCTCCTATCTTCCATACGGTGGGAGAGGTGCTTCTAGGCTCTCCGACACCCTACGCGGAACCGGGGGGTGAGCCGTCTGACTACGCCCTTAGGGACGCGGCTTGCGTTCACGCGAAGTCGAAGGTGGAGAAGTCCTACAGCGGCAACCTCCTCGTTCTTCGCACGACGTGCCTGGCATGCGGCAGGATACTCAGAGAGGAGAACGTGCTCCTTGGTCTTGAACATCTCAGGTGTCCCGTCGATCCGCGCCTGGACCGCTGCTTCCTTTTCTGTCCTGTCGAGGACGGCTCGCCGAAGGTGTTCGAAAGCCCCTGCGAGCCTGTGCGGAAGTTGCTCGAGACTTCCGGCTACGTTCCCGTCCTCATTAGGCCGGGGCCGGCGTAACCGCTCTCCCCGGACCGTCCGTAGCCGCTGCCCCGGAGTCCGGTCCGGAACGCGAGGGAAAGAGATAACAATCCCCTAGCCAGCTGTCGAGCCAGATGTCGTCGTACAGCCTCATTCCATCCCTCGACGCTGTCTACAAGATAGCCGCGAACCAGGCCGCCTTCATGGTGAGAAGCGAGGGCCCCCTCGAGATCAGGGAGGCTTCGTCGGGGCTGACCCAGGTAGATCTTGCCTGGCATCCGCCCCGGAGCGCGAAGAAGAGGTGGCATCCCCACCCGACCATGGCATCACCAGAGCCTCTTCAGTTCACCACCAGCGACGTCGACGACGGCTCTCGGCTCTACGAGTTCCTCCTCGAAGACATCTTCCCCGCCTTCGGCTTCGTCAAGGAGGACTGCAGCGGGACCATAGTGGCACCCGCCGCGCACTTCGTCCCCGAAGGGGCGCCCGACTTCTGGGTCCTCCTCCTTCACTCCGGATGGATGCCCCCCAGGCCCCAGGTGGAACTCCCCCTGCTCGACCTCGGCGGCGGCGCCCAGGCCACCTTGGACACTGGCAACAGCGGCGTCGTGGTCTCGGAGGTCACGAACCCCGAAGGTGAGTTCGAGAAGGTGTCCCTCTATGTGCGTCGGGAGCTGGGCCAGTTCGAGACGGATCAGCTCTTGGGCGAGGTCCCTCCGGGTCAGAAGAAGACCTGCCTCTGGATGCCCGTCCTGCGGGACTTCGGAACCGTCTTCATCATGGGGGCGGGCTCAAAGCTGGGCCAGTTCACGGGCTTCCTGCAGCAGTTCGGCGCCGAGGTCGCTTCGAGCTCGCTGGAGCGTGGCAGCCTGAAGGACGACTTCGTCCTTTGCGACGGTCCCGGCACCGGCTACACGCTTCGACTTGTGGGCGCGAGGAAGGGCGGGGGGGCGGTTGCGGTCCAGGGGCCCCTCCGTTTTGCGGCCGACGCGGGCGCGACCTGAGTAACCTCAGCCGGCGACGCCGGTCCCATCTTGTTCAACGTTAATTAACATGGCTTCCAAGTATAGCTCCATGGAGACGCCTCCACCACCGAAACGACTCGGGCTTTCCTACTGGGCTGCGGTCGCAGGCGGCCTCGTGGTCTGCTTCGACTACCTCCTGACCCTGGTCCTCGTCCCCGATCTCTCGGTCTACGACCTGGAATACATCCTCCTGGGCTTCGCCCTCGGCGTCTGCATGGTCGTCGGGATAACCCTCTTTCAGAGGAGGGGGGAAAGGAGGTGGCTCTACGTGTTGATGGCGTCCTCTCTTCTCAGCCTCTTCCTGTACGTCAGCCTGATCTCCTTCCTGGGAGCGACCATGGGTTCCCTCGACGCCATCTACCTGATAACGAAGACAAGGACAGTCCGAGTCCGTCCAGACGAGGGATCCCGGCCGGTCTCAGCCTGACATCGTCGCCCTCAGGTTCCGATGACGTCCGGTCCATACGGACGAGGGCCCCGAGAACGTTTATTATTCGCCTGAAGCTGACCATCAATGTTGTCCCTGGCACTTCAGAACCTCAGGAGGGACTCCGAGATGAGGGTGGCGACCGATACGAGGGTCTCCCCGCTATGGATGCTCCTGCCGGTGGGGGAGGCCGTCCTCGGCGTGATCTATTTCGCCGTCATCATGGCCATGGTGTTCGCCGCCATTGGCCCCGACTACACGTCGGGGGCTGGCTACGACTTCTCGTCAATCAGCGGCCTCATTTCAGGGACCACAGCCTTCTTCATGCTGGGGTTCGTCCTCCTGTACCTGGCGTTCCTTTACGTCATCTACACCCTGATACGGAGGCGCAACGGACACTTCGCGAGGCAGCAGAGGCTCTTCACGGACTTGGAGGCAGCGCTTCGTGAGATCGCCTCCAAGAAGGGCACGGGCGTGGACTCGTACCTTGGCTCCTTCGATGCGACCCTGAGGGAGTCCCAGATCGAGGAGACGGAGAAGAGCGCGGTGCTGTGGGTCATACTCTACGTCATACCTGTCGTCAACCTCATCGCGGGGCTGTACATCCTCTACTTCCTGACCGGCGACTACTTCAAGCATGAAAGGAGGGAGGACGCGATGATCGCGGACGCATCTCGGGCGCTGTCGGCCCTCGGCATCGGCTTCTCCTTCAACAGGTACGAGCCCCTGCCGAACAGGAGCTTCGTCCTCTACATCATCCTCACTCTGATTACCCTCGGCATCTTCAGCTTCTACTGGGAGTACGTCCTCATCCAGGACCCGAACAAGCACTTCGCAAATCACGTCAGGTTCGAAGAATCGCTGCTCCAGTCGATCGCTCCGGTCCTGACCTAGGGGTCCGCCCCCTGGGGGCTCAGGTCCAGCCGGCCATCCTCATGATTACGGGAGTGATGTTGCCCTCGATGAACCCGGCCACAAGGAACAGCAGGGCCAGCCCCACGGCGATGTAGACCGTCTGCCTGGCCGCGACATGGAACTGGTCGGCCTCCTGGGGCCCGCCTTTGACGAAACGCAGGAAGGAGACGCCCAGCTTCATTCCGGCCGAGCCCGCGAGCACCAGCGAAGGAATCTCGATGACCCCGTGGGGCAGGATGGCGGCGGCAAACATGGCGGGGGTGGGCGCCAGCCCAGAAACGGCCCCGATGACCGTCCCGTTTAGAAACAGGGTCACGAACGGAGCGACGGAGAACCAGACCCCGGAGAGCGCTGTGGCCAGGCTGACCTGCCAGTTGTGGAAGAATATCGAGATTCCCAACGTGAGCGGGAGGTCGCCGCTGACTACGGGGTTGATCTTCCCCGTCACCATGCCGATGCTCACGAGGAGCTGGGTCACCCCGTTCTGAGCCAGGTAGACCCCGGCGAACCACCCCATGAGCATCGAGGCCGACGAGAGAAGATGGTAGGGCAGGTTCCTGACGTCCGCGACGAAGGCCTTGAGCTCGCCCAGCCCCTTCAGGAACTTCCCCCAGAGCATCGCGGCCAAAGGCCCTACATCGGAGAAGAACGACGGAAGGAGCTCCCGGGCAGCCGACCCTTCCGCCAGCGAATCCCGGTAGATGTTGGTCTTTGTCAGGTGAAGGACAGGGGTGACGAGTATCAGGATCCCCACCGACGCCAGCGACGAAAGCGGCAGACCGGCACCCTGGAAGAGAGAGCTGACGAAGGTGACGCCACCCGTCAGGACGACGTAGACAAGCCCGTAGACGAACGCCGAGCCCAGGTTCCTCCTGCCCAGGCCCAGGCTCCGAGACACAGCGGCCCTGCCCGAGAGGCCCTCGGCCATGACCACGACGGGAGTGAAGATCAGCATCGACGACAGGAGGAGGGTCCCCGCCAGGCCGATCACCACCAGGACGATTGCGACCAAGCCCTCCGCGAGGCCTCCCCCAGCGGCCACCGCGGACATCCCCACGGCGCAGGCGACCAGGACGGGAGCGAGGGTCACCAGGTACGACAGGAAGTGCGTCCAGGCCATCTCCCGCCATCTCTCCGTGAACTTGTCCATCACCTCCGCCACCCCGACGTGAGAGCCCTGGAGGGCCAGCCAATAGGAACCGAACTCGGCCGAGTACACGAAACCGCTCGCAAGGACCTCCACGACGATGGCCACGAAGACCGCCGGCGCGAGGAAGGCCAGGGCCACGAAGACGAAGCCCGGGGACCTGAGGAGCTCGCCGAGCTGGGCGTAGTCCATGCTGCTGACAGCCTTCGCGATCCGCACCAGCCAGTCCGTCTTCTCAAGGTCGACTATGAGCCCGAGCACAGCCAGGCCCACGATCGACTCGACGAGGACGGAGAGCGAAGTCGAGAACATCGACGGCACGGTGAGGGCGGGGTTCGCCCTCCACGTCCAGTAGGAGCTCGAGAGCTCCGCGTCAATCGACCTGCTCCTTCTAGGCTGGTAGACCAACGAGGTGCCTTTCCCGGCGGGCTCTTAAAAAGCTTGGAACGCGACCGCCGGGCCGTTCAAAAGGCTGCACCATACTACGGGCAGCACTTGCGCTGACGGCAGCCGAAAGGGGGAGGGAACGGCGGCCGTCGACCATTGGGCTGGCCGCGGTCATCTTCAGGAGCTGAGCCCTCTGAAGCCGGTTTCCTCGTCCGCACCGAGGGATCCTCAGCTGGAGACCGACTCACTCGCCCACTATCTCGACTACCACCCTTCGTCCGTTGCGCGGCCCGTCCAGTTCGAGGAAGAAGACCGACTGATACGTCCCAAGTGAAAGCGTCCCGTTCCTGATCGGGATGGTCATGGAGGGACCAAGGTAGGTGCCCGCCAGATGTGAATGAGCGTTGTCGTCGATCAGGTTGTGCAGCCAGGTCCCACGGCGGGGGAAGTCCTCGGCCACCTTGCCGATGATGTCCGTCGAGAGGCCCCTCTCGTTTTCGTTCACCACTATGGATGCCGTGGTATGGGTCGACCACACGAGGCAGATGCCGTCCTTCAGCCCGCTCTCCCTCACGGCGTCGCCGACCTGCGAGGTGATGTCCACGAGCTCCTTCGGGTCATGCGTGTCGAGGATTATCTCTCCGTGATAGGTCCCCAAGGCTCCAGCCCGTGAACTCGTACGTCATCTCGGCTAAAGAGGCTTCCTAGGCCGTCCTATCAGGACACCCTCACCCGCAGCGGTCACCCTCAATAGCAGACGCTAGAGCGGGAAGGTTAGCCTCCCTCGGCTTGCGCTACATCGCCAGTATGATTTCTATGCTGGAGACGTTGCTCATCGTGTTCGTCTCGGCGTTCTTGAGCTGCTCCGTGTCGATCTTTATTTCCTTGACCTTTGCTTCGGTTGCGAAGCGCTTCCTCGTGATTTCAGCGACGTCCACGGCTGTGCTTATGGCCTTTCCCCTGGCCTTGATGTGCACCTCGTTCACTCCGTTCTGGAAGAGCGTGAGGCACGCCAGCACGTAGTTCATCGCGGGTTTCTTACCGATTAGTACTGTGTTTGGCGCAGACATTTCTGAGTCCCAATGCCTTAGAGTCGCATATTTTAAATGTGTTTCGATGGGCTCCTCCGACCTCCCTC
>Ga0335070_10006237_pt1 | contig 14028 bp, 12 predicted proteins | sample Lox_Sample_13_FD_206722 | JGI IMG/M metagenome (GOLD analysis project Ga0335070, IMG submission 206722) | Soil microbial communities from Loxahatchee National Wildlife Refuge, Florida, United States - Lox_Sample_1.3 | ecosystem: Environmental > Terrestrial > Soil > Wetlands | place: USA... | reverse complement strand
ACCGATGTCAAACCCCAAAGCTCTGAAATCCCGGTGCATCCGGTGAGTGATCTGCCAGAGGCGCTTTCTCCTCTGGGGCTCGGCTATGATTATGTCCAGAGCCTTGGAAACTGTTGCCACTGCAGAGGGCGGCGGGCTGGCAGAGAAGATCAAAGCCCTGGAAAAATGCTTGACATAATGGATCACCTCTTCATCCCCGGCAATAAATCCGCCGATCGAGGCAAAAGACTTGGAAAAAGTTCCCATGATTATATCTACTTCGTCTTCCAGTCCGAAATGCTCGGCAGTCCCTCTTCCGTTCTCTCCTAACACCCCAATGGAATGCGCATCGTCCACCATCACCCGGGCATGATATTTTTTGGCTAAGTCGACAATATCCGGCAGCTTGGCGATGTCTCCTTCCATGCTGAAAACCCCATCTATGATAATCAGCTTTCCGGAATTCTTGGGTAGAGAAGCTAAGACCCGTTTCAGGTCTGCCATATTGCCGTGCCTGAACTTCGTAACCTTTCCAAAAGAGAGACGACAGCCATCCACGATTGAGGCATGATCTGACCGGTCCATAATGATATAGTCCCCTTTGTTGACTAGGGCAGAGATTGTTCCCAGATTGGTCTGGAACCCGGTGGAAAAAACCAAAGCGGCTTCCTTCTGCATAAACTGGGCTAACCTTCTTTCCAGCTCCTCATGGATATCCAGGGTTCCATTCAGAAAGCGCGAGCCGGTGCATCCGGAGCCGTATCTCTTGATGGCATCTATAGCAGCCTGCTTGACCTGCGGATGCGAGGTCAGGCCCAGATAGTTATTGGAGCCGATCATTATCATCTCTTTCCCCTTGATCGTGACCTTGGTATCCTGTTCTGATGAAATGGGGATAAAGTAGGGATAATAACCTGATGCTATGACCTTTCTTGCCTCAGTGAACTTTCTGCATTTCTCGAAGAGTTCCAACTTTTGCCTCTTTTCGAAAGGTTAGTCTCTAATTTAACTTGCGAAAATGTTCGCAATTTGATATTTTCAAAAAATCAGGATTTATTTAAGTTATTTTTGAAGGAAATGTCAAGGGAAAACTTTTCAAAAGGATAAAGACGAATAGACGCATGCTATGCGTCTCTACTTTCAGAGGAGAAAAGATTTGAGTCCTAAAGCCCTGGTCACAGGCGGAAACGGCTTTGTGGGCAGCCATCTGGTAGAAGAACTGCTGAAAAAAGGGTATCAGGTCACCTGCCTGGTTAGGGCTTCAAGCGATCTGACCTTTCTTTCTGGATTGAATGTGGAATTCAGGTATGGAGACATAACAGACGCCGGTTCTCTGAAAGAAGCTTTAAAAGGAATCGATTTTGTCTTTCATGTTGCCGGAATTACCCGGGCTAAAAATAAGGAAGAATTTTTCAGGGTCAATGCTGGAGGAACCAGAAATCTTGTTCAGACCTGCTTTGAAACCAATCCTGGGGTGAGAAAATCTGTCTATGTGAGCAGCCAGACCGCTGCAGGACCTGCCAAAGACCTTAATTCCATAGATGAAAATGTAAGATGCAGGCCGATTGACGATTATGGCAGGAGCAAGCTGGCAGGGGAACAGGAGGTCTTAAAGTTCAAGGACAAAATCCCGATCACCATTATCCGGCCTCCTGCAGTTTATGGCCCAAGGGATAAGGATACATTATATTTCTTTCAGACGATAAACAAGGGTATAATCCCGTCCTTCGGGCTTAGAGAAAGTTATCTTTCCCTGATATATGTGAAAGATCTGGTCCGGGGGTTGATCCTGGCAGCAGAAAGCCAGAAAAGTTCCGGGCAGATCTACTTTCTTACTGATGGAAAAACCCATTCCTGGTCAGAGGCTCTCGATACGATAAAGAAACACCTGGAGGTGAAGGCGGTAAGATTGAGGGTCCCCTGTCCGGTTCTTTTTGGAGCAGCTTTTTTTGCCGAGGTGTTTTCCCGCTTGCTGGGGAAAACACCTCTACTTCATATGGGGAAGGCAAAAGATCTGTGCCAGAGATTCTGGATCAGCGATTCAGCCAAAGCTAAAACCGAGCTGGGATTTATCCCGGAGTATGATTTTGAAAAAGGAGCCCTGGAAACAGTCCAGTGGTATAAGGAGAATAAATGGCTCTAAGAGAAATCAAGAGTTCGAATCTGAGAAAATATAGAAAAGAGTTTCCCTTTATCCGGGATATTACTTTTTTGAACCATGCCTCGTTTGGTCCTCTTCCATCCAGAGCACTCCAAAAAACCTATGAATACTATGAAGCTTTGACCCTTCAGAAGATCGTGGATATGGACAAGCTGACTTTTGCCAAGCTTGACCATATCAGAACCTATCTTTCCGAAATGATTAAGGCAAAGCCGTCTGAGATCGGGCTGGTTCCGAATACTTCCTATGGTCTGAATGTCGCAGTCAACGGTTTAAAATGGAAGAGCGGCGATAAAGTCCTGCTTTCGGATGTTGAGTTTCCAGCCAATGTGTATCCCTGGCTGAATCTGAGAAGAAAAGGTGTAGAGATAAAATTCATAAAAAACCGGAACGGTTTTTTCGACCTCGATAACCTCCTTACAACCATTGATTCCAGATGCAGGGTCTTGAGCTTAGGTTATGTGCAGTTCTTCAACGGCTTTAAAAACGATCTGGAGACCGTAGGAAAAATCTGCCAGGAGAAAGATATCTACTTGGCAGTAGATGGGATTCAGGGAGTGGGATGCGTTGACCTGGACGTGAAAAAGGCAAAAATCGATTTCTTGGCGTGCGGAGGACAGAAATGGTTGCTCTCCTCCCTGGGCACTGGATTTTTCTATCTTTCAGAAAATGCTAAGAGAAAAATCGAGCCAGCATTTTTCGGATGGATGGGAGTCGACTGGAGACTGAATTTCTCCGACCTTTTAAAATACGACCTTAAGCCTTTTTCCTCCAGCCGGAAATTCGAGATCGGGACCTACCCGTTTTCCACTCTCTGGACTATGTGCTCTTCCCTAGAGCTTCTGTCCGAAATAGGAACAAAAGCGATCGAAAAACAGGTAATGGGTTTGCTGGATTCCCTGCTGGAATATCTGCACGACTCGCCTTACCAGATCAAAAGCTCGCTTGAGCCAAAGCACCGGTCAGGGATAATCTCTTTTTCAGGAAAAAATACTGCCAGGCTGTTTGAAATTCTCTCCAGAGAGAAGATTCTGGTCTCCTTTCGGGAGAATTCGATAAGGGTTTCCCCGCATTTCTACAATTCGCCACAGGATATTCAAAAGCTGGTTCAGGTTTTGAAAAAGTCTTAAATCTAACTTAAGATAAATCCGATATAATTATAAAGAGTAGAGGAGGGACGATGCCAAAGCTATTCAGGTTTTGCCCGATTTTATTTTTCCTGCTTATTTTTAGCTGTGTAGAAAGGACTGTTGTAATCGAAAGACCCAGCCCGGCTCCTACTCCCCCGACTGAAGCCAAGAACGATGGTCAAACAGCTGCTTCAGAAAAGCATTTTACCAATGGTAAAAAGTTCTATAACCAGGGTAAGTATCCTAAGGCTCTGCAGGAGCTTAACAAATCAGTGGAAGCAGATCCCCAGAACCGTGAAGCTTATTATTATCTTGGTCTTTGCTACCAGAAATTGGATTATTACAAGGAATCAGTTCCGGAGTTCAGGCGCTCTTTAGAGAAATCAAATGCTGACAATCTGTTCCTCTCCAGGGTGAGATTCTCTCTGGCATTTTCCCTGGAGAAAATCGGCGCCTTAGAGGAATCCGAAGCACAATACCAGTTGGCTTATTCGCTTGACACAAGCAATCAAGCAGCTTTTAAGGGGATACAACGGGTTAAAGAAAAAAGTGGGAAACAGTCAAGGATAAAGATAAAAGAAGAATAGATAGAAGACAACGGTTGATAAAAGCTTTTCCCTAATGATGCAGACTCTGTAAGGGTGATTCATGAATCACCCCTACAGTTATTTCATAGTTTTTTGAATTTCTTTTTCAACTCTTCATCAAAACCGTATTTTTTTGCATCATTCCATACAATCTTGAATAACTCTTCCTTCTTTTCAGAATGGAGTTCATCAAAGCTTTTTGTTGAGATCATCATTTCCAGTAGCTCGTTCGCTCTGGACATTGCTGTTTTTCTTCCCTTTTTTACCCATTCCCCCAAATTACCCCGGTCGATAACCTGACTGGGGAAGAAGACCTCATCCTTGAACCACCTTAGAGTTTCAGGAGCAGATAGGAAACCTTTTTCCAAATATTCTTCTTTGAATAGTTCTAAGGGAGGAGTTCCCTTTCGAAAATTTATTCCTTCGATCAGACGGTATGCCATTCCGCAGATCTCGTTATCTATGACCAGTTTTTCCAGGCATTGACAGCTCTCAAAATCAAGCATACCCGGTCCGGAGATAACGTTTATTCCGGACAATGCAGCTAAGACCGCTCCAATACCTGATTCTAATCCGGATTGATAATCCAGGGTTTTGGAATCGCTCAAACCCATATAGGCATGCGTGGGGAGCCCAAAATATTTTCCGATCTGGTTATAGGCTGAATCAATCATCATGGTCTCGATAGCACCCATCGGGGTTGTGCCGGTCCTCATGTCAAAACAGGCAGGTGAGCCTCCATAGATAATAGGTGAACCTTTTTGGGCAAGTTGATGGATCACGATCCCGCTTAAATTTTCTGCAGTATGCTGGACCAGTGCTCCGGCTAAAGTCACCGGTGAAGTTGCCCCAGTTAAGGGCATTGAGACGAGCTCTGCAGGAATTCCGCTTTTAGCACAGTCGATCAGGTTCTGGCAGGTCAAATCGCTCCATTTCAGGGGCGGAGAAGGACAGCAATCGAAAATGGCTAATGGTTTCTCTCTCAATCTGTCTTCGCTTCCTCTGATGCTCACTAGCATCTCCTTCATCACCTTAAAGCCTTCTTTGACAAAGGTACCAGTCACCACTGGCTTGGAGGAATACAAAAGAGAGATAAAAAGCCGGTACCTGTCTGCTATTTCTTTGGGAACATTCGAGGGAATCAAACCAGTGCTTTGAGCCTTGAGATATTTTAATCCGTCTGTGAGCTGGGAAAATCTTATCAGGTCAGAAGTGAGCGGTTCTCTGATTTTGTCTTTTTTGAAATCATAAATCCATAAAGCCGCAGAGCCTGGGTCAAAGTGAACATTATAATCCCTCAGGTCTAAGGCCAGTTCACCATTCCGACCATAAACCTTTATCACTTTTGGAGCAGTTTTCAGAGCTTTCTCTACTAAACCATTCTTAATGTAGACTCTTTTTTTCTTTTTGTCTATTTTTGCTCCGGATTCATTTAAAAGCTTCAATCCTTCATTATTTTCTACAAACACTCCAACTTTTGAAAGAAGCTCTAAAGCTTCATCTATTATCTGTTCGATTCTTTTCCTGTCCAAAAGCTCTAATTTGGGGCGTTTATTCAAGTTTCCTCCTATGTTCAAGGCGACCCTGAGAGGGTCGCGCTACGTCTGTCCTTTCCTAAACCTGCATTCTTTTAATCCACAGACCTTACACGGGTCAGAATTTTTATCCTTAAAGCGATTTCTGCTCAAATTGACTACAAATGAGACCGATTTTCGAGGAATCATCATAAAAGACCGGTTCAGGCGCACTCCTATCTTTTCCGAAGGCAGAAGGTCAAAGATGAATCTCTGTGCTTCTAATTTCCAGCCTCCATAACCTGGGCTGAACCTGGTGCTGCAATGAAGCTTCTTTTTTTTAGCCTCAGCAGCGATGACATGGTTGAGGTATTCAGCCACAGACTCTGCCGCCACTGAGCCGATAGCATCCAGAATAAAAGCTTTGGTAAGCTCCCCTTTACGGCTCAATGCCCCGACTTCTTTTTCCAGAGAATTACCAATAGTGCAGATACAAAAAGCAGCTTTTTCCGCTGACTCAAACAGACATTCTGCAGGCAGTTCTTTCGCCTCTTTGATTGCATAAACCCCTGAGGGTTTGACCAGAGCAGAAGAAAGCTCAATCATCTCCGAGACCAGTTTCCTTGTGCCATCCTTTAAGCCCTTATTTTTTGATGTATGTCCTAAAAGCCTCAGGATTTCTTTCTGATCAAAGGTGATTTTGAAATTCCTGACTGTTCTGAACATATCTTAAGCACATCTGGAGTATAAAGCTTTAGCTTTATTCTATGATAAACCTGAAGGTTTATACTCCAACGCTGTTATCCTTTTCTTAATAGTTTTTATGAATTCCGGAGTTGTCCCGCAGCAGCCGCCAACAAAATTAGCTCCGGATTTCACTATTTTCAGGACATCGGAAGCAAAGGAGGAGGGTTTCTGGAGATAAACAGTTTTGCCCTTGACAAGTTTAGGCATGCCGGCATTGGGCTGAACTATTATGGGAAGCTTTGTGCTTTTCCTTATGACTGATGCCAATCTTACCATATCTTTGCTTCCCAGGGTGCAGTTTGCACCTACAACGTCTGCACCAGCCTGTTCGAGTTTCTTCAATGAAGAGGAAACCTCGTCTCCCATCAGAGTAAAATATCCCTTAGTCTTTTTCTCAAAAGTCAGGCAGACAAAAAGTGGAAGAGTAGAGACCTGTCTGACTCCCTCGACAGCGGCCAAGGCTTCCCGCAGGTCGAACATCGTCTCGATGGAAAAAAGGTCGACTCCTGCAGAGCAAAGAACTTCAGCCTGTTCTGAAAAAGCTTCCTTGAGCTGTTTATATTTCGCCTTGCCTACAGGTTCCAAAAACTCACCTGTAGGCCCGATATTTCCGGCAACATATTTCCCATCCGGACAGGCTGTTCTGGCTAACTTAACTGCTGCTTCATTCAGCTTTTCCATTTTCTTTTCATTGCCGGATTTCTTTAATTTCAGACTGCTTGCGCCAAAAGTATTGGTCTGGATGATATCTGCTCCTGCCCGGATATATTCCTGATGAACCTTGAGAATGATTTCAGGATGTGAAAGGTTCCACAGCTCAGGCGGGGTCCCAAATGGTAACCCGTAAGAAAAAAGCATAGTGCCCATGGCACCATCAAACAGGACCACCCTTTGTCTGGACAGCTCCAGGATGGATTTCTTACTTTCTTTTGAGCTCATGTCCTATTTCTTTTTGGGCAATTCTCACTGCTTCTATGGCATTTTCTGCATATAAATCCGCACCGATCTCTTTTGCCCAGGAAGGGCTGGCAGGTGCTCCCCCCACCATTATTTTGAGCTTTTTTCTCAAATTGGCTTTTCTCAATCCTTCGATCACCCGTAGCTCGTTTTGCATCGTAGTGGTGAGCAAAGATGAGAGGCAGAGAAACCTCGGCTCGTATTTTTTTGCCATTTTCACGAAATTTTCGGATTTTACATCCACACCCAGGTCGATCACCTCAAAACCATTAGCTGACAGCATGGTTGCCACCAGGGTTTTGCCGATGTCGTGTATATCCCCCTCGATAGTGCCGATTATCACCCTGGGCAGGTTCCTCTTTCCGGCTTTGCTCTTCAGAATCGGCTCCTGCAGAATCGAGATCCCGGCTTTAACCGCCTCTGCCCCTAAGACTAACTCCGGTAGAAAACAGGTTCCCTGCTCCCAATCTTTTCCTAATTTTTCTATCCCCCGGACCAGTCCCTTTTCTATTACCAGATAAGGGTCGTAGTTAGATTTGACAGCTTCAGTCGCAAGTTTTTCTGCCTTTTCTTTATCCCCTTCCAGAACTGCCCTGTAGCATTTCTCCAAAAAACCCTTTAGCTTCTTTTCCACTCGATTTGCTTCCTCCGTTTTCAGTTTAAATTCGTAAAACCTCTCCATAATAAGCAATCAAGCCTTGAATTGTCAATCAGATTTAAGCTGAATTCCCGTATTTTGCAATGCCTATCAGCAGTTATATGCTTCTGTCTCTACCATTGTCATGCTGAGTCCCCACAGGGGGACGAAGTATCTAAAGCATCACTACAGATTCTTCGTCCCGCCGGAGTTGTAGGGGCACAGCATGCTGTGCCCCTTCTAATCATCCCCAAGCAAAGATTTTTCTTGACTCGTTTGAAAATGCATTATATTAAGCTTGAATGTCAGGAGATCAAATGGTAAATACAATTTCAGAAAGATTTTCAAACCTCCTGGTCTGTCCTTTTGACCGGTCTAAACTGGTTTTTGAGCAGACCAGGTTCAGCTGCCAGAAATGCAAAAGAGAGTTCCGGGTCTCAGGTAGAATTCCGCTTATGTTAGATCCGGGACTTTTTCAGGCAGATTTGCAGAAAGAAGATGAAGCCCGCAAAAAAGAGGAGATGGAGATTTTTGATAATTTAAGCTCTTATCAGAATTTTATGAATCGCGCGTATTTGAGAGCTATTAAGGAAGATATCTCGAATTCTCTTTCGAGCTTTGAATTGAAGGATAAAGACATTCTGGAGATAGGTGCCGGGATCAGTCTTTTTGCGGGCAAGCTGGCTGAGAAGAATCGGGTAATCCTGACGGATATAAATGAGACTTTGCTCAATCAGAACCCGGAAAGCTGTGACCTGGTTGTGGCGGATGCCGAGAACCTTCCCTTTCCGGACAAAAGCTTTGATTTTATTTACCTGGTAGGGATTTTGCATCATCTGCCGGACCAGAAAAAAGGGATGCAGGAGATAAAAAGGGTTTTGAAAGAGGGTGGCAAAGTATTCATCAGCGAGCCGACCAAATGGAGCGTCAATTCAATCTATTACCTGGGCAGGAAACTGCTAATCTTTCTATTCGGCAAAAACTTTGTCCGAAAGCTCGTAGGATGCGGAACTCCGGATGAGGAATTCCTGGACATAAAAGAGCTGAATAAAACTTTTTCGTCTGATTTCCAGATAAGGATTAGAAAAATTTCGCCCATACGGCTCCTTCCGATAGAATTCTTTGATAATCTGGGCTTTGTTCCGAAAATTAACCATGTGCTGGAAAAAATCCCGATAATCAAAAACTTCGGGGCGATTGCCCAGATAACCCTTCTGCCTAAAAAATGACAGTAGGGGTTCAGAATTCCGAACCTGGCAATAGCATCAATGAACCACTGCAGGCTCTATTTTTTCCTCCGAAAAATCTTGGTTTAAAACTCTAAGAGCTAAGTCAAAATCCGGCTAATGGAATTTAAGAAAAAGAATAATGAAACCTTTTAAATTTTTCCACGTCAAATTGAGAAGATGCATGCTCTTTTTCCAAAAGTGAGTAGCTCAGAGATATTGCCGTGGCTCTATAAACTAAGGAGGTTAAGAATGACCTAATTATAAAATTTTAATTTGTTATTTTTATATACCTGAAGTCACTTTATTAATTGACACAGGAGGACAAAATGAAAATCAACTCTCCACAAAAAGAATGTAAAAAAAGCTCACCTATCAACATTTTGCTTACTGCAATCATTCTGATTTTTCTATGTTTTCAGCTTCCATTAATGGTTTATGCCCAAAATCAGGATGTTCAGAAGAAGCTTAAGGGGTTTGACCAGTATATGGAGAAGGTTCTCAAGGACTGGAATACTCCAGGTGCTGGAGTAGGTATTGTCGTCAAAGATAAACTGGTTTTTGCCAAAGGTTATGGATACCGGGATTACGAGAAGAAACTGCCGGTCACACCCAACACCCTGTTCCAGATAGCTTCTAACACCAAGCTGTTCACTGCCACAGCCATCGGGTTACTGGTTGAGGAAAAAAAATTGGACTGGGATAAGCCTGTGCAACAGTATGTCCCGATCATCCAGTTTTATAATGACGAGCTCAACAACACCATCACGATTCGGGACATGTTGTCGCACCGCACGGGTATTTCCCGTCACGATTTCATCTGGTACAAATCTGATCTTACGCGCAAAGAGCTTTTTGACCGGCTCAAATATCTGGAGCCCAGCCAGCCTTTGAGGCAGGGGTTCCTCTATAACAATATGATGTATGCCGCCTCCGGATATATAATCGAATGTCTTACCCAGAAAACCTGGGAAGATTTTTTGCGTGAACGGATTTTCAAGCCATTGGATATGACCAACACTGTGTTTTCCATAAGGGAGATGGAGCAAAATCCTGATCACGGCGTCCCATATAATGAAAAAAGAGACACGACACTGCTTTATAGAATCCCATTTTATGAGGATGTTTCGGGAATGGGACCGGCCGGCTCCATCGTTTCTAGTATAAATGATATATCGCACTGGCTTATCGCCTTGATGAATGGTGGAAAATATGAAGGTAAGGAGGTAATCCCGGAGAATGTGGTCAAAGCGACTCTGGAGCCATCCATTGCACTACCCAATACCGGTCTGGAAAACAAGGGTTATAAAGAGCTGCTCAATTCAGTCTATGGTATGGGCAGGTGGTCCGCCTCCTACAGAGGACATTACCTGGTCTACCATGGTGGAGACCTGCCCGGTTTCCATTCTCAGATTTCCTGTATGCCGTATGACAGCATCGGGGTCGTGGTCTTTGTGATCGGTGACCACAGTGCACCGCTATACAATATCATTACCTATAATGTGTATGAAAGACTCCTCGGTCTTGACCAGACTCCCTGGAGTCAAAGGCGCCTTGAGGACAGAATCAAAGAGAAACAGGCTGGCAGAGAAGGAAGACAAAAAGCTGGACAGGACCGGATTGCCAATACTAAACCCTCGCATCCGCTTTCCGATTATGTGGGAGAATATGAGCATCCCGCTTACGGAATCGTGACCATATCGATGAAAGACACGACTCTCCAATTTGATTTCCATAAAATCATGCTTCCATTGCATCATTATCACTATGACCGGTTCGATACGCCGGATGATGAGGAAAATGGATTATGGTCCCTGAACTTCTACACCAACCCTCAGGGAGATATCGACCGGACAGTTTTTTCTCTGGACGAATCCGAGGCAACCTTTGTCCGCAAGGTATCTGCTACTCTTACTGACCCGAATGTCCTGAAACAATATGCTGGGAAATATGAATTTGCCGGCGCGACCATCGAAGTTCTGTTAAAACCTGACAACCATCTTTACCTGTCTGTTCCAGGACAACCGGTGTACGAATTAACCCCGGTTAAGACACACCAGTTCAAGGTAAAGCAATTCGCCGATTATAGTTTTGTATTCGTGGTGGAAAATGGCAAAGTTACGTCTTTGAAACAGATCGATCCTTCAGGTGAGTATGAGCTGAAACGGAAAGAGTAGTTGAAGTAGGTAGAGACGCATCGAATGCGTCTCCTGTAGGGACGGAACGTTGTCCTGTCCCTAAATCCTCAAAAAAAATCGGGGGGAGACAAGCTTCTCCCCTACATTTTATCTTTAATTCGTCATTTTCTTTTTTATCTGTCATCTGTCATTTTTTTATCTAAACAAATCATAATTCAATAGAATCTCTTTACTCAATCCTTTATCGAACTTCGTCCCTGGTTTTAATTCTTCTGCATCAAATCCTAATTTTTTCAGATGTTCCACAAACTCCTTAAACCCATGCACCACGTAAATCTTTTCAGGGTTAGATTCTTTGGCATACTCCAAAAGCTCCTTGAAATCTGCATGGTCAGATAAGGGGAAGACCTCATCCACATTGTAGGAGTATTTTGCTCCATTATCCATTCCCCAGCCGGATAAAAAGGCAATTTTTTTGTGCGGTAGCTCATCCACCATCTTGTGCCTCCTGCTAAAAGGAGGACAGATCAGAACTTTATCTTTGAGATTTCCGTGTTCATACGCCTCATAATTCTTGAACTTTACCCCGAACTCCTCATAGATTTTCACCAGATTGTAAACCGCTCCGTGCAGGGAGAGTTTGAACCCTTTGTCACCAAGGAGCTTTATTGCCTCCTGGGCTTTTCCTAAAGAGTATGCCAGAATAACCGGGACTTTTTTTTGATTCAGAGCTTTTTCCACAAAGTCGGTTATTTTGTGATAGATCTCCTCCACTAGCGGAAACAGATATCTGGGCATCCCAAAAGTCGATTCCATAATAAGGATGTCGCATTTTTTGATTTCTCCTCTTTTGGCAGTCAGAGACTTTCTCAATTTGAAATCGCCAGTGTAGACTATTTTTGTTCCGGATAAATTCAGCAGAATCTGGGCAGAGCCTAAGATATGCCCGGCTGGAAAAAGCTCGACTTTCATCCCTTTGACTTTTTTGGGAATATTATATTCCAACGTGATGGCTTTAATCTTTCCCAGACGATGCTCATATAACGCTTTTGTCTCCTCAGTTGCCAAAATCTCCTTGTGTCTGGCAACATGGTCGATATGAGCATGGGAGATGAAGGAAAAATCAGTCTTTTTCCTGGCATCTAACCAGAAAAGGGTATTCTGGATATGAATTCCGTTAGTATATTCGATCATAACTTATAACCAATCTTACGCAGGAACTCCTTCCTATGTTTTTTATCCTCTTCCTTTTCGATACCTTTTGGTTTGAACCCATCTATGACTCCGAGAATTCCTCTGCCCTGTTCAGTCTCCGAAATTATAACCTCGACTGGATTAGCAGTGGCGCAGAAGATACTGCATACTTCTGGACAGTTCTTCACCGCATTCAGGATATTAATAGGAAAACCATTTTTGATATAGATGATAAAAGAATGACCCGCACCGATCTCAAAAGCAGATTTCTCAGCCAATTTTTTCAGCTCCTCATCATTCCCCTCAGAGCGGACCAGACAAGGACCAGAAGCCTCACAAAAAGCCAAGCCGAATTTGATTCCGGGGACTGAACTCACCATAATTTCATATAAATCCTCAGTGGTTTTGATAAAATGAGTCTGCCCCAAGATCATGTTCATTCCTTCAGGGACTTTTAGTTGATAGGCTCTTGTTTCCATAAATCCTCCATTTCCTAAATTGTCACTTGCTTTCAAAATTACTAAAATTACACCGAATTGTTTTCTGAGTCACCTTATCTCTTACCCAGAATCTCTCGAAGTGCAATCTCTGCTTCGGGATATAGAAAGTCAAACCCGGCTGCTAACAGTCTTTTAGGAGTCACCCTCTGGCCAGTCAAAAGAGCTACCTGTGCCATCTCGCCGAACAGGAGACGAAGCACAAACCCGGGCACAGGGAACCAGGAGGGTCTCCGCATTACTTTTCCTAAAACTGCGGCAAAATCCTTTTCCTTAAGAGCTTCTGGTGCAGTAAGGTTGAACACTCCTTCCAGGTTTTCATTCTCGATGAGAAAACGAATTGCTCTGATTTCATCTTTAAGGGGAATCCAGGAAAACCACTGTTCTCCGTTTCCAATACGACCTCCTACAAAGAAACGGAAGGGATTAATCAAACGCGGAAAAGCTCCTCCACCTTTTCCTAATACGATCCCGGATCGGATTACTATATGCCTTACCCCGAACAGCTCGACTGCCTTGGTGGAGAGCTCCCACTGTTGAGCCAGCTCAGGCAGAAATCCTTTACCCGGAGGAAACTCCTCATCTGCTATTTTTTCTGCAAGAGAACCATAATAACCTATCCCAGAAGCTTGAACGACTACTTTAGGTTTCTCCTTAGCCTGTTTTACAGCCTCGACTACTGCTTTTCCGGCATTAAGCCTGCTTTCAAGGATTATCTTTTTTCTTTTCTCTGTCCAGCGTCCAGAGGAGATATTCTCCCCTGCTAAGTTGACGATGGCATAAGCCCCATTTGCTAAATCCCCCCGACCTTTTACGGTTTTCCCATCCCACTGTGCGAGCTTGACCTTGTCTCCCAGAATTCTAACTCCGGCTTCCCGGTTGCGTGTAAGAGCTACGACCTCATACCCTGCTTCAGTCAACTCCTGACACAGCGCTTTTCCGATAAAGCCAGTTGCACCTGTTATTATTATCCGCATGAATTTTTTCCTAATTACTTTTTCGAGATTTCATCTTTTCCCAGGTTTCTACCTTGCCTTTTCTTTTGTGAAAGAACGGATTGGTTTCAACTCTCTCTACCAGAAGAAGCGATTTACACCTGGAATCATCACGAATTTTCAGTTTACGTTTAAGAATGTCAATTTCGAATTTAAGTTGACCAGTCGTTACCGATATCCCCTTTATTTTACCAGCCGGATCAATTTTCCTTTTATCAAAATTATATCCTCTATTATCGGCTTCCTTCCAAATTTCGAGCAGATAA
>Ga0335070_10006236_pt1 | contig 14030 bp, 12 predicted proteins | sample Lox_Sample_13_FD_206722 | JGI IMG/M metagenome (GOLD analysis project Ga0335070, IMG submission 206722) | Soil microbial communities from Loxahatchee National Wildlife Refuge, Florida, United States - Lox_Sample_1.3 | ecosystem: Environmental > Terrestrial > Soil > Wetlands | place: USA... | reverse complement strand
GATCGGGGGAGGCGTGCCGCGCAATTGGGCGCAGCAAGTAGGGCCCTATATCGAAATCGCCGACATGCGTCTGGGGCTGAATGTGAAACCGCCTCGGTTCCAGTATGGTGTGCGCATCTGTCCGGAGCCGGACTACTGGGGCGGGTTGAGCGGGTGTACGTATCAAGAAGGCATTTCGTGGGGGAAGTTTGTTCCCTCCGAAGAGGGTGGCCGCTTTGCCGAAGTGTTGAGCGATGCCACGGTCGTGTGGCCGTTACTGATGGTGGGGTTGCTGGAGCGGATGAAGGCCAAGCAGGCCAAGCGTGCATGATGCTGGGTGGTCTCACACAAGTCATCGGTCAGGTGTTGCTTCTGGTGATCCTGATGCTCCCTCTGTCCGCGGTGGCGGACAGAGGTGAGGTTACAGACGATGGCCGAATCAGGGGCCGCGCAGATGCTCCGGTCACCTTGATCGAATATTCGGACTTCACCTGTGGCTATTGTCTGAAGTTTTTCCGTGACACGTGGCCGAAACTGCAGGCGAAATACGTTGAAACCGGAAAGCTTCGGTTTGTCTACCGTGATTACCCCCGAGCGGACCGGGGCGTAGGAGTCGAAGCGGCTGTGGCGGCACGGTGCGCAGGGGCGCAGGGGCGCTATTGGGCCATGCATGACCGATTGTTTGGCGAAGGAGGGCGCTTGGACTCAGGGGCCTTTCGCGTATACGCCAAAGCGATCGGTCTCGATCAAGTGGCCTTTGCTCAATGTTTTGATGAGCGGCGCTACCTCGAGTCTATCTTCCAAGATCGTCGGGAGGCCAACCGCTGGGGGTTTCATGGAACCCCGGGGTTTATTTTGATGCATACGGTCGGAGGCGCCACGGAAAAAGAGCCAGCAGTGGCTATCCCTGGCGCGTTTCCATTCGATGACTTTGCCGAGGAGATTGAGCGTTTGTTGCAAAGTGCACCGCGCTCCTAGGCAGCGCCGCCTCGCGCTCAGTGGATCGTTGGAGCGTTCGGCGGCGAGACATTACACCACGATCCGAACCACGTAGGAACCGTCATCATGTCGGCATCACAATCGTTCTGGTCCGTTCCCCAAAGAGAGGGGGAACCCTCATTTTGGGTCTGTATGTCCTGCCTGGGCGAAGTCTTCTATCGCAAGGTCCCCATGCCGGACTGTCCCACGTGTCACGGGGTTTCGACATACGAAGCCTTTTCCCTCGAGGCGATCCGTGATTGGGGCACCGACGAGCTGATCGCAAGAGCTGCCTCGGCAGAGGAGCAGGCGGCAATTCGCAGCCCCGAACCGTCACCCGCATCTTCACTCGAGACCGCGGATTAACTCTTCGTGCTCGACGGAGTGTCTCCGTTGCAGGGACCACGTCCTATTCTTATCGGCGGTCACTGGCGGCACGGCGACAGTGTCGTCCGTGTGAATAATCCGTTTACAGGTCAAGTGATTGCGGAGGTGTCGCAGGCGAGCCGGGCGGATGCCGAAGCCGCGATTCAGTCAACCGTGGACGCGGCATCGGCCATGGCGTCGTTGCCCTCTCACGCACGGTATCATCTTCTCCAAAAGATCGCCGGGGCGCTCTACGATCGGCGGGAAGAATTTGCCGGTCTGATGACCGCCGAGGCGGGGAAGCCGATCACGGATGCCAGGCGGGAAGTCAATCGTGCCATTCAGACCTTCACCGTTGCGGCAGAAGAGGCAAAGCGAATTCCCGGCGACGTCATCCCACTCGATTGGACTCCGGGAACCGATGGCCATCTCGGCATCCTTCGACGATATCCGATCGGCCCGATTCTCGGAATTACGCCGTTCAACTTCCCGCTCAATCTGGTGGCGCACAAGGTGGCGCCGGCCCTTGCTGCCGGAAACCCGATTCTCATCAAACCGGCACCTCAGACGCCCTTGACCGCGCTTCTGCTCGGCGAAGTGGCTATGGAGGCGGGGGTTCCGCCGGGCGGGTTGAACGTGGTGCCCTGTGACAATGTCGTCGCCGAATCCTTGGTCGTCGATCCTCGCTTCAGGCTGTTGAGCTTTACCGGCAGCGCTGCAGTGGGCTGGATGCTGAAGGCAAAGTGTGGGAAGAAAAAGGTCGTGCTGGAACTCGGAGGCAATGCCGGGGTCATCATTGAGCCGGACGCGGATTTGGATGTCGCCGCCCAACGCTGTGCGGTCGGAGGATTCAGCTATGCAGGCCAAACCTGCATCTCAGTCCAGCGAATTTTCGTGCACCATTCTGTCGCGGATCTCTTTAGTACGAAGTTGTTGCTCCAAGTCGCCCGCCTCAAGGCCGGTGATCCCAGCGACGAGGCCACGGTCGTCGGACCCTTGATCAGCCCATCCGCGGCCACTCGAATAGAGGGCTGGATCGGAGAGGCTGTTTCGCAAGGGGCTCGAGTGCTCTTGGGCGGCAAACGGATGGGCTCGGTCGTCGAGGCGACGGTGCTCTCCAACGTGACACCGACGATGAACGTGTCATGTCAGGAAGTGTTCGGTCCGGTCGTGACGCTCACGTCCTATCGCCAGTTTGATGACGCGATCGCAGCGTTGAATCAATCCGAATATGGACTCCAGGCCGGGGTCTTCACGCAGGACGTCAACAAAGTGTTTCATGCCTTTCGGCATCTAGAGGTCGGAGCGGTGCTGGCTAACGAGATCCCGACCTTTCGAGCCGATCATATGCCCTATGGCGGCGTGAAAGATTCCGGAATCGGACGAGAGGGGGTCAGGGCGGCGATCGAGGAAATGACCGAGCCTCGTCTGCTCGTGCTGAATCTGAAGTCGCCTGGTGCCGTCTAGTTGAAAAAACGAGCCGGGATATTGCGAAGCTGCGCCATTCTTGGTACAACAGCGGCCCTGTGCTTAATGTTTGGGCGATGAACGAGCGCCCACGCTTCGAATCAGTAAAGGGAGAAGAGGACTATGGTACCGACGCATATGTTTCTGAGTAGAGGCGTGGGCGTGCACCGCGAAAAGCTCGCCTCGTTCGAGCAAGCGTTGCGCAGCGCCGGGGTGGCCTACTGTAACCTCGTCAGCGTGTCCTCGATTCTCCCGCCGAACTGCAAAATCATTCCTCGCAAACGAGGAGAAAAGCTCTTGAACCCGGGCGAGATCACTCATTGCGTGATGGCTCGCTCGGAAACGAACGAGCGTAATCGACTGGTTTCGGCCTCCATCGGCTTAGCAATTCCCACGGATCGTCACACCTATGGCTATCTGTCCGAGCACCATGCCTATGGAGAGACCGATGAAGAGTCGGGAGAGTATACGGAGGACTTGGCCGCGCAAATGCTCGCGACGACGCTGGGAATCGAGTTCGATTCCAACATCGCCTGGAAGGAGCGGGAACAGGTCTTCAAGATGGGCGGCAAAATCGTCCGTACGTTGAACATTACCCAGTCCGCCATCGGGAAGCCCAATCGGTGGACCACCGTGGTCGCGTTGGCGGTCTTCATCCCGCTTGAAAACCTTCCCAAAAAGGTTCGTCGCCGTTAGCATCATAGGGCTCGAGGGCTCGCCTATCACTCAAGGTTGTCGTCCCGATAGCTTCTTAGAGCGGTCACAACAAAGCAGGCTATGACACTTCCTGTCGGCTGGCTCGACGCAGGCCAGAACTTCTTAGGTCTTGAAGAACCGTGGTGCCATCCCGATCGGGCCGGCGTGTATGTCTTGCCCGCGCCGTACGAGCACACCTCGAGTTATATCCTCGGGTCCGACCAAGGGCCATCGGCCATCATCGAAGCCTCCCATCAAGTCGAGTTCTACGACGAACTGCTTCAATGCGAGCCCTATCGTGAGTGGGGCGGGATCGCGACGACCGCGACGTTGAACCTTGAGGGGAAGGTTGACGGCCCCGCAGTCGATGCCATCGAAGCCTTTGTACGTCCGCATGTGGGCACCGGCCGGCTTCTCGTCACTCTGACCGGAGAACATACCGGGGCCCTCGGTGCCATCCGTGCCCATGCCCGTCGGTATCCCAACCTCTGTGTCGTGCAAATCGATGCCCACGGAGATTTGAGAAAGGCATACCAAGGCAATCCGTACAGCCATGCCAGCGTCATGGCTCGTGTCGTCGACGACGGCTTACCACTGGTGCAGGTCGGCATTCGCTCGATTTGTCCGGAAGAAATCGAGCGCATCAGAAGCACCGATCGCATTTCCACGTTCTTTGCCGCGAACCTGCTCGATCCGTCAGGACCTTATGAAGGGCGCGCGACCAAATGGATTCCCGATATCGTAAAGGCCTGCCGCGGGCCGGTGTATCTCACCTTTGATTGTGACGGGCTCGACGCCTCGCTCGTGCCTGCGCTGGGGACTCCGGAACCAGGCGGATTAGGCTGGTACGATACGTTGAATTTCGTGACCGCGTTGGCAAACGGTCCCGGAATTCTCGGGATGGACGTCAGTGAAATTGCCCCGATTGAAGGATTCGTCGCACCGCAGTTTTCTATCGCCAGATTGATTTATCGCATGCTAGGAAGAATTCGAGTTGGCCGTCGAGTTCATTAGCGGGGTTCTCAACCAGACCTGCAGCATCGTTCTCGCAACGCTCGGACTGTCGGACCGCCTAACTACATAGACCCACGGCGTCGCTGAGTGCGGCGGAGCTGGACAGCCTCGGCGACGATCCTGCAAAATGGCTTGAATAGAGTCGCTCTGTTCCCCCCTGTGAATACTCGAATCCGCATCAATAAATTCTTTACGCAACACGGGATCTGCTCGCGCCGAGAAGCCGATCGACTGATCGAGTCCGGTCGCGTCACCATCAACGGGCGTGCTGCCAAACTGGGAGACCTGGTCGCCGCCGGTGACGTCATAGCCCGTGATGGTCAGGTCATTCCGTGGGGCAGCGAGACCATCTATATCAAGTACCACAAACCGATCGGGGTGACGACCACAAGCGAATCCCACGTGGCTCGCAACATCATCGCCGCGATTGGGCATCCGGAACGCATCTTCCCAATCGGCCGACTCGACAAAGATTCGTCTGGGCTCATCCTCTTGACGAACGATGGTGATATCGTCAACGAGATCCTCCGGACGGAGTTTGGGCACGAACGAGAATATCACGTGTCGGTAAATCGTCCGTTCGATCAGGCGTTCCTTGATCGAATGGCCCAGGGTGTTGTGATCTTAGGCAGCCGAACGAAACCCTGTCAGGTGGAACGTTTGGGCCCTACGAGGTTTCGCATCATCCTTACGGAGGGTCGCAATCGACAGATTCGGCGCATGTGCCAGGCTCTCGGGTATCGGGTACTTACGCTTCACCGAGTTCGAATCATGCATATTACGATTGCGGGATTGCCTCCTGACACCTGGAAAGATCTGACCGATGAGGAGCGAACCAAGCTCTTACAGAAGGTCGAACGTGGTGCAGCTGTGAGGGACCGCTAGGCCGTTGTGGGGTGTGATCTCGCTTACTCAGTTCGCAAGACGGGATTGGGCCGATCGTCCCCCAGTGGGAGCGCGACGTGGGCATCGCGAGTTTCGGTGACAGGATGGAACTCGGTCTCATCCTGAGCGCGATCCCGCTTCCGTGGTGCGGTGAGGAGGAGATTCAGCGCGGCAATGAAGAAACTTCCCCCGATGACCAGAACGCTCGTCTTCTGAATCGTTTTGGTCCCCTCGTCCCTCATATCCTTGGCCACCTCGGCCACGGTATCGAGGAGCCGGTCCAAGGCCAGACTGACCTGAATCATCTTGGGCCCGCCGTTGTCGGCTGCATGCTCTTCCGCCTTGCGCCGTAGCACCTCGCGCTCCGATTGTAACGGAGCGTTCCATTCTTGCGTCAGGAGGTCAATGGTTCTGCTGGCGACGGAGAAGTACTGATCCAAGCTTCTGCGTACCGCTTCAATATCTTCGGGCTCGCTTCGCCCGCTCCGGGACACCCGCAATCCTGCTGCCGCATAGCGGTCCACCGCATGCTGAATTTTCGCGCGCTGTATGGGCAGGGATTCCGTAATCCGCTCGAAGTCCTTCCTGTTATCCGCCTCCAGAGCACGGATGATCGTATTACGGTAGCGGATTACGTCCGCGGAGATGTGGGCCAGGTCTGCCGCACCCAACGTATATTCGGTATACATAATGCGCATGTCTTGATCGACTTGACTGAGGGCTTGGCCGCTGAGCCAGCCGAGACCAGCGATCAGCAGGCTGATGAGGATCTGCGCGCCGCCGGGTCTGCACGATCGAATATGTCTCATCAGGCCCACGTGCTACCTCCGCTCACTCGAGGATCAGCCGGCGATCAACGTGTGGCGTCAAGTTTGGATCGTTCGACACGAAGATGACTGACCAGGGTTCGTCTTTGGAACAGAGTCGCCGCAGAATCGTTTCGCGCATGGCAGGTTGCAGGTTATGCAAAATCCCGTCGAAAATTAAAATTTGTGGCCGCGCCAGGATGGCCCGTGACAAGAGAATGCGCATGATATGGGTCGGAGCGAGGATCTTCCCCGGCGCCCGAATGTGAGTCTTCAACCCCTGGGGAAGCGCGTCGACGTCCTCTTCGAGCTCGGTCATACGGAGGGCCCATCGAATATCGCTGTAAGGGATATAGGAGCGTTCCAGCACAATGTTGTCCTCGATTGTGCCTTCGAACAAGGATAGTTGGGAGTCGATCATGAACCCGCGACACCGGTTGATCGCGTTGAGGTCAAGATGACGCAGGTCGACGCCGTTGTACCGAATGACACCGCTGGTGGGGTCCTCAAGTCCGGCCAGAACCCGTGCGAGCGCCGTCTTCGCCGCCGTGGTGCTGGCATAGATCCCGACCTTCTCTCCCGGCGTTACTTCGACGTGAAAGCTCTTGAAAATCGGCGGCAGGCCGGGATGTTCCACGGTCAGATCTTTACACGTCACGCGAATGCCGTGGATCGTTGGGTCTGGAAGCGGGACCGAGAGCCTAGCCGATTCTTGATCCTTGGGAAGGGAGAACAGGAAATCTAACTCGGCCAATCCGGTGAAGAAGTAGAAGATGTGCCCCATCCGCTTGACGACTTCGTCGAAGCTTGCGAGGAGGCCGCTGACGACGACCTCGGCCGCAACCAATTGTCCTAAGGTCAATTGGCCGATCGACAGGAGCCACCCGGCGGTTGCGATGAGTCCGCTGTGGGCAAACGCTTGCCAGCCGACCGATCCCAAATATTGCCGGACCAGAATTCCGAATCTTGTCCGGCGGGTCTCGACGTACTTGTTTACCAACTCGTCAGTCTTCCGCATCAAAAGGGTCTGACTGTCAGTCGCTTTAAAATGAAGCAGGTTATAGGAGATTTCCTGCATCCAATGCAGCGTATCGTATTTGGCATGCGACATGTTGATTGTCGCTTTGAGCCCTCCGTGCGACAGCAAGAAGACGACGTTGAAGCCGGCCAGCAGCAGCGCGTTATACAAGAGAAAGTAGGGATGGTAGAAGACCAGGATTGTCATCCCCACCGCGCCGCCGACGATCACGTTGATGAGGTCGACCAAGAGCACCGAGAGGGCGCGCTGCATGAACACAGTTTCCATGAAGTAGTTGGCATAGCGGGGCTTGAACCCTAGGAACTGCATGTGCGGCAGCTGTTTTGCCATACCGATCGCGACACGAGCAAAGAAGCGCCGTTCCAGCACTTCGACTGCATAATACTGCAACGTCCGAAACGCTCCGACGAATAAGAGGGCGGCCACCATGACACCGGCAAGGGTCACGATCGTGATGGGCTGAATGGCAAAGGCGAAGGTGTTGACGAGTTCCTGAACGGTCAACGGGACGATGAGGGAGAACAGACCGATGGCGAGCGAATACGACACAACGAGAGTGAGGAGTCGCCGTTCCAAGCGGAACAGGAGGCCGAGATAGCCAAGGACCGACTGAAACAGGTTCGGCTGGTTTCCTGCGTGACGCTGCACGGATCCTCGCCTTCTTGTTCGCGCAGCCCTGACTACGGTCTACGCTGTTATCATCGGCTCACGAGTTGGATGGAGCCTGGGCCCCTCTCAAAGGAGAGGCCATCGCTGTAACGCTATCAAAACACAGTGGGAAAAGTCACTCCTTCACTCTCAATCACGCGCACGGTAGCTGACCGGGATGGCCGACGGCATGCTCTTCGCCCAGGCGCCGATGGCCCATTGATACAATGCCTGCGCCTTCTGATAGTCGGCTTTGGCTCGGATCACTTGATTCTCAGAGTCGACGGAGTTGCGTTCTCGCAGGTTTACAAACAAGACGCTCGTGGCGCCTAGGCTGAAACGAAACCGTTCCCCCTCCTCGAGCGTCTTGGCGAGCCGCAATGACTCAACCGCAGCGGCCACCCGTTCTTTGGCCCGTTCGATGGCCGACAGAGCATTGTCGACGTCGATCACGACCTGTTGTTCGCGGAATTTTTGCACTAGGACGAACCGATCCGCCTTCCCTTGCGCTTCTAAGACTTCTCCGCGGCTCTTTCGTTGCAGAATGGGGATTCTGAGCTCAACCCCAAACCGATAACCGAGGCCCAGGACGAATTTTTCAGGGGCACGGGCCGGCGCCGCTTCAGCATCGAGGCTGGGGAGCAGATTGTTCTTCGCCAGTGCCAGATCGATGTTGTTGAGTTTGGCTTCAATATCGATCTCCTTGATTTCCGGACGGTCGGCCTTCGCCTGGAGCTTGTCGGCCTGAATGGCATCCGGAGTCGGAATCAGCATCTGTGAGGGGAACTCAGGGGCTCGCTCCACCGAAGGCGTGACCGGCGCGTTGCGTTCCCAGAGGAACATCGACAGTTTGAGCTGTTCTTGCTCGACGCCCCGCTGCGCGGCGATCGCCACTTCTCGTCGTCGCTGCACCTCTTGATTGGCTTCAACCACGTCGAGTGGGGCCACGGCGCCGGCCTTGGCTCGGCCTTCGACTTGCTTGAAGCGATCCTCCGCGACACCCAGGGCGCGACGCTGCACTTCCGCGAGCTTGGCACTGGCGACCCAGTCCCAGAACTGTATTGCTGCCGCGAGAAACAAATCCTGCCTGGTCTGGGCGACTCTCACGTCGGCCCGAGGATCGGCCAATTCGGACCGCTGCAATTCGGCGTTCTCAGGGTTCATCAGGAGCCCCTTCAAGAGAGGGAAGGACCCGCCGAGGAGCACCTGACTATTTCCATTATTGAAGGACAGGTCGGGAATCTTGGCCGGCCCGTTGATCACTTCGCGAATACCGGCGCTATACTTGAATCCCAAGGGATGACGGGCTTCCACCAACGTGTCGTTGAAGCCGACGGTCTGGGTGCCGGCGTTGGGGTTGGAACTCAAAATAAATCGCTCGATCTCTGCGTCGTTGACCACTGTCGGCTCAAACGCGCCCAAGGCCTTGAGCATCTTTCCGCGCGCCATGACCTTCTCGGTTCCCGCTCCCTTCAAGAGGGGATGGGAACGATCGATCCAGGCCTGAATTTCGTCCAAGCTGAGCGGGATCGGTGGGAGCTCTTTTGACTTCACAGGCTCTCCGGCAGAGGTGGTGAGAGGGCAGATCACGAGAGCCCCTGCGAGCACGACGACGGGACACCATCGATAGAGATTCATAGCGCACGCTCCTTTCATGCTGCGGATAAGACGATGCCGACCGAGCTTAGGATCGGTATACAGCCACGATCAATGTCGGGTAACGATGGTAATGTGAGTTGAGACGACAGGTGTCAGGTCGCGTTTACTTCGCACCTCGTCCCGCCTTCGGCAAGAGGGTGTCGATCAAGGTTGGCGGCCGTTCTTGATAATCCGGCGGAAAGAGATTGAACCGGCGCCACAGCTCATACCAGAGGGGGACGCGATTCAGAATGACCCATCCCATGGCTTTGGTGCCCTGGCGGATGTGTTCTTGGGGTGGCCAGGGGCGGTCTTCAGGGTCGGGGATGACCCAAAAACGGAAGTTTCCTTTGCCGTCGTCGACTTGGTCGATGACTTTGATCACGCCCCCATAGGTGCCGGCCATGATTTCAGGCCATGCGGGGAGCGGAATGGCGGGAATCCCGTAGAAGAGAATGCGCACTTTGCGGCCGACGTTGAGCAGCGGTGCGTCCAGTCCGTCGGCCATCATTTCAATCGCCTTGTCGGCGCTGGTGGGCGAGATACGGACGATTTTGTCTCCCTGCCTCACAGTTTCGCCTGCGCCGGTTTCCGCCATTTTGACGACCGTGCCGTCGATCGGCGCGAAGACGCGGCTGGCCATACGGCGTTGCTCCGCGTTGGACATACGTAACGACACATCAGCCAGCTGATCCGCGGCCTTGGCTGCCTCAGCCACCGAGGCGTCGCGCGCAGCCTCCGCGTCGAGCAACCGTTGCAGCACCTCGGCACTGATCTGCTCTCGACCATAACTCAGCGCCTTCATGGCCTGCTCCGCCGCCTTGAGATTGGCTTGGGCTCCCGTCAGATCTGCCTTGGTGGCAATGGCGGTTTGGATCGTCAGTTCGAGCTCGCGTTGGGAAACCAATCCCTGCTCAGCGAGTTGTTTGTGCCGATCGACGTTGAGCTCGGCTGTTGCGACGGCGATCTTCGCTGCCTCCACTTTCTGAAGGGCTTCCCGGACTTTGTTCTCTGCCTCGACGACCCGAGCCTGGGCCGAGGGCACCGCCGCCTTCACGAGGTTCTGCATTTCGCTAATGCGCTTATCGAGTTGCTCGGCACGGCCCAAGGCTGCCTTGCGAGTGTCGGTCAAGGCCTTGCGTCGCTGTTCAAGCAACGAGAGCAGGTCCGGGGACATGAAATTGGGATCGTAATCGTCCATCTCCAGAATCAGATCACCTTGCTTCACCCGCACGCCCTCATAGATGTGCCACTTCTTAATCCGACCGGTGATCTGGGCTTCGATATCCTGAGGGCGTTCATATGGGGTGTAGGCGGAAAGCTGACCTGTCACCGTAATCGTCTGGGTCCAAGGCACAAAGGCGATGATGAGGACAAAGAGGAGAACGAGCTTGATGGCAAGCCGCGAAGAAAACCGCAGGCGTTCCGGGATTTCGACCGCTTCCCACGCCTGGAGTTTGTTGGAGGTGGCAAGGTCATCGATCGCGATCTCGTCGAGTCCAGTGTCTTGTTTGACGAGTGATCGGACCTTATTTCGGAGGCCTTCGGTCAGACGAGCCACCACGTCCTCCTCGAATGAGGGAAGGAGCGAGCGATTTAAGAACTGGCTCATCATAGAAGAAAGTAGCTCAGTGGGTCAATTCTTGAGCAGGAACGCGCTCTTCCACGGCGCAGGCACGATCTTGACCGTCAATAGGAATACCGCTATGGTGAGGCCTCCGCGACCATCACAGCTATCGAAGGAACCAGAGGATTATGTCCTATGGCTCGAGCCGCTCGTGGCAACCGATTTCGACAACGAAAACAAGGGCAGTTCCATCCGCTAGTCGGGGTCCTCGGGGGGAGTAAGTCGGACTTCCCAATCCTCGAGAAGGCGGTTGCAGTTCTCACCGAGCTCGGAGTGCCCAATGAACTGATGGTTGTCTCGGCACATCGGACACCAGACCGATTGTTTGCGTATGCCGAACAGGCCTCAGCACGCGGCATCGAAGTGATTATCGCCGGAGCCGGTGGTGCGGCGCATCTCCCCGGAATGCTCGCCGCAAAAACACACCTCCCGGTCATTGGCATCCCGATTCCAACGGAAAATCTTAGAGGTCTCGACTCGTTGCTTTCGATTGTCCAGATGCCACGCGGGATTCCCGTGGCAACCGTGGCGATCGGAGGCGCAGAAAATGCAGGGCTGCTTGCGGCTCAGATCCTGGCCGGCCGATATCCTGAGATCGAAGTTCGCGTGAAGGCATTCCGAAAACGGCAAACCGAGGGGATTCTCTACTCTCCTGAGGCCAAAGGCATGGTGGCAGGGCTCACCGCGCCCCGTCGTCCGAGTCGTCGGTCGTGACCTTCACGGCGATTGAACCCGGAGCGGTTCTTGGTGTCCTCGGTGGTGGGCAGTTGGGCGCGATGTTCGCAACTGCGGCCCAACGGCTCGGGTATCGGGTGGCAGTCTGGGATCCCGATCCTGATGCCCCTGCCCACCGACTGGCCCAGCGATCTTTTCCTGCTCCCTTTTCCGACCAGGCCACGCTCGGCCAGTTCATCGACCTGGTCACCGCCGTGACTTATGAATGGGAAAACATTCCCGTCGATCTGTGCAGGGCATTGGAGGCGGCCAAGCCGGTCCGGCCGTCGAGCACGGTTCTACGCACCATCCAAGATCGCCTCGACCAGAAAGGGTTTTTAGCTGCCCGAGGGTTTCCCGTCGTCCCGTTTCTCCCCTTGGCAAAGGCCGATCAGTTGCCGGCTGTGTTGGAGAAATTCGGGTATCCCGCGCTCGTGAAGACCGCGACGGCGGGCTATGATGGCAAAGGTCAGTGGCGTATCACCTGTGAGTCTGACGCGAGGTCTGTTGAGCGAGCCTTGTACGAGTCGGCTCATCACGGGGTCAGATGGATCGTTGAAGGACTCGTATCGTTTGACCGGGAGCTGTCGATTCTCATAGTCCGTGGGATGGACGGACAGACCAGAGTCTATCCCCTTGCCGAGAACGAGCATGAAGAGGGCATTCTACGCACGACGCTCGTCCCGGCTCAGGTCCCATCACAGATCGCCGACCACGCCAAGGCGCTCGCCGTGCAGGTCGTGGAGGCGCTCCAGGGTGTCGGCGTGTTCTGTCTCGAGCTGTTCCATATGCCGTCGGGGGAATTGCTGATCAACGAAATTGCTCCTCGGCCTCACAACTCGGGGCATTACACCCTCGATGCCTGCAGCGTGTCTCAGTTTGAGCAACAGGTACGGGCGCTCTGTGGCCTGCCCCTTGGTGAGGCGCGTCTCCTGAACGCTGCGGTGATGGTGAATCTCATCGGACGCGATGCGACGACAATACATGAATCGGACTGTCGAGCCCTGCTCGACACGCCTGGAACGTTCCTTCATCTATATGGAAAACGGACCATGCGACCCCGTCGAAAAATGGGCCATGTGACCTTCCTCGCCGATTCACTGAGTCTGGCACAGGAGCGTGCACATCAGCTCCGTCGTAAATTGGCCAGCGGGCAGAACGCCTGAGCACGGTTTGAATTTCTAGTTGGGCCGATCCCTGTCTTTTTCTTCTCAGCCATTCGCTCGCGGTGTCAATCAACCGGAATTCATCTTCGGGAATCCGGTCACCCGACCAATATTTGGCCTTTCGTTGTTGTTCGATTTTGTGACCTGCTGTAGGGCTTGTTCCAACCCGTCCGCCCTCCTCACGGAGAGTTTGTAGGAAAAACGGGGCCCTGCCTGGCCTGACAATCGGTACAGGACTTGCTGGTCCCCTGTTCTGAGGACGAGGGTATAGACCATTGTGAGCGCGGCTACACGTTACGAATCCCCACCGCTCGACGACGCTGCCGTCACTGCTTCCGAGGCGTTTCCCGTCTCGCGCACGCACTATCTTGTTCTGCAAACGCTGGTCGGAATCGTATTGAGCTATCAGCTGTGGTTAGGCGTCGAACCCATCGCGGTCCAGAGTATCAGTGGAGTGATTCTCTTCGGGCTTGTGGTCGTGCTGCTGACACTCACGCTTGTCCCGAAGACGATCCTTCAGGCCACCTGGTTTAACGCGACGTTAGTCGGGCTGGATACGGCCTTCGTGACCGCCACGATCTATCTGTCGGGGAATGCGAGGTCCGACTTATACCTCTCCTACTTCATCCTGATGCTGATTGCAGCCTCGCTCCGCCGTCTCACCCACATCATCGGATTTTCTCTGGTGCTCTGTGCGGGATACGGCTTCATCTTGTACGGAGGCATCATCCAGACAGGGGCCCTTTCCGTGGGCCATCTTCTCGGTGCTCCGGTGATGCTGGTCATGGCCGTATTGTATGGTATGGCCCTGGAAGCGATTGGAATCGAGCGGCAACAGAAGACGGTCTTGCTGGACAGTATCGACTCGCTGCGAAAGACCGAACGGATCTTACAGACCTCTCGCGATGATCTTCAGGCCCGGATCAACGGCCTCAAGAATGATCTTTCGCGGGCGAACGAACACGTACGGCAGGAGAAAACAGAGCGGGAAGGACTCGAGCGCCAAT
>Ga0335070_10006235_pt1 | contig 14032 bp, 8 predicted proteins | sample Lox_Sample_13_FD_206722 | JGI IMG/M metagenome (GOLD analysis project Ga0335070, IMG submission 206722) | Soil microbial communities from Loxahatchee National Wildlife Refuge, Florida, United States - Lox_Sample_1.3 | ecosystem: Environmental > Terrestrial > Soil > Wetlands | place: USA: Florida... | reverse complement strand
GCCACTCTTGCAGGGCAGCTTCCGCAGAGCGAGCAGCTCTGGGTCGAGGGGAGGTTCCGTGAGTCGACGCATGACTGGGACAAGGCAATCGAGATTTACAGGACTCTGATCGGGTTCTATCCCGACAACATCGAATACGCTCTTCGCCTCGCCCAGGTACAAATCGCGGCAGGTCGCCAGGCAGATGCAAAGGCGACGATTGCGACGATGCGAACGCTTCCGCCCCCGGCAAGCACCGATCCCCGCATTGATCTTGCGGAGGCCAATGCGATGGAGATGTCGGCTGACTTCAAGCGGGAGAGCGAACTCGCCGGACACGCCTATGAGGAGGCCAGCAACCGAGGCGCAAACCTGCTTGCAGCCAGGGCGCAGTACGCGCAAGCCTGGGCTGCACTGAACATGGGCGACATGGCGGACGCTGCCAAACTCGCCGAGCAAGCTCGCTCAGTCTACGTTGCCGCTGGTGACCGGAATGGCGAATCGAGTCTGTTGCGGACACTCGGCACCGTGCATCTGATGCAAGGCGAGCTTACGGTTGCGCTGAAGTATTATGAGGACTCATTGCGGCTTGCAACGCAGGTTGGAAATCGATACAGCGAAGGCGCAGCACTAAATCAGATTGCTACTGTGCTTGAGCGCCAAGGCAAGCACGGAGAGGCGCTCGACCGTTACCAGAAGGCGCTGGCCATCATGCACGAAGTGGGCAACCGTTATGCCGAAGCCATCGCGCACAACAACATTGCCAATATTCTGTGGGCGCGCGGTGATCTGAGTGGAGCGCGTTCGATGTATGACCAGGCTCTTGCGATCGCCCAGGAGATGAACGATCGCGCCGGTGAGGCAGGAAGTATCGTCAATATTGCACACATTCTCCTTCAACAGGGGGACTTGAACGGCTCGGAGCAGGCACTCCGGCGTGCCATGCAGATGGTCCATGAAATCGGCGAGCGCTCCATTCAGGCCGAAACGGCCAACAGTCTGGGCGAAATTCACCTTGCTCAGGCAAAGCTGATCGACGCGAGCGAGAACTTCAAAGAGGCCATGTCGTTGCGTGAAGCGCTGGGAGACCAGTTGGGAATAGGAGAGACCCGTGCGGCGATGGCCGAACTGCTGATCGCCGAAGGAAAGCCGGATCAGGCCGAAAAGTTGATCGAGGCTGCCGTGGATGAGTTTCGCAAGGCAAACTCCCAGGACCAGGAGATTTCAGCCGTTGAAGTTCTCGCTCGGGTGTTGCTCGATCTCAACATGCTGGCAGACGCGAGGACCGCGATCAACACCGTGAGAGGCCGCGCACTTCGTGCGGACAATCCGTCTGTACGAATGAGTTTCCTGGTTGAGGCGGCTCGTGTGGACGGGCTCTCTGGCAAGACTTCAGACGCAAGAGCCATGCTGGAGAAGATTCGCTCGGAGGCCGAGCGGTACGGTTTTGTCGCCATCCAACTCAGAGCACGACTTGCCGCTGCGGAGATCGAGCGCAGAAAAGGGAATCCCGCAAAGGGAAATGAGGCGCTGGCTGCTGTTCAGAAGGACGCGGGCACCCGTGGATTTCTGCTGATTGCGCAGGGAGCGGCCGCTTTGCAGAACAAGTAGTGCCCTGAGAATCGATCCGAAGTCTTCCATGTCAGGAGATCGGGGCCGTAACGCGGCGCGCGGACAGCATTACCGCCATGCCCAGTACCGTCATGGAAATATAGAGTGCTACAAGCGAAATGGCCCCGAACGACAATCCAAACCGTGGAAGCATGGCCATCGCCAGAAGGATTGAGGTCAAGAAAAAGGGGGCTGCTGACCATCGGGGCAGAATATGACTGCGCAAGAGAGAGAGAGAGGTAGCTGGAACGCCTATCAGGATCAAAAGGTCGCCAATTCTTAGCAAGACTGCAAACGGCGTCAGGTGGTAGCAAGTGTCCTCAAGGCGGGGGAGTGCATACGGAACCGATGAGGCAAGGATCGGCAAGATGCTGAATTCGAGGACGCAGTGAAGCAGGTCTCCCAAGAGGATCCCGATAAAGACCGAAAGGAATGTGACGAATCCTATGACTCCTGAAGCGGAGCTCTGGAGGGCATACTGCCCGAACCAACCTAGGAGGACAAGGATGCCTCCGGCGAAGAGGAGAAGATGCAGAGACACTCCCGAGCGCGTGTATTGTTGCAGCAGTGCGGGGTCGGCCGGCGCATCGGTCGCGATCAAGTGAGAAATGGTTGCCGTCAGCCCACCCAGGATCAATGCGAGCCCAGCCAAACAGTAGTGAATACGCATGGACATGTCAGCCTCCGGGAATAGGGCCATTCAGTTCCAGCTTTCGGCCTTCCAGCTTCTAACCGGCAACGCGCATTCCAACAAGGAAGTGGCTCATCGGTTGCTTGCGGGCCGCGCGGAGCCCTGCAAACCAGTGCTGTTGGGCTGCTGTTCGGAAGGTGATTTCGAATCGCGAGTCAAGGCAACGATTGCAATAACCAGCCAGGTCAAAGCAATGATTTTGGTAAACATGCGGGTCATCGCGCAGCCCCCCTTGATCAGACACAGTCAGCCATCACATATATACGCGCAAAAGTTTCACGAAATGGCTCATGCAGATCCAGAGAGGTGAATCTGAAGCTGTGCCTGGGCCTGAATGCCAACTCCGTCGCGGGACTTAAGATCAATTAGCTCAGCAAATGGTGTTCCATCTCTCTGTCTGCGATGTCCTGAGGTTTGCCTTCAAAAAGCGCATAGAGGCACGGAACGACGATCAGGGTGAGCATCGTGGAGGTGAGCAGTCCGCCGATCACGACGATTGCGAGGGGGCGCTGAATTTCTGACCCGGGCCCTCTCGCAAAGAGAAACGGGACCAGGCCAAGAGCAGCTACCGTGGCCGTCATCATCACGGGGCGGAATCGCAGGTAGGTACCGCGCATGATTGCCTCAACCTGCGAAGCTCCTTCATCGCGCAGCTTGCGGATGTATGAAACCAGCACGACGCCGTTCAGCACGGCAATTCCCCACAATGCGATGAAGCCCACCGACGCCGGGACGGAGAGGTATTCGCGCGAAAGGAAGAGGCCGAAGATGCCTCCGATCGAGGCCAATGGCAACACCGTAATAATGAGCGCTGCGAAGCGCACCGAATGAAAGAGCAAAAAGAGCAGGAAGAAGATTGCACCAATAGTGACGGGGACGATGATCATGAGGTGGCGCATGGCTCGCTGCATGTTCTGGAACTGACCGCCCCACTGGATGAAGTACCCGGAAGGTAGCTGAACGTTCTGGTTGACAGCGCGTTGCAGGTCGGCGACGTATCCGCCGAGGTCCCTGCCCTGGACGTTGATGCCTACCACGATGCGCCGCTTGGCCATGTCGCGGTTGATCTGTGCCGGGCCCTCAATGACACGAATCGTTGCGAGGTCTTCCAGTGGGACACGTGGGCCTGCGGGTGACGACACCATGATCTGCCGAATGTCGTCAATCTTGCTGCGGTAAGAGGCTGGAAGACGGACGATGGCCTGAAAGCGGCGTTCACCCTCGTAGATTTCCGTTGCGCTCTTGCCGGCGACTGCCATCTCGATGGTGTCGTTTACGTCTGCGGCATTCAGGCCGTAGCGCGCGATCGCGGAACGATCGATATCGATCACCAGGTATTGTTGTCCTCCGACGCGATCTACACGAGTGTCCTGTGTGCCTGGAATCGAGGTCGCAACGCGGGCGATCTCCTGAGCCTTTGCGATGAGGGTATCCAGATCATCGCCAAACACCTTTACGGCGACATCGGCGCGGACGCCGGTGACCATCTCGTCAACGCGGTCCGAGATCGGTTGCGACATGACGAGATTGATACCCGGCAAAGCAGCAAGAGCCGCTCGAATCTGGTCGGCAATCTTTTCCTGTGTCAGTTCGCGCGGCCGTTTATTGACGGGCGCGAGGTTGGCCATCACGTCGGCCTCATTTGGTCCTGCGGGATCGGCCGGCGACTCGCCTCTTCCGAGACGGGAGACAACATTTTCCACTCCCGGGATATCACGCATCAGGCGCTGCATCTCAAGTTCCATCTTGATCGACTCATCCAGCGAGATATTAGGCACGCGATCGGCATTCGGGCCGATTGTCCCCTCCTGCATCTCCGGTATGAACGCCGTACCAAGAAACGGGAAGAGACAGAGCGAAACGGCAAAGAGCAGAACGACGGCAAGGATGCTCTTCACTCTGTTCTGCATGGCCCGCCGGAGGACCCACTCATACGGAGCCCGCAGCCAGTGAACTAGCCGGGTGTCCTTCTCCGATCCGCCCTTGAGCCAGAACATGCTAAGCGCGGGAGAGAGCGTGAGCGACAACACGAGCGAAAGCAGGAGCGCGATTGCGATCGTATACGCAAGGGGGGAGAACATCTTGCCCTCAGTCCCCTCAAGCGTCATCAGGGGAAGAAAGACCAGGACGATTATAAGCACTCCGAAGATGACCGGTGTGGCGACTTCCGCCACCGCGTCGCGCACCAGATGTAGGCGGCTTTCGCCTGATCCATGACTCAGGCGCGCAAACACGTTCTCGACAACAACCACCGATCCGTCAACCATGAGACCGATTGCGATGGCAAGGCCGCCGAGGGACATCAGATTCGCCGACATCCCGAGGTAATTCATGATCAGAAAGGTCAGCAGCGGCGTCAGAACAAGATTCGCGCTCACGATAATGCTCGAACGAAGGTCGCCGAGATAGAGGTACAGCACCACCACGACGAGGACAATCCCCTCTGCCAGGACCTCTGTCACCGTATCGATGGCAGCATCAACCAGCCGGGAGCGATCGTAGTACGGGACGATCTTTGGGCTGCCGGGGATCATGTTCTTGCTGTTGATTTCGGCGACACGCTCCTTGATCCGGGTCACAATCTCCTTGGCATTGCCTCCAGCGGTCATCATGACCACGCCGCCTACGGCCTCTGTGTACCCGCCCTTGACCATGGCGCCGTAGCGCACCTCTTCGCCGATCCGAACTTCGGCGACGTCGCGGATGTACACGGGGGTTCCTGCACTCTCCCGCAGCACGACGTTGCGAATGTCGTCAAGATTGCGAATGAGCCCCGTACTGCGAATCAGATACTGCTCGTCGTGCTGTGGCAGTATTCCTCCGCCTGCGTTCTCGTTGTTGCGGCGCAGGGCCTCGTAGACGTCGTTGATCGACAGGCTGTAGTAGCGGAGCTTCTGCGGATCGACAAGAGTCTGGTATTCCTTGACATATCCACCGGTCGAGTTGATTTCAGCAACGCCCGGGATCGAGCGAAGCAACGGGCGCACGACCCAGTCCTGGACGGTTCGCCGATCGATCAGCTCTTCGCGCGTGAGCGCACGCTTGCCATCTTCAGCAGTCTCAAGCGTGTATTGATAGACCTCGCCGAGGGCGTTGGACACCGGGCCGAGAACCGGTGTCACGCCCTGCGGCATGCGATCGCGCAACTCTGACAGCCGCTCACTGACAAGCTGGCGTTCGAAGTAGACCCCTCTTCCATCTTCAAACACGAGCGTGATGAGGGAAAGGCCGGGCTTGTTGAGCGAGCGCATATCGGTGAGACCCGGAAGACCCGTCATTCCAATTTCGATCGGAATCGTAATAAACCGTTCGACCTCTTCGGGTGATTTCCCCGACGCCTCGGTTGCGATCTGCACTTGCACGTTGGTGACATCAGGGAATGCATCGACGGAAAGGTGCTTTGCGGCATTGAGCCCAAAACCAAGGAGGATCAGGGAGACCACCAGGACAACGAGCCGCTGGTGCAGAACATGAGAAACCAGCGTTCGCACTATTCTGCTCCCCTGATCTGATCCTGTTTGCGCTTGTTGTTGAGATGGAACGCGCCATCGAGAACAATCCTGTCGTCTGCGGAGACTCCATGGAGGACAAGTCGGCGATCTGCGATTTCTTCTCCAAGTTCGACTTCGAGGAGGACAAACTCATCTGCCGATTTTTGAACGAAAACGTGATCCTTGTTGTCCTCTCGAACGACGGCCGTGGTAGGGATAATCAGGCCCTTCTGCGGTGTGTCCTCGAAGGTCATCGAGGCGAGCATTTCGGGCTTGAAGAGGCCTCCGGAATTGGGAAGGTCCATGCGGGCCTGCACCGTGCGTGTCTCGGGGTTTACGACAGGGCTGACAAAGGACAGGCGTCCGGTGATCTCATGGCCCGGCAGCGCCGGGATGGTTGCGATCACGATCTTTCCCAGGTAGAGGGATCCGGCCTGTTCCTCGGGAACCTCGGCGACAAACCACAGATTCGAGAGATCTGCAACGAGGAATGCCGGGTCCGCAGGCTGAACGACCTGGCCAATCGTGACTTTTCGCTCGATCACCGTTCCGGAGATCGAGGCAAGGATGGGGTACTCTGAGTTGAGCTTTCGGGTGGTTTCGAGCTTTTGTATCGCGACCTCAGACATTCCGAGACCGCGCAACTGCGCACGCAGTGCGGCAACCTCAGTGGAGGTCTGCAGCACCTCGGCCTCTCTCTTCTGAAGTTCAGCCTTCCCGATCACATCGGATTGCACGAGCTGGCGGGCGCGTTCGGCAGACTGTTCGGCGAGCTTTTCCTGGGAAAATGCTTTGACAAATGCGAATTGAGTGTCGGAGAGGGCATTGCTGTGAAGCATCGCAAGGACCTGGCCTTCGCGGACTCTCTGACCCTCGAAGACCACGACTTGCGTAATGCGGCCGTCAACCGGTGACCCGATGCGGGCCACACGAGACGCATCCGTTTCGACTCGCGCCGCCACCTTTTGAGTAGAGGTGACCTCCTGCAACTGCGGTGTACCAACCTTGATAATTTTGAGCAACTCGGGAGTCACACGCACCTTGAGCGGATCGTTAACTCCTGGCTTTTTTGCGGCGGCTTGCATCGATGACTTCTTGCAGCCAATCGCGGCAGGAAGTAGCACCGCAGCGAACAGGGCGGCAAAATGGATCGTTCTTTTCTGAATCATCGTCTTCCTCAGTGTTGGGTTGCTCCCAGTTCCTCGAGATCGATCAATGCAGATCTGCGAGCGAACAGGGCCTCCAGCAAATCGCTGCGAACGCCCTGAAGCACGCGCTGTGCGTCGAGAACTTCCACGATGCCGCGCTCGCCGAACTTGTAGGCTGATCGGGCTGCTTCCACCGCTGCTTCAGCTTCGCGTAGTGATCCGGCCTGAAGTCCCTCAACCTGCTGGTTGCTGATCTGGTATTGGTCGTACGCGCGTTCCAGCGCTGCCATGATTTCGAGGCGGCGCTGCCGTGCTGCAGCTTCTGACCGATCTACTTCTGCGTTAGCCTCCGCGATCGGGCCCTTTCTGCGGTCCCACAGTGGCAACGGGATGGAGACGCCGAATCGATAGAAGGTGATGTCGGGCTGCCTTTCGTACTCGCCGTAGAAGTTTGGCTCCGGAATGCGCCGGGCCCGTTCCTGCTCCACCTGGGCGCGGGATCGCTCGGAGGCGGCATTGGCTTCAGAGAGTGCTGGATGAGTAGCGAGAACCTGCTTGCGCATCTCGTTCAGCGGTTCGATATGGACGCCTTCTCCGAGGGAGCCCTGCACATCGAATGTCTCATCGGAGAAGGAGCCGATCACCGCCTTGAGAATCGCGTTTGCGTTGGCCAGCTGCACTTCCGCACTTCTGACGGCTACGTGAGCTCGCGCATATTCTGCCTCGGCGCGCGTCAGTTCGAGCTTGCCTTTTTCGCCGACCTCGACTTCAAGGCGAACGCGGCGCCGGAGATCGTCGACCAGTGTGAGATTATCGTTGGCCTCGGCAAGCTGCTGCCTGCGCCGGATCACGTCGTAGAAAGCCCGCTTGACATCCGCCGCAAGGGACAGCCGAACACCCTCAAGCCGGAATTGGGTCCCCGCGTGGTTAAGCTGAGAGGCGCGAATCCGGTTGTGCCGCTCCGAGGGAATCTCAATGGTCTGCCCAGCCGAGTAGTGCAGCAGGGCGCCGGGAACACCGGGCGTGGCGATCGGTCGCGCCGATTGCCGTCCTGCGAGGAATTCGACGCTTGGGTTCGTATAGGCCCTGGCTGTCTGGACGCCTGCCTGAGACCGGTTGACTGCTGCAATTGCCTCTTTGAGCACGGGGCTGTTCTCCTCGGCAAGAGACAGAGCCTGCTCGATGGTCAGCGGAGGCTGGTGGGAGGGCTGAGGCGGCGCGGACCCGGTGACCTGGGAGAGCAGCAATGTGCTTCCGTTCCCCGGGGCACGGTCTCCGGCAATCTGACCATACACTCCAAAGACGCTGAGATTCAAAGCGGAAATCAGGAGGAGAATGAGTCGCACACTCTCGTGGTATGCAAGTGGGTTTCCATTTGTCTGCCATGGAAATCACTGGGTTTTCGGCGAGAGATCTGTCCCATTTGGAACAGAAGGCCTCCGACTTCAGGACGTTTTGGTTCATTTGGGAATGCGCGGATGGTTAAATCCGGCTTAGTTACGACGTGGTCTCTGAATTGCAGAGTTTATCGCCGTGAGCAACATTCCATCGCTGATGCCGGCTGACGGCAGCTATTCTTTTTCCATGGCACGAGAGCGCGCATGGATGGAAAGAAAGCACCTTGGCGCTGCGATCGTCGCCATCCTGATCCTTTCTCTCGCCGCACTCGTCGCCGTCATTCCGTCGTCTCAAGTGTCGGCGCACAATATCCTTCACCATCTGAACTTCCTTCCCCTCATGGTCGCGGGGATCCTCTTCGGTTGGCAAGGGGCTCTGGTCGCGGCACTGGGCGCGGCGGTTGTTAACGCTCCGAACATTGCGCGAGGCTGGACCCAATGGCCGATGGACGCGAAAGATCAGATTGTTGAGTTGACGATCTTTAGTTTTGCCGGGCTCATTGCCGGTTATCTGTCAGATCGCGAACGAGCACACCGGCGGAACCTGGAGAAGACCCAGCAAGAGCTGCACCGGGTGTACCTGGAGTTGCGGGAGAACGTGGCCGAGATGAAGAAGGCAGAAAGGCTTTCGGCAGCCGGGCAACTTGCGGCGAGCCTTGCCCACGAGATTCGCAACCCGCTCGCGAGCATTTCAGGTGCGGCTGGAATTCTGCAGCGGGGCTCGGCTCCTCCCGAGTATGTTCACGACAGCCTCGAAATCATTCAGAAGGAGTCGCAAAGGCTGAACAAGCTACTGACAGGGTTTCTTAATTTTGCGACACCGCGATCGCCGAAGCTTCAGCGCACGAACATTGACGAATTGCTGGAATCGGTGGTGTCGCTGGCGTCTCATCCGGCCGAACTTAGCCAGATAACGCTTCAGCATCGAAGCCTGAAGGAAAAGCTCGAAGTCGAGTGCGATCCGGAGCAGCTCAAGCAGGTGCTGCTGAACCTGGTGATCAATGCGATTGAAGCCTCACCCGCGGGTTCGCAGGTGGGGTTGGGTGCGAGGATCGAGGCCGAGAAGGCGGTCATTGAAGTGGAAGACCGGGGCAAGGGAATCAAGGATGAGGAACTCGATCGGATCTTCGACCCGTTCTTCACAACCAAGCCGAACGGCAGTGGTCTCGGGCTGGCCGTTTCATCGATGATTGTGTCGCAGCACAATGGTCTTCTCTCATGCAGCAGAAATCCGGAGCGCGGAACCACATTTCGTATCGAGCTTCCCGCGGACCAGGAACGAGCCGATGCCTAAAGATACGATCCTGGTAGTGGACGACGACAGCAGCGTGCGCCGAGTGGTGCAGATGCAGCTTTCCGAGGCGGGGTACGAGGTGAGGCTAGCGGCGAGCGGCAGCGAGGCCTTGCGAATCATGGCAGAAACGCCTCCCAAGCTCGTAATCACTGACCTGCGGATGCCGGAGGTGGACGGCATTGAGCTGTTGAGGCGGATCACCGCAGATGAGATTCAAACCACGGTCATCATGGTGACCGCATTCGGTTCCATCGAGACCGCGGTCCAGGCCATGCGGCTTGGCGCATACGACTACATTACGAAGCCCATCGACTACGATGCGCTGCTGCTCGCGGTCAATCGCGCGATGGAGCGGCAGAACCTTATCGAAGAGGTCCGCAACCTCAGGTCAGCGCTCGACAAACGGTACGGCTTCGAGAACATCATTGGACATTCCAAGAGCCTGCTTACCGTGCTTGAGAAGGCAGCGCGCGTTGCGCAGCACGACAGCACAGTGCTCATCAATGGTGAAACCGGCACCGGAAAGGAACTGCTCGCGCGTGCGATTCACCACAATAGCCGGCGCCGCAGCTGTGCATTTGTCACGATCAACTGCGGTGCGATTCCAAAGGACCTGATTGAGGCAGAGCTTTTCGGCTTCTCAAAAGGGGCCTTTACCGGAGCGCAATCAAGCAAACCCGGCAAGGTTGAACTGGCTGACGGCGGATCATTGTTCCTGGATGAGATCGGCGAGCTGCCGCTGGAATCGCAGGTCAAGCTGCTTCGCCTGATTCAGCACGGAGAGATCGAGCGCGTTGGAGCGACGAATCCAAAGGTGATCAACGTGCGGATCATCGCGGCGACGAACCGCAATCTCTCCGCGATGGTCGAGGACGGCTCATTTCGCGAGGATCTCTTCTACAGGTTGGCGGTCGTGCCGCTCTATCTTCCGCCGCTTCGAGAGAGAAAAGAGGACATTCCCGAGCTGGTCGAGCACTTGTTCCAGAAGGCGAAGGAGCGTCACGGCATGGCGGGTTTTCGCGTAAATCCCGGCGTGATCTCGAGGTTCTCGACACACCGCTGGCCGGGGAACATCCGGGAACTCGAAAACGTCGTGGAGCGCATGCTGGTGCTTTCGAATGGCGAAGAGATCACCGAACTCGACCTTCCGGACGAGCTGCGCGGCACTGCGACGGCCCCCGCAGCCTCTTCCTTGCTCCTTGACATACCTGAAGAGGGCATTAGCCTCGATGCTGTTGAGAGGGAACTGCTGCTTCGCGCTCTTGAAAAGGCAGGCGGGAACCAGACGAAGGCAGCGCGGTATCTCGACATCAGCAGGAGAACCTTTATCTATCGCATGGAAAAGCACGGCATTCGCGACGACAGCGAAACAAACCGGCAATCGTAAATATCCTTGCAGCTCCCATGGCCATCTCAATCCTGAAAGCGGGTCAACCGTTTAATATACTGCTTTACCCGCGAATCGAAGGCGTTTGAGACGCAGAAGGATCGGTAACCCGCAGCCATGTCTATTCGTTCGTTATTTCTTCGGCCGCAAGCCCTCCTGTTCGTCGTCCTGCTTGCGACTCTGCACGCCGATGGCGCCGATTTTGCCATGAGCGTGACCGACAAGAATTACCTCGACACCCAAGGTTTTAGCGTATTTCTCTACGACAGCACGTACCATCCCGTTTTCGTAGACCAAAAGAACACGGCCATGGAGATGATTCTGCACGGCCAGCGCATCGCCACCAACGGCGACGTACGCCTGATGCCGACGCCTGAGCAATGGGACCTGGTGGCAACCCTGAAAGGGCGCGAGGCCGATAAGACGAACAACCGGCTCACCGCCAACCTCGCTTTCCCGGCTTTCGATTTCAGCTACACCCTGGAAGTCGCAGCGGAACCAGGCGGCGTGAAGGTCAGCATCAATCTTGACAAGCCGCTACCGCAGAAACTGGCCGGGCGGGCTGGGTTCAACCTGGAGTTCCTGCCTTCGATCTACATGGGCAAGGCTTATCTGGTGGACGGAGCCAAGGCCGGCATCTTTCCGCGAACGCCTGACGATCCGATGGTCAAGGTGTTGCCCCTGCCCGATGAACCGAAAAAGGCGTACTACCTCGAGGACTGGGACAAGGCCAAGGGATACACTCAGCCGCTGCCGTTCGCCGAGGGCAAGAGCATCACTCTGGGGGTCGATGACGCGCTTTCCCGGATCAACGTTGAGTCCGATACGGCCGACCTCATGCTGTTCGATGGACGCAACCGCGCGCAGAACGGCTGGTTCGTGTTGCGTTCGCTGATCCCTTCAGGCAAGACCACCGGCGCCATCGTGTGGCACATCCGGCCGGATGTGATTCCGAACTGGACGCGGCCGCCGATGATCGCGCACAGCCAGGTCGGTTATGCGCCGGATTTCCAAAAAGTGGCGGTGCTTGAACTCGACCCGAAGTACAACGGCCCGAAGACGGCCAAAGTGCTACGCCTGATGGAAGACGGATCTTACAAGCAGGTGTTCGAGGGTCCAGTCACGGCTTCGATGCCCTGGCTGCGGTACGTCTATTCGAAATTTGACTTCACCGCGGTTAAGGACCCCGGCCTTTATGTAATCGAGTACGCAGACCAGCGTACGGCGCCCTTCCCTATCTCGAAGGACGCTTACGCGAACATCTGGCAGGACAGCCTGGACCATCATCTTGCGGTGCAGATGGATCACGTTGCCGTTCGCGAAGGCTACCGCGTGTGGCACGGCGCTTCACACCTGGATGATGGCCGACTGGCGCCCGTGGTTGGGGACCAATTCGACGGCTGGAGTCAGGCTACGGCAGTGGATGGGAAGTACAAAGGCGGCGATCACATTCCTGGGATGAACGTGGGCGGCTGGTATGATGCCGGCGACTTCGACCTCGAGGAACCTGCGCAACTGAGCGTGATTCAGAGTTTGGCTCTGGCGTATCACGAATTCAATCTCAAGTACGACGAGCTTACGGTGGACGAAGCCGCGCGTGAGGTTGAGATGCATCGTCCCGATGGCGTGCCGGATACCGTGCAGCAAGTTAAGCACGGCGCACTGCTCATCCTGGCGCAGTTCCACAATATCGGCCACGCGATCCGCGGCACTCACGAACCGGATCTGCGCCAATATACGCACCTGGGCGACGGAGCGTCGAAAACCGACGGCCGCATCTATGACCCCAAGCTGGGTCCGAACGAAGTGAAGGGCGACTACTCCGGCAAGCCGGATGACCGCTGGATCTTCACCACGAACAACCCGTTTTTCCAGTGGAACGCCATCGCGGCGCTGGCTGCATCGGCCGATGTGCTGAAAGGCTGGGACGACGCATTCGCGAAAGACTGCCTCGAGACCGCGATCAAAGCATGGAACGACGAGAAGGCTCACCCAACGCCGTCTCCGGCGGGCGGCGGCTTCGGCGGAGTGGCTCCGGCAGGCGCTCCTGGAGGTGGAGTGCTGGCTGCGTCGCAGGGTGTGGTAGCTGGCGCTCAAGTCGGTCGTAACGGCAGTTCGGGCACTCCGGCAAGTTCTGGCACGACGAGCGCACAAACAGCTCCGCCGGGAGGCTTCGGCCGTGGCGGCTTTGGCGTCGGACAGGACTGGGCTGCGGCTCTCGAATTGACCATTGCCACGAATGGTGCCGAGCCCTACAAGTCCCGTCTGAAGGTGTTGTTCCCTCAGATGATCACCCCCCAGCAGATGGGTTTCCGTGGCTGGACGGCAGTCAGGGCATTGCCTTATCTGGACGCGAGCGCGAAAGACCAAATGCGGGAAGCGGTGAAGACATACATGGCGGATCTGGACAGGCAGCTGGACGCCACCCCGTTCGGCGTGCCCCCGAGCCTGGGCACCTGGGGCGGATCGGGCGCCGTGGTGGACATGGCCATCCGAATGTACTTCCTGCACAAGGCGTTTCCGGATCTTGTGGGTCCCGAATATACACTTCGCGCCGTCAATTACATTCTCGGTACACACCCGGTATCCAGCACTTCTTATGTCGCTGGCGTCGGTACGGTGTCGAAGACGAAGACGTACAGCAACAACCGCGCCGACAACGCTTACATCCCGGGCGCCGTGATTCCGGGATACATCATCATTAAGCCGGATTTTCCGGAGTGTATCGACGACTTCGGATTCCTTTGGTTCGAGGATGAAGCCGTGGTGGCAGGGTCGGCAAGCTGGGTCGTGGCCGGCAATGCGGCAGACGCGCTGGTCAGGTGAGACGCAGCCGTCGGAGCGCGGCTTCACTCTGGCTGCGGTTCGCTTTGACCAGGGTTTCAAGGCCGGAAAGCGCGATTTACTGTGAACTTGATATACTTCTTCAGGTTCGCTCTGGCACAGTTGCGTGATCCGTGGCTTGGATTCTGGGGCTTATGATTCTGGCTTGTTTCGCGCACTCGGAACCGCGAGTGGTTGCCTGTCCCGAGCG
>Ga0335070_10006232_pt1 | contig 14037 bp, 13 predicted proteins | sample Lox_Sample_13_FD_206722 | JGI IMG/M metagenome (GOLD analysis project Ga0335070, IMG submission 206722) | Soil microbial communities from Loxahatchee National Wildlife Refuge, Florida, United States - Lox_Sample_1.3 | ecosystem: Environmental > Terrestrial > Soil > Wetlands | place: USA... | reverse complement strand
GGCTGGCCGGCATCGCCGCGGGTTCGGGCGAGGAGCGCGTCGCAGCCCGCATGGCGCTCGCCGATGTGCCGCTCGCAGACTTTCTCCGCGAGCCGCTCGTTCCTTACGAAACCGACGAGGTGACGCGGCTGATCCACGACACGCATAACTCCGCCGCATTCGTTCCCGTCCGCGCGATGCCGGTCGGGGAATTCCGCGACTGGCTGCTGTCGGACGAGGCCACGGACGAGACGCTTGCCGCGATCGCGCCCGGTCTCACGCCGGAAATGGCCGCCGCGGTCTGCAAACTCATGCGCAACCAGGACCTCATCGCGGTCGCGCGCAAGGTCCGCGTCGTCACGCGGTTCAGGAACACGATCGGACTTCCCGGGCGTCTCTCGACGCGCCTGCAGCCGAACCATCCGACCGACGACGCCAGGGGGATCGCAGCCGCCATCGTCGACGGGCTTCTCTACGGCAGCGGCGACGCGGTGATCGGCATAAACCCGGCGACCGATAATGTGGCGGCGGTCTCGAGCCTGTTGTCGATGATCGACGACATTCGAAGCCGCTGGAATATCCCGACGCAATCCTGCGTGCTGGCGCACGTCACGACGACGCTGCGCGCGATCGAGCAAGGCGCTCCCGTCGATCTGGTGTTCCAGTCCATTGCCGGCAGCGAAGCGGCAAACAGGAGCTTCGGCATCGATCTCGCGGTTCTCGGGGAGGCGCGCGACGCCGCCCTATCGCTCGAGCGCGGAACGCTCGGCGACAATGTGATGTATTTCGAGACCGGACAAGGCGCGGCGCTTTCGGCGGGCGCGCATCACGGCGTCGACCAGCAGACCATGGAGGCGCGGGCTTACGCCGTCGCGCGCCGTTTCCAGCCGTTGCTCGTCAACACCGTCGTCGGCTTCATCGGTCCGGAGTACCTGTTCGACGGCAAGCAGATCGTGCGCGCCGGACTGGAGGATCATTTCTGCGGCAAGCTGCTGGGCCTGCCGATGGGGGTGGACGTATGCTACACCAACCACGCCGATGCGGACCAGGACGATATGGACGTGCTCCTGACGCTTCTGGGCGTTGCCGGATGCAACTACATCATGGGCGTGCCGGGAGCCGACGACGTGATGCTGTCCTATCAGCGCACGTCGTTCCACGACGCGCTCTATGTCCGCGACGTACTCAATCTTCGCCCCGCTCCCGAGTTCGAAGCCTGGCTGATGAACATGGGCATCATGGACGACGACGCGCGCATCCGTCCGCGCCTGGCCGGCACGGGCCCGGCCGGACTTCTCGATTTCGCGGCGAAGGCATGAACACGAACGATGCCTGGCACGCGCTCGCCGCCTTCACGCCGGCGCGGCTGGCGCTCGGCCGGAGCGGCAACGGCCTGCCGACGGACCACGTCCTCGAATTCCAGCTCGCGCATGCCCGCGCCCGCGACGCGGTGAACGCGCCATTCGATCCCCAGCGCGTCGCCGATGCCCTGGGCCGCGCCGACCTGTTGCTGCTCAAGACGGCGGCAGCCGACCGGCGCGCCTACCTCATGGATCCCGACTCCGGCCGCCGTCTCAGCGCATCCTCGCGCTGCGCCTTGACGCACGGCCGCTACGACGCGGCGCTCATCATCGCCGACGGACTGTCGTCGACCGCGATTCATTCCCACGGCGCGACTCTTGCGCGGCTCATTCAGGGCAGCCTACCCGGACTGGCCCTCGCCCCCGTCAGCATCGTCACGGGCGCCCGCGTCGCCATTGGCGATGAGATCGCCCAGGCGCTCGGCGCAGAGCTCGCGGTGGTCCTGATCGGCGAGCGCCCCGGCCTGAGCGCAGCCGACTCCATCGGCATCTATTTGACGTTCGCGCCTCAGCCGGGCGTGACGAAGGACGCCGACCGGAACTGCATCTCCAACGTGCGGCCGGGAGGCTTGCCGCTGGAAGACGCCGCCCATCGCCTCGCCTGGCTGGTGACCGAGGCGCGCCGGCTGCGGCTTACGGGCGTATCGCTGAAAGAGGATGCCCCGGACCTGCAACGCGTCGCCTCACCTGATAGGCTGGGCTCCTGAATCAACGGGGGGATAAACACCGATGGCATGGCTTTCCAAATACCAGCCGCAACTTCTCAGCATCCTGCGCATCGTCACGGGACTGCTGTTTCTCGAACACGGCATGCAGAAGCTCTTTCACTTCCCGCCGATGCCGGCCGGAATGACGATCCCGGCGAACGTCATGCCGATCCTGATGACCGCGGCGGCGATCGAACTGGTGGGCGGCGCCCTGATCGTGCTGGGATTGTTCACGCGCATCGCCGCGTTCATCTGTTCGGGCGAGATGGCGGTCGCCTACTGGATCGGACATTTCGCGCGCAGCCACAGTTTCTTTCCGGCCGTGAACGGCGGAGACGCGGCGATCCTTTTCTGCTTCGCGTTCCTTTTCATCGCGGCGGCGGGCCCGGGTCCCTGGGCGCTCAGCCATTCCGATAAACTTTGAATCGAATGCGAGCGAATTCGTTCGCATCCCGGTAGGGTACGGCGCGTAGCGTTGGGGCCATGAGCGCCATCGACATTTCCGTCGCCGGTTTGCGCGCGGCCTCGACGCAGTTCGAGACGGCAGCGGCCAACGTCGTGCGCGACAGCACCCCGCCGTCGAGCGTCGCGCAAACGGGAAGCAATCCCCCGCCGCCGCTGTCGCTCGCCGGTGCCGATTTCGGGGCCGACCTCGTGGGCACGACGATGGCGCTGGCCAGCTATCGGGCGAACATCGCCGCGATCAAGGTCGCGGAACAGATGAGCAAGGTCACGCTCGACCTTATCGGCTGAAGCCGCCGGCGCTATGCTGGCGGAATGCACGGCTCGCCGACCCTCACGCCTGAGCTCGTCCTGCACGCCTATGCGGAAGGCATCTTCCCGATGGCGGAGCGTGCCGACGATCCCGACCTCTATTGGGTCTCGCCGGAGCTGCGCGGCGTGCTACCGCTGGACGGCTTCCACATTCCGAGGAGACTGGCGCGGACGGTGCGGAGCGACCGCTTCCGCGTCACCAGCGACGGCGCTTTCGTCGACGTCATGAAGGCGTGTGCCGAACCCGTCGCCGGCCGTCCCAACACCTGGATCAACGACGAGATCATCCGCCTCTACACGGCGCTGCACGCGGCGGGACACGCCCACTCCATCGAGTGCTGGCTGGGCGAAACGCTCGCGGGCGGCCTCTACGGCGTGTCCCTGGGCGGTGCGTTCTTCGGCGAGAGCATGTTCTCCCGCGCGCGCGACGCGAGCAAAGTCGCGCTCGTACATCTCGTAGCGCGTCTCAAAGCCGGCTCGTATGTGCTTCTGGATACGCAGTTTTTGACCAAACACCTGGCACAGTTCGGCGCCGTCGAGATTCCGCGCCAGTCCTATCTCGCACGACTGCGGGAGGCGCTCGCCCACCCGGCCTATTGGCCGGCATCCTCCGGCAACGCGGCGGGCTTCTCATTGTCCGTCGCGTCCGGCGAGACCGGTTTAACGGGTTTGAGCGGTCCGGCAACGACGGTCTGGCCCGGCTCGCTGGCTTTGCAGGTGATCACCCAGACGTCGTAGATCGGGTGCTCCATGCCGTTCAACCCGGGGCTCGACGCATACATCCAGCCCGAGAAGACACGCCGCTCCGGCTGATCGGGGCGGTGATCGTCGATCTGAACGAACGCCGCCGTCTCCGGCGTTTCAGTCGGCGGCGTCGAATAGCAATAGCGTGCCGTGATCGTCAGGGTCGCATAGCGGATCGGCTTTCCGATCGGCGCCACCAGTGTCGTCGATTTGCCCGATATCTTGTCGAGGCCGCGCATGACGAGCATGAGCGGACCGGTGGGCTTTCGTGGGGCGGTGTCCGCCGCGCCGGCCGACGCTGCGGCCGGGGCCGTCTTGGTCGCCGTCGTCGCCGAAGCCGCCGCCGCGACGATCGCCGCCGCGCCGGCCAGGAGAATGATGCGCCCCGCCCGCACTATTTCCCGCCCGTGGCGGGCTTCTGGTTGTTGCCGCCGCCGATGAAGCGGCCGACCAGGCCCATCAGGTCGACCGAGCCCTGCACATTGGTGATTGCGCCGCCCGGCGCAATCATTTTGTCGCTGCCGCCGGGCGAGATCGAGAGATAGGAGCCGCCGAGCAACCCGGTCGACGTCACCATCAAGGACGAATCGTCGGGAATCTGGATGTCGTTGCGGATGTTCATGTGCAAGGTGACGAGATACGTCTTGGGATCGAGCGTCAGCGCGCTCACTGCGCCGATCTTGATTCCCGAAAGCCGTACGTCGGTGCCGGTCGCGAGTCCGTCCACGCGCGGCATGCGGGCGGTGATCTCATATCCGCTCAGGCTTCCGGAGCTTGTGTTGGTATAGGCGAAGTAGAGAAAGGCGGCGGCCACCGCCACGACGATCGCACCGATGATCGTCTCGACTGTATTGTTGCTGCTCATGCCTACTCCGGCTTCCAGGCTTCGTAGTCGCCTGTGGCGGCGGGACGCACGCCGCTTTTAGCCAGACTGCCATCCGGACGATAGGCGTCGGCCGTGCCGGTGAGATTGGGCGTATGCTCTTTCTCCCACGCCTTGGTAGGCAGCGGAGCCTTGGTCGGTGGATCCTGGAACGTGTGATGCAGCCAGCCGTGCCAATCCGGCGGTACGCGACTCGCTTCGACCGTGCCCGCATACGTCACCCAGCGCCGGTTCCCCTTCTTCGCCTGGTAATAGCGGTTGCCGAACTTATCGGTACCGACATAGCTGCCCGAGAACCAGATCGTGGCCAGGGTCCCGAACGTGGCGTGATGCCACCAGGCAAAAATCATGCGGATAAAGGACATGCGCGTCTGGCCAAGTCTCGGAATCGCCGCCGGAATATAAGAGGCACGGGGCGATCATGCCATCGGCAGAATGGCGACACGGTGACCGAACCCGCCGGCACGTCATTGTGGAGGAATATCCACAATCGGTCCCCAACGCCGCCAATGGCGTCCGCTGTCACGGAAGCGAAAAAATTTTCTGAGCGATTCTCGTTAACCGCTTGACATGATCTTTTGCCCACAAAAACGCACCTCGAAATGTCTACTAGATCTGGTGGGTAAGATTTCATTTACCACTTCCCGCTTGCGTCGACTTTTGAACGGTGCCCATACTTAGGGCCTGTCGCTGCTCGCGACACCAAATCTGGCGGACGAAATCCAACCTCCCGCCGAGGCTGCTGCTACACAAGCATGCACCCGGCGGTGGGAAAACTGTCCCCAAAACGGTGGCGCGCAGCGGCAGCGAGGGTGGCAACAAATTTCGGGGACAATTCCATGCGTATTCGCCGTCAGTTCACGGTTGAGGGTCGTTCTGCCTATGAAGGCATCGCTTTCCGTTCCGCCACGAGCGAGATCCGAAACCCCGACGGCTCCGTCGTATTTTCCCAATCGGACATCGAAGTGCCGGCCGAGTGGAGCCAGGTCGCCTGCGACGTCCTCGCGCAAAAATATTTTCGCAAAGCCGGTATCCCGACTGCGCTGAAGCCGGTCCCCGAGGAAGGAGTTCCCGAGTTCCTCTGGCGCAAGATCGCGGACAGCACCGAAACGGTGGGCGAGCGCTCGGCCAAGCAGGTTTTCGACCGTCTCGCCGGCACCTGGACATATTGGGGCTGGAAGGGCGGCTATTTCGACGGCGAATCCGACGCCCGCGCGTTCTTCGACGAACTCGCCTACATGCTCGCGACGCAGAAGGCGGCGCCGAACTCGCCACAATGGTTCAACACCGGTCTGCATTGGGCCTACGGCATCGACGGCCCGAGCCAGGGCCATTATTACGTCGACCACCAGACCGGCCGCCTGACGAAATCGGCCTCGTCCTACGAGCATCCCCAGCCGCACGCCTGCTTCATCCAGTCGGTCGCCGACGATCTCGTGAACGAAGGCGGGATCATGGACCTGTGGACGCGCGAGGCGCGCCTGTTCAAGTACGGCTCGGGCACCGGGACGAATTTCTCCTCGCTGCGCGGCGAGAACGAGAAGCTTTCGGGCGGCGGGAAGTCGTCGGGCCTGATGAGTTTCCTCAAGATCGGCGACCGCGCCGCGGGCGCGATCAAGTCGGGCGGCACGACCCGGCGCGCCGCCAAGATGGTCATCGTCGACGTCGACCATCCGGACATCGAGCAGTTCATCGACTGGAAGGTGCTGGAAGAGCAGAAGGTCGCGGCGATGGTGGCCGGCTCCAGACTCGCGGAAAAACATCTGAAGCTGGTCATGAAGGCCTGCATCAATTGCGAAGGCTCGAACGACGACTGCTTCGACCCGAAAAAGAATCCAGCCCTGCGCCGCGAGGTGAAGGCCGCGCGCAAAGCGATGATCCCCGACAACTACATCGAGCGCGTCATCTCCTTCGCCAAGCAGGGCTATAAGGAGATGGAATTCCGCTCGTACGACACGGACTGGGACTCGGAGGCGTATCTGACCGTCTCGGGCCAGAACTCCAACAATTCCGTGCGCGTCACCGACGCGTTCCTCGAGGCGGTCCTGGAAGACCAGGACTGGAACCTGACCTATCGCGGCTCGAACAAGGCCGCCAAGACGATCAGGGCGCGCGCGCTGTGGGAGAAGATCTCCTACTCCGCCTGGGCCTGCGCCGATCCGGGCATCCAGTTCCACTCCACCATCAACGACTGGCACACCTGCCCGGCAGGCGGGTCGATCCGCGCGTCGAACCCGTGCTCCGAATACATGTTCCTCGACGACACGGCGTGCAATCTCGCCTCGCTGAACCTGATGCAGTTCCGCAAGGACCAGGACGGCGGCGCCAAGGTGTTCGACGTCGAAGCGTTCGAACATGCCTGCCGGCTATGGACCGTCGTGCTCGAAATCTCGGTGATGATGGCGCAGTTCCCGTCCAAGGAGATCGCGCAACTCTCCTACGACTACCGCACGCTCGGCCTGGGATTCGCCAATATCGGCGGCCTCTTGATGGCGGCCGGCATTTCGTACGATTCGCGCGAGGGGCGCGCGATCGCGGGCGCGATTTCGGCCGTCATGACGGGCGTGTCCTATGCGACGTCCGCAGAGATGGCGGGCGAGCTCGGCGCGTTCCCGGAATTCGGCGCCAACCGCGACGCCATGCTGCGCGTGATGCGCAACCATCGCCGCGCCGCGTACGGCGACAAGTCGGGCTATGAGGGTCTCTCGACGCTTCCGGTGCCGCTGGATCTGGCCGCGGTGAAGGACACGGACCTGGCCTTCGCGGCGCAGCGCGTGTGGGACGATGCGGTATCGCTCGGCGAAGGCTTCGGCTATCGCAACGCGCAGGCGACCGTCATCGCGCCGACCGGGACCATCGGCCTCGTCATGGATTGCGACACGACGGGCGTCGAGCCGGATTTCGCGCTCGTGAAGTTCAAGAAGCTCGCCGGCGGCGGCTATTTCAAGATCATCAATCGCTGCGTGCCCGAGGCGCTGCAGACGCTGCAATACACGCAGAACGAGATCGACCAGATCGTTGCCTACGCGGTCGGGCACGGCACGCTGGAAGACTATGAGGGCGCACTCAACCACGACGCGCTGCGCAACAAGGGATTCGGCGACGAGCAGATCTCGGCCATCGAAGGCGCGCTTGAATCGGCCTTCGACATCCGCTTCGTCTTCAACAAGTGGACGCTCGGCGCCGACTTCTGCACCGGCCAGCTGAAGATCGACCCCGCGGTGCTGGAAGCGCCGGACTTCGACATGCTCAAGACTCTCGGCTTCAGCCGTGCCGAGATCGATGCCGCCAATCTCCATGTGTGCGGCGCGATGACCCTCGAAGGCGCGCCGTTCCTCAAGGACGAGCACCTGCCCGTATTCGACTGCGCCAATCCCTGCGGCCGCATCGGCAAGCGCGCGCTCTCCGTGGAAAGCCACATCCACATGATGGCGGCGGTCCAGCCCTTCATCTCGGGCGCCATCTCCAAGACCATCAACATGCCGAACAACGCCACCGTCCAGGACTGCGGCGAGAGCTACCTTCTCTCCTGGCGTCTCGGCCTCAAGGCCAACGCGCTCTACCGCGACGGTTCCAAGCTCAGCCAGCCGCTGGCGAGTCAGGTCTTCCAGTTCGACGACGAGGACGAAGAGGCGGACGAGCTCGCGCCTGCCGCGCGCACGACGATCGTCACCGAGCGCATCGTCGAGAAGGTCGTCGAGCGGGTCCGCGCCCACGAACGCGAAAAACTGCCGCAACGGCGCAAGGGCTACACCCAGAAGGCGATCGTCGGCGGGCACAAGGTCTATCTGCGCACCGGCGAATACGAAGACGGGCGGCTCGGCGAAATCTTCATCGACATGCATAAGGACGGCGCCGCGTTCCGCTCGCTGATGGACGGTTTCGCCATCGCCATCTCTGTCGGCCTGCAGTACGGCGTTCCGCTCGAGGAGTTCGTCGAGGCGTTCACCTTCACGCGCTTCGAGCCGGCCGGCATGGTGCTCGGCAACGACTCGATCAAGAACGCGACCAGCGTGCTCGACTACATCTTCCGAGAGCTGGCCGTGTCCTATCTGGACCGCACCGATCTCGCGCACGTTCCACCCGCCGATTCCGACGTCGGCGGCGGCGTCGACGACGGCAGCCACGACGATCGCACCCGCGAAGTCGTGCAGGCCGTCCGCAGCGTCACCTCGACGGGTTACGTCCGTGGCCGTCTGCAGCGCTCCATCGCCGTGGTGCGCGGCGGCGCGCAGCCCAAGCTGATGGAAGATCACGCGCATCACGATCACGTCCATCACAACGAGCAGGAAAGCCAGGAATTCGTGACGGTCGAGGAAACCTCGGTCAGCGAGGCGCTCAGCCAGATCCGCGCCAGCGTGCTCGAGGCGTCCAATCCGGTTGGCGAAATGGTCGACGCGCTGGATGCCCGCCTCAAGGAACGTGAGACGCGCGCCAAGCGCGCCGCCGAAGCCCGTCAGAAGGGTTATGAAGGCGACGCCTGCGGCTCGTGCGGCAACTTCACGCTCGTGCGCAACGGCACCTGCATGAAGTGCAACACCTGCGGCTCGACCAGCGGCTGCAGCTAGCCGTCGGGAATCGACGAGCGGGCGGGCGCGGGCCGATCGGTACCGCGCCCGTTCTCATTTTCGTCGCGTCGTTCCGCGCCGGACGGGCGGTGACGGGCCCGGCATTCCCTCCTATAGTTTCGCGATGAACGTTCGCGCCGCCTGCTTCGCCCTGCTCTTCACGCTCGTCTCGGTGCCCGCGCTTGCCAACTGGGACGGCATGTGGGCCGGCAATTGGGGCGGCGCGGAGCAGGACGGCATCCAGATCATCATGGTCGGGGACAGCGTCACGGCCATATTCTGGCGCGGCGACTACATGTCCGATGAAATGCACTCGACCGTCTCACCCGACGGCAATGTCCTGACCATCACCTGGAAGGACGGTGGAGCGACGCTGACGCGTGACGGCGAAAACAAAGCGAAGTTCCAGATCCACGCCGGCGCCAACAGCGCTTCCGGCGAAGTCACGCTCGAAAAATAGACGGAATAAATCTTCAGGCAGCTCTTGAACCGAGTCGGTCAAATCACCAATTCGGCTATATCCCAACAAGTGCGCGCAGAACGAACCGGTCAGGCCCGGTCGACGCGGCATGCGTAGCAACCGCGGCGCGCATAGTGGACGTGGATGTGGTCGGTCGCCGGATCGGAGAAAAACTGTGTAAAGAGATCGCGAGGGTCGCTATCTGCCACCTCCGCATGGATCATCATGCCGTCGGCATCGTAAGCGCGGACCGCCAGCAGGCGCCCCGAGAACACGCTCGGGAGTTCGTCCACGCGATCGAATGCCACGCGCGCGCGCTCGCGCACGTAGATCGGTCCGCCCGCTCTGTACGGCGAATCCGCCGTCTGGTGCGCGAAGGAAAGGAGAATCACGCGCTCGCCGGGTTCGGCGTCCTCTAGCGTCACGCGGCACGGTGCTGCGTGCGGCTCGTCGATGGTTTCGCGGCGCATGCCGCGGGCGGCCAGATCGGTGTCGCAGAGCGTCGGGAGGGATTCGAACTGGGCCGGATCGAGGCCGCGGATACGGAACGACATGGGACAGGTCTCACCTGGTTTCCGGCCCAATTTGGTGCGCCGGCGCGCCCGGGGCGACCCGTTTCTTGCGGCGTCCAAAGGGTTACGCCGCGGCATCGGGATTGCATGGAAAAAGGGGCCTGTTCCGGAACGAAACATGGGGAAAATCCTGGCATTTACGATCGCGCTGCTGGCGGTGACCATTTCGATGGCCCTGTCCGCGCCCGCCTATGACCAGGTGGCGGTGGCGCGCATCCATGCCGGCATCGTCGACTGCGCGGGATGCAACCTGCAAAGCGCCGATCTCAGTAACACCTGCGTCAAGGCCAAGAACCTGACGGGCGCGAATTTCGACGGGGCCAAGGCCGTCCTGATGTGCATGTCCTATGCGAATTTCTCGAACGCGACGTTTCGCGGCGCCGATCTTTCGGGCGCGAACCTCGCGCACGCCGATCTCGACGGCGCCGATCTGACCGGCGCGGTGATGACGATCACGTCCCTCAAGGGTACCGACCTTTCGCGCGCGAAGGGCCTGGAACAGAAACAACTCGATGAAGCCTGCGGCGACTCCGAAACCAGGGTTCCCGCGGGATTGAAAGTTCACATGTGCAGCTGAATTCGTTCCCGCATCGCAGGCGCGTTGCGAGCGCTCCCGCGATGCGGTTTTAGCCTCCCAGGACTTAACTTCAGCCCCCGCCCGCGGATGTACCGGGCGGGGGTTTTTTCTTACTCCGCCGCCTGGGGAAGCTCCGGCCGCTTCCAGCGCAACACGGGTTTCCGCGCGGCGGCGGTCTCGTCGAGTCGGCGGCGCGGGGCGTAAAGCGGCGCGCCCTCGAAGCGCGTGGTGTTCCTCGCGACCGCTTCGAGCGCCAGTTCGCGCAGGACATGGATGAAGCGGTCGAGCGATTCCTTGGACTCCGACTCCGTCGGTTCGATGAGCATCGCGCCGTGCACCACCAGCGGGAAGTACATGGTCATGGGGTGATAGCCTTCGTCGATCATCGCCTTGGCGAAGTCGAGCGTGGTCACGCCCGTCCCTTCGAGGAAGCTGTCGTCGAACAGCGCCTCATGCATGCAGGGTCCGTCGCCGAACGGTGCGCTCATCACGTCCTTCAGGGAGGCGAGAATGTAGTTGGCGGAGAGAACTGCATCCTCGCTCGCCTGGCGCACGCCGTCGCGGCCATGGCTGAGCATGTAGGCAAGCGCGCGCACGAACATTCCCATCTGCCCGTGGAACGCACTCATGCGGCCGAAGGGCCTGGCGCCGGCCGGAACCGCGTCTCGGTCCTCGATCAGGCGCAGGCCCGTTGCGTCGCTCACCAGCAGCGGCAGCGGCGCAAATGGCGCAAGCGCCTCGGACAGCACCACGGGTCCCGCACCCGGACCGCCGCCGCCATGCGGCGTGGAAAAAGTCTTGTGGAGGTTGATATGCATCGCATCGATGCCGAGATCGCCTGGCCTGACGCGGCCGGCAATGGCGTTGAAGTTGGCGCCGTCGCAATAGAAATAGGCGCCCGCCGCGTGGGTGGCGTCCGCCATGTGGCGGATGTCGCGCTCGAACAGCCCGCACGTATTGGGGTTCGTCAGCATGATCGCGGCGACGTCGGGGCCCAGCTTGCCCTCCAACTCAATCATGTCGACCCGGCCGTCGGCGGTGCCCCTGACCTCGTCGATCGTGAAGCCCGCGAATGCCGCCGTCGCCGGGTTGGTGCCGTGCGCGGATTCCGGAACCAGGATGCGCTTGCGGGTCTCGCCGCGCGCCGCAATCGCCGCCCGTATGGCAAGGAGTCCGCACAGTTCGCCATGGGCGCCGGCCTTGGGCGACATCGCGACTGCCGGCATGCCGGTCAGCCTCGTCAGCCACGTCATCAGTTCGCCGATCAGTTCCAACGCGCCCTGCACGGTCGATTGCGGCGCGAGCGGATGCAGATCGCCGAAGCCCGGCAGCCGCGCCATTTTCTCGTTGAGGCGCGGATTGTGCTTCATGGTGCAGGAGCCGAGCGGATAGAGCCCCGCGTCGATGGCGTAATTCATGCGCGACAGCCGCACATAGTGACGCACGACCTCCGGCTCCGAGAGACCGGGCAGACCGATCGGGCGCCGCCGGCGCATGCCGCCGAGACGCGCATCGGCCACGGTCACATCCGGCAGATCGACGCCCGTCATGCCGTCGCGGCCGATCTCGAAGATCAGCGGCTCTTCGTGATCGAGCCCGCGATCGCCGGAAATCGTCGGCAGCCCGGCGATGGCGCTTGTGCCTGCCGCAGACGGGCGGCCCTGGTTGTTCATGGTCATGACAGCACCTCCCCGAGCGCCCTGGCGAGGGTCTCGCAGTCTTCATCGCTGGTGGTTTCGGTGACGGCGACGATCAGCAGATCGCGTACCCCCGGATCGTGCGGCATCAAGCGCGATGCCGGCACCCCGGCGAGGATTCCTTTCGCGGCGAGTGCGTCGACCACGTCGGAGGCCGGCTTGGAAAGCCTGACCGTGAACTCGTTGAAGAAAGACGGCGTGATCACCTCGACGCCTTTCACCTTCGCGAGCCGGTCGGCCGCGGCGCAAGCCTTGGCGTGGTTCAGCCGGGCGAGGCGCGTCAGCCCTTCTTCGCCGAGGAGCGAGAGATGAATGGTGAAGGCCAGGGTGCACAGGCCGGAATTTGTGCAGATGTTGCTCGTCGCCTTTTCGCGGCGGATGTGCTGTTCGCGCGTCGAGAGCGTCAGGACGAAGCCGCGCTTGCCGGCCGCATCGACCGTTTCGCCAGTGAGACGGCCCGGCATCTGGCGGATGAATCTCTCCCTGGTGGCGAACAGTCCGACATAGGGGCCGCCGAAGGTCAGGCCGTTGCCAATGGACTGACCTTCCGCCGCGACGATGTCCGCGTCCTGGAAGCCGGGGGCCTCGAGGAGGCCGAGCGAAACGGCCTCGGTCACGACCGCCACGAGCAGCGCGCCTTTGGCGTGGGCGGCGGCTGCGATGGGCCGCAGATCGCGGATCAGGCCGAAGACGTCGGGGCTTTGGATGACGACGCAGGCGGTCTGGTCGTCGATCAGGGCGATGACGTCGTCCGGCTTGCCGGGCGTCGCCCGCGCACGCACCACCTGGCCGGACAGTTCCGCCATTGTCTCGACCGTCTCGGCGTAGTGGGGGTGGAGGCCGCCCGAGAGGATGGCTTTGGGACGCCGCGTGATGCGTTGCGCCATCAGCACCGCTTCGGCGGTCGCCGTCGAACCGTCATACAGCGACGCATTCGCCACTTCCATGCCCGTCAGCAGTGCGACCTGGGTCTGGAATTCGAACATGTACTGCAGCGTGCCCTGCGCGATTTCCGGCTGGTACGGCGTGTAGGAGGTGAGGAACTCGGAACGCTGGATGAGATGGTCTACGGCAGCGGGCACATGGTGCTTGTAGGCACCCGCGCCGCAGAAGGACGGCGCCGCGCCTGCCGCTATGTTCTTCGCGGCCATGCGCGTCAGCTTGCGCTCGACCTCGAGTTCGCCCTGCGTATCGGGCAGATCGAAGGCCGAGGCCGGAACGACCGCCGAAGCGGGCACGTCGCGAAACAGCGCGTCGACGCTGGTTACGCCGATGCGCTCGATCATCGCGAGCCGGTCGTTCGGCGTCAGGGGGTGGTATCTCACGGTGTTACTCCCGGTGTCTCTGGATCCAATGCACGAACGAAAATCACAGTCCCTTGAGGAATTCCCGATATTGGTCGGCACTCATCAGCTTGGAGAATTCGCTCTTGTCCGCGAGCTTGAGCTTGAAGAACCAGCCATCGCCCTCGGGGTCGGCGTTGACCTTGGCCGGATCGTCGCTGAGCGCCGTGTTGGAGTTCGTCACTTCGCCGCCGACCGGCGCATAGACTTCGCTTGCCGCCTTGACGCTTTCGACCACGGCGGCTTCGCCGCCCGCGCCGACCTTGCGTCCGGCCTCGGGCAGTTCGACGTAAACGACGTCGCCCAATTGCTCGGCGGCATATTTCGTGATGCCGATGGTCGCCTCGTCGCCGTCGAGGCGGACCCATTCGT
>Ga0335070_10006230_pt1 | contig 14039 bp, 11 predicted proteins | sample Lox_Sample_13_FD_206722 | JGI IMG/M metagenome (GOLD analysis project Ga0335070, IMG submission 206722) | Soil microbial communities from Loxahatchee National Wildlife Refuge, Florida, United States - Lox_Sample_1.3 | ecosystem: Environmental > Terrestrial > Soil > Wetlands | place: USA... | reverse complement strand
GTTCGTCAAGGTGTCTGGTATCGAATTCGAGTCGGTATAGCCGCCGACATAGATTGACGATCCGTCGGATGCCACGCCGTACGCATAGTCGTCGTTGACCGATCCAGTCTGAATCGTCCAGAGCGGATTGCCGTTGTTGTCGTATCTGCGGATGAAAGCGTCTTCTCCGCCGAGGCTCTTCAAGCCAGGCAAAGTGCTTCTGGTGTAGCCGACGATGTAGAGACCGGTGTCGTCCGCCTGCGCGCCGAGCGCCTCTTCGCGATCGATCGTGCCGAACTGCTGCGTCCACTGCAGATTTCCGTTCAGATCGTACTTTTTGATGTAAGCGTCAAAGTCGAACGTCGGCAGTGTCTGGATGCCGATCAGGCCCTGCGTGCTTCCCACGGCGAACACGCCAGTGGAATTCACGGTGATGGCGTATGGGTACTCGCTGTTGGTGGTTCCGAACTGGCGAGTCCACGCTGCGTTCCCACTTGTATCGTATTTGCGAACGAACAGATCCTGTGACACGGGCGAGGGCGGCGTGGTTAGCGAAGTTTGCGTCGTGCCGAAGACGTAGGCACCCGATGCGTCGGCGGCTACTGACCACGCGTTTCCGTTTATTGACCCGAACTGGCTGGTCCAGGCGACGTTGCCGGCCTGATCGAGCTTCCGCACATACATGCCTTCTGTCAGCGCGTTGTTCACTATTCCTAAGAAGCTGCCGACGACATAAACGTATCCGCTGTTCGCGGCGACCGCCGCTGCGCTTTCGCCCCGCGCGGATCCGCTCGGCGGAGACTGCTTCGTCCATAGAAGATTGCCGTTGAGATCGTACTTTGCGAGGATGTCCACGCTGCCATTAGGCGCTCGCCGCCGCGCTGGACCGACTAAGGTGCCTTGCACGCCGGCTACGTAGACGCCGGTCGAATCCACAGCCACGGAATTGGACGTAAACGGCCGGTTGTTGAACGCAAACTCTTTGGTCCAGAGTTCCTTGCCTGTGGGATCGTATTTGCGCAGGAATCCGTCCTGTTGGATATTGACGGCGGTTTGTCCGGGCAGCGCTTTGCGAGTGACTCCGGTCACGTAGACGCCGGTGCTGTCGGCCGCAATTTGAAATGTTGCATTCGGGGGATTGGCGAATTGACGGGCCCACTGCAGGGTTTGGGCCCCTGCTGGCATTAGTGCTGCGGCAAGGAGTATGACAATCGTGAGGCTCTGGCGCAATATCGTAGGCATGTGTTCCCACGACGCATTGCGCAAAATCCGGGAAAAAACTATCAGGCTTTTAGCGCGCCTGGGACGCCTCGCGCACCCATTCCGGTTCGTCCGGCTCACCTTTGGTCGGCATGCCTTTCGTACGCGACCAACGGTGTATCCAGGAAAATCCGCCGCGGCCGGCGTACTCTTCGGGCATCTGGTAGACGGGATCCCGTAGCGCTTCGTCGAGCGACACGAAGCGATAGCCGCGGTTTCGGAACATGTCCAGAATCGCGGGCATCATCTGCGCGTTCAGCTCGTTCGCATGCAGCAGCAGGATCTGCGGGAACTCGCTGCCGACCACTTCGACAGACCGCTGCTCAAAGAAAGCGACCACCGATTCGAGGTAGGGCACGTATTCGGTCCGCACGCGCCCAGCGAACCCGGGCTTCAGGTAAGCGGCCGCAAACATGTAGTCCGAGTCGTCGAATGTTACCGGCGCGTTGCGATAGCCGTGGGCTTTGAGAAACTGCTCGATTTCATGCTTCGCTTCGGCGTTCGGACCGGCCTGGAGGAATGGATACCGGAAGAATTCCAGCCGTTTGCCGCGAGCTTCGAGAATCGGCCGCAGCGCCGCGTCGTTGTCCAGAATGTTCTGTTCGTACTGAGCCACCGGTGTGGTGTTCAGCCCCGGATGTGTATAGGTGTGGTTGCCCAGATCAGCGCCTGCGGTGAGCCACAGCTCAAGAACCTGGCGCAGCTCGGCGGGATTGAGCTTCGTTCGTCCCGCATGGACGAAGCCGGTGAGCGGAATGTGCTGATCGCGAAATGGGGCGAGCAGGCGCGTGGTCATGTCGCGAATGCTCTCAAGAGACTCGCTGCCACCATCGCCTCCGCGGGGAAGGTCGTCGATCGTCATCGCGACGGCTCGATCGGGCCCACCCGCCTTGATCCAGGCCAGCCTGGCAATCTTCGCGATCACCGCGTCGCGCGTTGAGTCATCATCCCGCGAGTCGGAAACAAAGACACCGATAGCCAGGTGTCGCCCGTCGGGCAGGGTCACGATGCCGATATCGTTGGTGGCGGCAGTGAGTCCGTCGCGAGTGCCGGAGCTCCCGGTCTTGTGGGCCACGGCCGCGCTCTTGGGCAGCAGGCCCTTGATGCGAGTGGGGAACGTTGTGGTCTGCGTGCAGAGCTCGAGCAGCAGCCCGCGGCTGGACGCGCTGAGCCCGCGCGATTCATGGAACGCGCGCAGCAGTTCTACCGCCGCATCCGGAGTCGCCCAGTTTCGGTATTGGACCTGATAATCCGTGCCAATTAGCCTTTCGGTGTCGAGCACCTGAACGTCTTTGACGCCAACATCGCGCAGATATGCCATGACGCGACCGGGTCCGCCGAGCAGTCGAAGCAGCACGTCCGAAGCGCTGCCATCGCTCTCGGAAACCGCGAGGCGCAGGAGTTCTCGCAGCGTTACGGTCGCGCCCTTGGGATGCGCATCGCGCAGCGGGCTGTGGCTGCCGCTGGGAATGTATTCGCTCTTGTCGACCTTTACCTCGGCGTCCAGCCGGAGACGGCCGCGGTCGACTTCGTGGAGAACGGCCATCCCGATGGGCAGCTTATAGACGCTCTGCATCGGGAAGCGCTCGCCAGCATGGAATGAGAGGACGCTAGCGCCGGTCTCAAGCAATACCGCGCTTGAACCGACGCGTCCCTGGGCGAGCCGAGCGATGTCTTCGAGTCGCTCCGCGGCTGCGACCAAAGTCGCGGCCATCAAAGCAATGATTGCGAACTTAGCCTGCAATCGACTTCCAGCTCTTCACCAGATGATCCGCTGTGCGCCAGGCCAGCGCCTGTGCTGTTTGCGTGGGATTACGTGCGCCGCTCGTGCCCATCACGGATGCGCCCAATACGCCGAGATTCGGCGCTTCGTGCGAGAATCCCCAGCGGTCCAGCACGTTCGTCTCGGGATTATCGCCGATGCGCGTGCCGCCGTAAGCGTGTGTGGAGACGCCGGGAGGTCCGATGGGCGCGCGCGAGACTTGGACAGCACCCGCTGCACGGAACCACTCTTCCATTTTCTTCTGGCCGTAATCGCAGGCCCGGCGTTCGTTGTCCTTAACCAGGCTCGTGACGCGACATACCGGATCGCCGAGCGGATCCTTGACCTCGGTATCCAGATCGAGATAAATGTCCTCGTACGGGAACGTCGAGGTTTGGAGGTACGCGGAGACCCAGCGCGCGGCGTTTACGCGCACGAAGGCTTTCCACTTCGATCCCCACGTGGGCGCGAATCCGTAGCTGCTCATCGAAGCTGCTTCGATCGGATGCATTTCGGTGTACGGCTGCAGTGTTGTTCCGCCGATGAAGCCGAGCCCGGCGTGGTCGTAGCCGTCGTCCGCCCAGTCGTCGACCGCGGATGCTTGAGCCGGCGTCCCGTACCAGACGTTGATGTCGTAGGGAAACAGCGCCGAGACGCCGCTCTGATAGTGCGCGAAATAGTGGCGCCCGACCTGGCCGTGATTGTTCGAGAGCCCGTTGGGATAGGCTTTCGATTTGGACAACAGCAGCACGCGCGAATTCTCGTACGTATACGAGGCAAGCAGCACCACCTTGGCCGGCTGGAAGTATTCGCGACCTTCCTTTATATAGGTGACACCCGTTACCCGTCCGTCAGCACCCGCGACGATTCGAGTTACGTGCGCGTGATCGAAGATCGTGAGGTTCTTGGTCTTCACCGCTGCCGGGATTGTTGTGACTGCCGTCGAGTTCTTCGCGCTGATGTGGCAGCCGCCGCGGTTGCAATAACCGTGGAAGGCGCAGCCCGGCCGGCCCTGATATTCTTGCGAGTTGATCGCCGCGGGCGGGCGGTAGGGATGCCATCCCAGCTGCTTCGCTACCTCGCCCATGTGATCGGTGAACCCGCTTCCGCGCAACGGCGGCATCGGATACTCGCGCTTGCGCGGCGCTTCGAAGATGTTGCCCTCCGGATCGATCTTTCCCTGGATATTTCCGGCCTTGCCGGAGACGCCGACCTCGTATTCGATCGAATCGTAGTAAGGCTCGAGCTCGTCGTAATCCAGCGGCCAGTCTTCGAGCGTCGTGCCTTTGGGAATCGCGCCAGCACCGTAGCGCTTGATCGTCTCGCTGCGCGTCTTGAAATCCCAAGCCTTGAGCCGCCAGCTTTGAGCCCAATAGTGAATGGATGTGCCGCCGACCGCGTTCATCATCGGATGAATGTTCCCTCGGCGCGTCGGGCCTGAAGAGCTGTTGCGAACGGTGGGGACTTCCTGGTTCGCTTTCGGCACCGAGGTCAGCAATCCGCGGACGTTATTATGCAGTTCGTCGGGCTTGAACGTACGCGGGTCCATCCAGGTGCCGGCTTCCAGGCCGGCGACTTTCAAGCCCGCGCGGGCCAGCGGCAATACAGCGACGCCTCCGGCCGCGCCCAGCCCGATAACCGCGACATCCACCGGCTTCAGATTAATGGCCATTGTTCGCTCCCAGTGCCGATCGGCGATATGGCTTAATCTCAACTCGCATTTTCTGGTCGTCTGGCGACACCGCGACGCGCGGGCCAGGGTAGCGAATCATGTCCCAGCCTCGGAAGCTCGTGTTGCCTCCGTAGTAGGGATCGCAGAACATGCCTTCGAGCGTCAGACGGCGGAACCGCGCGAAGACTGCGCGAGCGCTTTCGAATCCGGTTGCCGATCCTTGCTCCATCGCGGTGAGTACCGCATCCTTTTGCTCGTCCGAGAGGTCGGCGAAAGCGGTGTTGTGAGCTTTGCGGGCGTATGCATCGATGTCAGCGAGGCCTTGGATAAAGCTGGTCTTCTCGTCTGCGAGTGCGCCGCCGAGAGCCTGATCGATGTAGCTAACGGCGCCGCATTCTACCGCGCCTGGGCCTAGTTCATCGCTCGGAACCAGGCGGTTGGCGAACGCCTCGAGCGTCTTTCGCTCGGCTGAGGAAAAAACCGATTGTCCGCTGCTTGGGGCTGCCGGCGCGAGGGCTGCCACCGGAACTAGCGCAGCGCCGGCGATGAGCGTGCGGCGCGAAAATGTACGGGATTCCTGGTCGTCCTGTGGCATGCGAAAAGTCTCCAGTCAGAGATTGGTGCTCAGGTGGTTTCCAGTATATCCCGAGGTTGCGCGCGGTGACACCGGTTTGCGCGGTGTTTGTGCCGTGCCCAGTGTGAAAAAATCGCGGGGCGCTTACTGCGCGCCCCGTGATTGTCCCGGCTGTTCGTGGTTTGGCGGTTGCGAGCAGCGCAGGATGTCGTAGATGTGATGCGAACTTCTAGTTCTCGCCACGAATCGCGACCGCGTCAGCCGAACTTCCCCAAATCGCGGAAGAACCCCAGATCGCGCTCGAACCCCAAATGGCGCTGGACCCCCAGATCGCGGAAGAGCCCCAAATCGCGCTCGAACCCCAGATGGCCGAAGATCCCCAGATCGCACTCGAGCCCCAGATGGCTGAGGACCCCCAGATGGCTGAGGACCCCCAAATCGCGCTAGAACCCCAAATCGCCGAGCAGCCCCAAATCACCGAGCTGCCCCAAATCGCCGAATCCGCGCCGACCAGGTAAACCGCGCTGCTGTTGGGATCGGGCATCGCGACCGGAGATATCGCGCTGCCGTTGGCGACGTCGGTGCTTGCGAGCGCGGCCTGCACATCCAGGTAGCCCGCGCCGATGGTGAACACATCATATTGGCTGGTGAAGGTCTCGCCCGTGGTCGTGTCGGTCACGCTGCTGCTGCCTTGCGCGAACTTCGTCGCTGTCTTCATCAACCGCGCTTTTACCGTGTCCGGGCTGAGACTCGGATCGCGCTGCACCATGAGCGCAGCCGCGCCGGCCACCATGGGAGCTGCCATGCTGGTCCCGCTCAACTGGAAGTAATTGCCCGTTGCATCACTGTTGCCCGCTGCGTACACGCCCTTCGCCACTTGATTCTGTGGATAAGCGATGTCGAGCGTGGAACCCGGCTGGCGCAGCGAGATGATCTGATTGCCGGGAGCAACCAGGTCCGGCTTCACGAAATGGTCGATCAGGCTCGGGCCCTTTGAGCTGTAGCTGGCGACTTTATCATCGGAACGGCCGGAAGTGCCGACCGTATTCATCGCACCCACCGTGATTGCATACGGATCGTTGCCGGGCGCGGCGATGGTCGCGTATCCGCCCGTACCCGCTGAGTTGTTGCGGCCTTCATTGCCCGCCGCGACCACGACCACAATCCCTGCCTTCCAAGCCTGTTCCACGGCCTGGCAGAGCGGATCGATCGCATAGGATTCAAAAACCGGGCGGCCGAGCGAGAGATTGATCACGCGAATGTTGTACCGGTGCTTGAGTTGGATGGCGCGTTCGATCGCTGCGATCACCTGGCTGTCCGAGCCGCCGCCATTGGCATCCAGCACCCGTAGGTTGATCAGACTCACGTTGGGCGCGATTCCGCGGACCGTGTAGGTGTCGTTCGGGCCGTCTGACGCCGCGCCGTTGCCGGCGATCAATCCCGCAACGTGGGTGCCGTGACCGTAGGCGTCTGAAGCGCTCGAATCACCTGGCACGAAGCTCTCGCTATAGACGACGCGGCTTCGCGTCCAGTTCGCCTGCAGATCCTGATTCATGTCTTCGACGGTCGAGATTCCGCTGTCGATCACCGCGACGCCGACGCCAGTTCCATCCCAGGGCAGCACTGCCTTCGGGTTGGAGACCTGCAGCGCAGTCATCCAGCCGTAGTCGGGAGTGCCCGTGAAAGCCGTCGCGCGAAGCGAGTGATCCAGCGTGAGGCTGACAACGTCCGGATCGGACGCGAGCAGGCTCAGATCCCTCGCGCTCACGGTAAAGAGCGACGCACCGATCGAAGAGAAGGATCGATGGTGCTGCGCGCCGCGCGCTATGAACCTCTTGAAACCTGCTTGATCGGGAGTCGATCGGAAACGGACGATAACGTTTACGTGATCCGATGAGCCAGTAGTTTGCGCGGGAGCGACGGAAATTCCAAGAACCGCCAGCGCCATTGCCGAGATGATTTGCCGTGTCATGGGTGCCAAACCTCGTTTCCTTATCGGCAAGCCCGCGGCCATTTTTCGCTATTGATTTCACAGAAGTTATTCCTGTCACGGGCGACTCATGCGACACTATGTCCGCGCGGCGAGCGACACTTTGGCTAGACCTAGAATTTCAACGTCCCAGTACTCAGACAAATTGCTTAGGAATACCTAGCTGCGAGAACTAGTAAATTGCACTTCAATTTCGTGACCTGGAGAAGACGCGAATGGCACAAGACCCCTACTTGCGTGCCGCTATCGAACAGGCCCGCAAGAGCAGAGCCGAGGGCGGTATTCCGATCGGTTCCGTACTAGTGCACGAGGGAAAAATTATCGGTCGAGGGCACAACTGCCGCGTCCAGTCGGGAAGCGCAATCGACCATGGCGAGATGAACTGCTTGCGTAACGCTGGCCGCCTCACGGCGGACGTCTACCGTCGCAGCACCTTGTACACGACCCTATCGCCCTGTCCGATGTGCAGCGGCGCGATCGTCCTGTACAAAATTCCGCGCGTGGTGGTCGGGGAGAATCGGACGTTTCTCGGCGCCGAGGCTTATCTGCGCAGCCAGGGTGTGGAGGTGGACGTACTGCAGGATTCGGAATGCATTCAGTTGATGTCAGACTTCATTCGCGAGCAGCCTGCGCTGTGGAATGAAGATATCGGAGTCTAGTCAAGTGAACTGAAGCGGCGAACCGCACGTGTCAAAATGAAGTTAATGTTCACGCGCCGTTCCATGTTACTGGGAGGACTGTCGAGCCTGGTTGCATGCACGCGCCCGAAGGCCAGAGGGTTTTCGGGATACGCCTTCGTTGCCAACCAGGCAGGGGCCGCGGTAGCAGCGGTTGACCTGGAAGTATTCGCTGTGGCCCGGCATATCCCGGTGGACGGAAGTCCGACTGCCGTCGTTGCGCGCCGCCAGCAGGACCGCGTGTACGTGCTCACGCCCGAAAACGGCTCCGTTCACGAAATCGGCGCCGGCAATCTGGCTCTGACCGCGAAATTGCGCGTTGCTCGCTCGGCCATCACGATGCGGTTGGGAGATCCGACGCTGTACGTGCTCTGCCGCGAGCCCCGCCAATTGGTGGGACTCGCGCTGGATCCGTTGCGCGTCGAGTGGACCTTGCCGCTTCCCGCCGATCCGAGCGACATGGAACTTTCACCCGACGGCCTTACCCTGGCCGTGAGCTATGGTGCGGCGGGGAGCATCTCGTTCGTGGATCTGTCGCGCCGGAGGGCGCTATCGAGCGTGCCGGCAGCGGGTGAGATCGGAATGCTGCGCTATCAATCCGATTCGCGTCAATTGATCGCCGCCAATCTCAGCGAGCGGATGCTCTGCGTCTACCAGGTGCCCTCGCGCAAACTGGTGGTGAATCTGCCGGTCTCGGTTCGTCCGGATCATCTCTGCTTCAAACCGGATGGAGGCGAGCTATTCGTGACGGGCGAAGGCATGGACGCTGTGGTCGTCGTGCAACCGTACTACACGCCCCAGGTAGATAAGACGGTGCTGGCGGGACACAGTCCGGGAGCCATGGCTGCGTCCGCTGAACCCGGCTATCTGTTTGTGGCGAATCCCAAGTCGGGCGACGTAAGCATTCTGGACTTGGTCACCAAGAATGTGGTAGCGGTGACGCCGGTGGGAACCGAGCCGTCCTACATCACGATCACGCCGGACGATGAGTACGCGTTGGTGTTAAACCAGGCCTCCGGCGACATGGCTGTGATTCGAACCCGCAACGTCGCGCGTGCCGTGAGCGAGCAGCGCCGCTGGAAGAAGGGGCCGCTGTTCATGCTGATCCCGGTGGGGTCGAAACCGGTGAGCGCGGCGATTGTGAGGATCTGATCGTTGCTAGCGGAGCCCGGCGAGTTCGCGATAGCGGGTTGGGGTTAATCCGAGCAGCCTGAGGAAGGCGCGGCGCATGGCGTCAATGCCTCCGAAGCCCGAGGCGGAGGCGACCTGCTTCAACGCATGATCAGTTCGCTCGAGCTGGCGGCGGGCCGCTTCGACGCGCATGTGCAGCACATATTGCGAAGGCGTGACGCCGACTTCCCTGGTGAAGACGCGCTCGAAATTCCGGACGCTCATGGCCATGCGTCCGGCGAGCTCGCTCACTGACAGTTTCAATTGCAAATGCTCGGCGATCCAGATCTGCAACTCGCGGAGCGAGATCATGCTGGAGGCCTGTGATGCGAGCGAGACGCTGACCTGCGGTTGACCGGCCGGTCTTCTCAAGAACAGCACCAGTTCTCGCGCGACCTCGTGGGCAAGTGAAGCACCGCAATCTTCTTCGACCCATCCCAGCGCGAGATCGATGCCAGCGGAGACGCCGGCTGATGTATAGATGTTGCCGTCCTTGACCCAGATGGGGTCGTGCTCGACCTGAACGCGGGGGAATCGCTGCGCCATCTCGCGGCCGAACTTCCAATGCGCGGTGGCACGGCGTCCGTTGAGGAGTCCGGCGTCTGCGAGAAGGAATGAGCTGACACAGACGGCGCCTACACGCCGAGCCTGCTTGGCCATGTTCCTGAGCCACGTGGAGAGCGCGCGGTCGGAGACGGAGCGGGTGCCGAGTCCGCAGACCAGAAGCACGGAATCGAACTCTCCTTCGACCTGGCTGAAGTGGGAGCGAGCGAGAAAATTCAGGACGCCGCCTTCGCCTTCGATGGTGGGCCGGTCGGAATTCGAGACGACTTCGATTTGATAGACCGTTCTTCTGAGCAGCCGATTGGCGGAGCCGAACACGTGCAGGGGGCCGACCATGTCGAGCTCGTCGACGGGAGGCACGGCGACGACGATCATCCGGCGCGTTGACGAGGCAGCGCTGGAGTTGGTGCGCTTGGGTGTGCGATTCATGCTGTTTCAGTATGTCGCCGGGGTGCGGCGCTTGCCAACCGGAGCGAGGGAATTGGCGGAGTTTGCAGGATCAATGTCGCAAAAACGCGGCGGGCCGCGGGTAGGATTCTTGATATGAAACCACTGTGGATCGGAATTGGCGCGCTCGCGGCAGCTATCTGCGAAGTTGGATATGCGCAAACGGCGACACCGGCACGCGGACCTTACGCCCGGATCGCGGTGATGCGCGCATTGGACGAAGGGCATTCGGTGGCGTTCGAAGAAGGCTATGTGCGGCACCTGGCGTGGCATCGGCAGGCGAAAGATCCGTTCAGCTGGTTCAGCTACTCGGTGTCGGTATCGAGCGAACGGCAGCGTTGGATCATCTACGCGACATTCGGACACACGGCGGAGGAGCTGAGCAATCCGGTATCGCCGGCCGAAGACGAGCGCGACAGCATCGTCAATTTACTGCAGCACGTGCAATTCACGGGGAGTTCTGTGTACGAATTCCTGCCTGCGCTTTCGCGCGGGACTGGTGTGCCGACCGCGGCGGCGCGGGTTGAATACACGACGGTGGAGTTGAACTACGGAGCGAGCAAAGCGTTCGAGGAGGCGGCCGCTCACGAACAATCGAAGCTGCGCGGTGAGACACTGTGGTTCCGAATGGTGGAGGGCGGAACGTTGCCGCGTTATGTACGGCTTCGTCCGCGCGCGAGTTTGCAGGAGATTTTGAAAGAGGGAGGAGAACAGGCGCTTCCGGAGAAGGCCGATGGGCTGGTGTCGAAGATGACCGTGGAGATTTTGAATCTGCGGCCGAACATGCTGGTGAATGTCACGCCTGAGCCGGTGCACTGATGCTTCACTGGGTTACGTTACTGGCCGCGCAAGCGTTCGCAAGCAGCTCGGATGCGGCGGCGGTGCAAGCGTACGAGCGAGGAGAGTTTGCAAAGGCCGAGCTGTACTGGGAGAGTCGGCTTGGCGTCGCGCTGCAGTCTACCGATGATGAGGAAGTGGTGCTGGTTGAGTCGAATCTTGCTTCGTGTCTGCGCGAACTGAATCGTTACGCGGAGGCCGAAGCGTATTTTGCGGACGCAATTCAAATTGGGGAGCGCTTTGGAAAGGATAGCCCCGGCTTATCGGCGCCTTTGGAGGGGTTGGCGATCTCCAGGATGCTGAAGGGAGACTTGGACGGAGCATTGGAACTCGTCTCGCGGGCGGAAGGCATCGACAAGAGGACTTCTGCCGATGGCGGGCCGCGTGGTGAAACAGCGCTAGTGCACGCCAGCATTTTGCTGCAGAAGCGGCGCCTCGATGAAGCCGCCGCGATCGCATCCGAAGCACTGGCCGAATGGGAGAAACGTGGAAGACCGAGAACGCCCACCTACGCGGTCGGGCTCAGTCTGATGGGACACGTTGCATATCAGAGCGGGAAATTCCGTGAGGCGGAGGAATACTATCGCCGCGCGTTGCGAATTCTTGAGGAATTGGGCGTGCCGGACCACCCTAACAGCGCCGCATTTTACAGCAATCTCGCGCAGGTCAAAGCCGCGAAGAACAAGACAAAGGAGGCTGAAGAGCTTCTTAACCGCGCGATCGAGCTATGGACGCGAAGATTGGGGCCGGACAGCGCCGACATCGCCTTGGCTTTGAACAATTTGTCCAGCATATATGGCCAGCGGAAGAAGTATGTAAAGGCCCGAGCCCTTCTAGACCGAGCATTCCAGATCGATGTGCTGCGCTTTGGCGCAATGAGCGCAAGGGCAGCTACGGACTTGAACAATCTGGGGGCGTTGGCGATGAGCCGACGGGATTATGCGACGGCCGAGTCGATGTTTTCTCAAGCGGCGGACATCTTTAGGAGAAGACTCGGATTCGCGCATCCTGATGCGGCAGTCGCGACTGCAAATCTGGCGTCGGTGTACACGGCGCAGAAACGATACAAAGAAGCAGAGCAGAGCTTTCGAGAAGCGATTCAGCTGCGCGAGCGTTCTGCCGGCTCCGAAGATCCGGCGCTTGCGCCGCTGCTCGAGCAGTACGCCCGCGTCCTGCGAGCCGATCAAGACTACGCGGGCGCCGCGAAGATCGAAGTGCAAGCGATGAGAATTCGTGTTCGTCACGCGCTAGAAAGCAAGTAACGGCTAGCGTTGCAGTACAATAGGTTCGAAGCCGGTGCCGGCCGGTCCGTCGGTCGCGCGGGAGTAACTCAATGGTAGAGTCACAGCCTTCCAAGCTGTTGGTTGCGGGTTCGATTCCCGTCTCCCGCTCCAAGACCATACTATCGAGCGTCGCGCGGATTCGCACAAGCTGGCGTAGCTCAGTTGGTAGAGCATCTGATTTGTAATCAGAGGGTCGGGGGTTCAAGCCCCTCCGCCAGCTCCATTTTTCAACTATTTAACAATCACCGGATGGCTTCCGTGGAGCCAGGGGAGCCACTTGCGGGGAATTTCCTGAGAAATATTTCGAGGAGCACGGTACGCATCCGTTACGCAGGCCCCGCCGCGCTGCCGCGCCCGATGACTATCGAAACGTGGCCGATCACGCGCATTCATCTCGCAGGAAATGAAGCCGCGCGAAATCCCGCGCACCGCTGTCGACAATGTGGCGGCTAGCTTGCGCGAATTTTCGGCCAGGTCTGATGTACTTCCCACGCCTGGTCCGACCAACCCGATCTAGTAGGTGGTGAGTGTCGTTCCATAGTTGGATTACAGGCCGGGATAGTGTGTGCTCATAACTCAACGCGCTCAGGCTCGACGGGTTTACCGAGAGATAGCTGCCCAAACAACCGGGAGCAAGGGCGAGCCAGCGCGCAGCGAGCACCCGAATGAAATGTCCGCTGGAGAAAAGCAGCACATCGCCCGCCACCCTACGGACGCGCTGCACCACCCGGTCGGCGCGCTCACCGATTTGCGCGGGCGATTCTCCTCCCGGACACCCATCGCGGAACAGTTGCCAGTCGGGATGCTTTGCCAGGATCTCGGAATCGTGCAGAGTTTCGTATTCGCCGTAGTTCCACTCCACAAGGTCGGGATCCACTTCGGCCACGGCGCCAAACCCTGCTAGTTCGCAGGTGCGCGCGGCTCTCTGCAAAGGGCTGGTAAACACTTTCACAAATTGCAGCCCTTGAAACCGTTTCGCAAGCATGCGGGCGTGGCACTCGCCATCGGCTGTGAGCGGCAAATCGAACAGGCCGGTATGTTGGCCGGAATGCGTCCGGGCGGTGTCGCCGTGTCGCGCTACGTATGCAATAGGAAGTTTTTCATTCACAAAAGTCACTCCCCGCTCATGGAAGTCCTCGCCCTGCCAGTTGCACGCACCCGCCGGCTGAGTCGCGTGCCTTCATTACAGCGCGGAGTTCCGAGGTCTATTGTTCTCGGGTGGAAGGCGCCGGTTCGGGCAGACTTGACTCCTTAATGGCGTTTGCAATATGGTGTGCCAGGTTGTGCGTCGCTCGCAGGTTCCCTCCGAAAAAGCGGACATTACCATCCACTTCGCGCTCAAAAACCACTTTCCCGTCGCGCGTGCAGAGCTGACTGCGAACCTTGAGTTTCGTTGCGCCTGTCACGGTGGTGACGGCCCTTTTCGTCTCACTGCCTGGAGTGTAGGATTGGATGGTTGTCTTCAGGAACAAAACTGTCGGAACATCGTTGGCGCCGCGATCCCCGCTGCGGAACACTGCTGAGAACTGCTTAGTTTTGACCAGTTCGTCCAAGAGATTCTCATAGATCGCAACACGGAATTCTGGCGCGACATTCAAGCCACCAGCGTCAACCTGGTCGACCACCACCTTCCATTGCGCGACCCCCGTGCGATTGACTCCTGCGAGTGCAGGCACGGTCAATGCGGACAGGCCCATCCAAATAACTGCGACAACTACCTTCGATGAATTTCGTTTACTTAGCCTCATTTTTCGTCTCCAGTCTCGGCTGCGGCGCTATCGAATCTCACATGTACGCCCTTGGTCTCCAGTGCGCTGCCAAAAG
>Ga0335070_10006229_pt1 | contig 14039 bp, 10 predicted proteins | sample Lox_Sample_13_FD_206722 | JGI IMG/M metagenome (GOLD analysis project Ga0335070, IMG submission 206722) | Soil microbial communities from Loxahatchee National Wildlife Refuge, Florida, United States - Lox_Sample_1.3 | ecosystem: Environmental > Terrestrial > Soil > Wetlands | place: USA... | reverse complement strand
CGCGCCCTTGGGCAAAGGCCAGCGCGCGCTGATCGTGGCGCCGCCGCGCACCGGCAAGACCGTGATGCTGCAGAACATCGCGCATTCGATCTCGGCCAATCATCCGGAATGCTATCTGATCGTGCTCTTGATCGACGAGCGACCCGAGGAAGTCACCGACATGGCGCGCTCGGTCAAGGGCGAGGTCGTGAGCTCCACCTTCGACGAGCCGGCGCAGCGCCATGTGCAGGTCGCCGAGATGGTGATCGAGAAGGCGAAGCGCCTGGTGGAGCATAAGCGCGACGTGGTGATCCTGCTCGATTCGATCACCCGCTTGGCGCGCGCCTACAACACCGTCGTGCCCTCATCCGGCAAGGTCTTGACCGGCGGCGTCGACGCCAATGCGCTGCAGCGCCCCAAGCGCTTCTTCGGCGCCGCGCGCAACATCGAGGAAGGCGGGTCGCTCACCATCGTCGCGACCGCGCTGATCGACACCGGCAGCCGCATGGACGAAGTGATCTTCGAGGAGTTCAAGGGCACCGGTAACTCGGAAATCATTCTCGACCGCAAGCTCTCCGACAAGCGCACCTTCCCCTCGATCGACATCACCAAGTCCGGCACCCGCAAGGAAGAGCTCCTGGTCGACAAGGGCACGCTCTCCAAGATGTGGGTCCTGCGCCGCATCCTCATGCCGATGGGCGTGGTCGACGCGATGGAGTTCCTGGTCGACAAGCTCAAGCAGGCCAAGACCAACCACGACTTCTTCGGCTCGATGAACCAGTAGCGGCTTCAGACGCCCCGCCACTCCTTTTCGCCTCCCCCTCAAGGGGGGGAGGGGAAATGACGATGCCGGCTTGCAGATCGGCCGTTCGCCCGGCGCCGATCGCGAGATCGCCCGGCTGGCCGAGCTGGGCCGTCCGGTCTATCGCCACCTCGACGAGGTCCCCGATCCGCCGGCCGGCTGATCGCGGACTTCTCGTCCGAATGTGAGGCGTTGCGGCCGGCCTCGGGCTTGTGGCCGGCCTTCCGGCGGCCTTAGCATCGAAGTGCAGGGTGGCTGCCCGGATTCCAGGCGGCCCCCGCCGCTGCGAGAGGCCCGCCCTGGCATGGAATGCCCGCGCTGCCGCGCCGAGAGTCCGTCCGGCCACCGCTTCTGCAGCGCCTGTGGCCTGAAGCTGACGCGCGTTTGCGCCGATTGCGGGTTCGAGAATGCGCCAGACGCGCGGTTCTGCGGCGGTTGCGGTCGCCCGAACGGATCCCAAACGGCGAGCGCAGCACCCGAAACCGCTGCAAAATCGCGTGCTGAAGTCTCGGCTGAGGGCGAACGGCGCCCGGTGACGGTGCTGTTCGCCGATCTGGTGGGGTTCACGGAGCTGTCGGCCCGCCTCGATGCCGAGGATCTGAAGGCGCTGGTCGAGCGGTTCTATGGGCGGGTCGACCGGGTGATCGCGGATTACGGCGGCACCGTCGACAAGCATATTGGCGACGCGGTCATGGCGCTGTTCGGCGCTCCCGTCGCCCATGGCGACGACAGCGAACGCGCGATCCGGGCAGCACTCGATATCCATGGCGCCATGGCCGAGCCCGACGTCTCCGGCGGAATCCAGGCCGTCCATATCGGCATCGCCACCGGCGAGGTCGTCGCCGGCGGTTTTACCCGGGGCTATACGGTGCTCGGCGAAAGCGTCAACCTGGCCTCGCGCCTGGTGGGGCTGGCGGGTGCCGGCGAGACGGTTATTTCCGACGCCTTGCGCCAGGCCCTGGGTGTTCACGTTGTTGCCAGCGCGCTCCCGCCGCGCGCGGTCAAGGGCATCGAGGGTCCGGTGCGCGCCTGGCGCGTCACGGCAATGGCGCCGGTCAGCCGGCACGCGACCCCGTTTGTCGGGCGGCTCCATGATCGCCATCTGCTCTCGGGCATGGTCGCGACAACCAAGGCCAGCGGGCGCGGGCGCGTGATCGTGCTGCGCGGCGAAGCCGGCATCGGCAAGAGCCGGCTCGCGGAGGAAGCCGCCAGCGAGGCCGCGCGCCAGGGCTTCGCCGTGCACAGCGCCTTCGTGCTCGATTTCGGCGCCGGCAAGGGTCAGGACGCCATCCCTGCGCTCACTCGAAGCCTCCTGGGGCTCAAGGCCGACAGCGGCAAGACCGCGGGCGCCGCGGCACTCGACCAGGCGCTGGCCCGCGGTTTGATCGAAACCGAGGAACGAGCCCTGCTCGAAGAGATTCTCGATCTCCCCAGTTCGGGCGAGCGATGGCTGATCTATGCCGCCATGGACAATGCCACGCGTCTCGCCCGCAAACAGGCCTTGCTGGCGGCCCTTGCCCGGCGCGCCGCGGCGCAGGGGCCGTTGCTGATCGTGATCGAGGATCTGCATTGGGCCGAGCCCGCCATGCTGGGCTCGCTGGCTGCGCTCGCCGAGGCGACGGCCCATATGCCGATCCTGCTGCTCGTCACCACGCGCCCTGAGGGCGATCCGCTCGATCGCGCCTGGCGCGCGCGGCTGAGCGAGGCCGAAATCAGCACGCTCGACCTGGCGCCCTTGCGGCCGGCGGACGCTGCGGCCCTCGCCGCCGCGCTCATGGCGCCGGGCGATGCCCGCATCGCGGCTTGCGTCGAGCGGGCACAGGGCAATCCGCTCTTTCTCGAGCAGCTCCTGCGGCATACGGCGAGTGCCGCCGCCGACAGCGTGCCGGCCTCGGTGCAGAGCGTGGTGCTGGGCCGGCTCGACCGGCTGCCGGCCGAGGAAAAGGCGATGCTTCAGGCCGCCTCCGTCCTGGGCCAGAGGTTTCATGCCGAAACGCTGGCGCATCTGCTCGATCGCAATCGGGCCGACCTGTCCGGTCTGATCGATGCCCATCTGTTGAAGCCGGATGCCGCGGGGCTGGTCTTTGCCCATGCGCTCATTCGCGATGGTGTCTATGGCTCGCTGCTGAAGACGCGCCGACGCGCGCTGCATCGCAAGGCGGCGGACTGGTTTCATGGCCGCGATGGCGGGCTCGAGGCCGAGCATCTCGACCGTGCCGAGGATCCGAGCGCGGCCGGCGCCTATCTGGCGGCGGCACGGGCGGCGATGGCGCAGTTCCAGCTCGACCGCGTGAGCGCATTCGCCGCGCGCGGCTTGGCGCTCGCAGCCGACGATACCGTCAAGGGTCCCTTGGCGGCGCTCCTGGGCGAAACCCGGCAGGGTCTGGGCGATACGCGCGGCGCGCTCGAAGCGTTCCGTCAGGCCGCGTCGGCATTGCCACCGGGGCCCGAGCGGCTTCAGGCCCTGCTCGGCGTCGCCAACACGCTCTCGGTCCTGGATCGGCTCGATGAGGCGTTGGCGCTCCTGGCGCAGGCGCAAGCGGAGGCGGAGCGGTTGAAGCTCCCGGTCCTCCTCGCCCGGATTCATGGGTTGCGCGGCAACATCCTGTTCCCGCGCGGCGAAATCGAGCGCTGTCTGGCCGAGCATCATCAGGCGCTGGTCCTTGCCGTGGAAGCGGGCGCCGCCGAGGAAGAGGCCCGCGCCCATGGCGGGCTCGGCGACGGCTATTACGTCTCGGGCGATTTCCTGCGCTCGGCGGAGCATTTCGCGCGCTGCGTCGAGCTCGCGGCGGCCCAGGGCTTCCGGCGGATCGAGGTCGCCAACCGGCCGATGTGCGCGCTGGCCGGCATGCTCGCCCTCGATTTCCGCGGTGCGTTGGCCCAGGCCGACTTGGCGGTGAAGCAGGCGATCCAGGTCGGGCAGCGCCGCGCCGAGATGGTCGCCGAGCACATGCGCTTCTGGAATCTCTTCGAGATGGGCGATTTGACGGGCGCCAAGGAGGCGATCACGCAGGCCCTGGCGATCAGCCGCCAGCTAAGCGCCCGGCGGTTCGAGGCCGAAGGGCTGATGTTCCTGGGCCAGGTCGAGCATGCGCTCGGCAATCCGCAAGGGTTGGTCCTGTTGCGCGAGGGTGTTGCGGTCGCGCGCGAGACGCCGCGCTATCTTCTGCCCAGCGGTCTGGGCTTGCTGGCGATGCTGACCCCCGACGTTGTGGAACGCGAGAGCGCGCTGGCCGAGGGCGAGGCGCTGCTGAAGGCCGGCTCGATCTGGCACAATTACCTGTTCTTCAACCGTTATGCGATCGAAGCGGCGCTCAAGGCCGGCGACCCGGACCGCGCGGACCGCTATGCATCGGCGTTCGAGAAGGTCACGGCACAGCCCTTGCCCTATGTCGACTATCTGGTGCGAAGGGGACGGGCACTTGCCGCCCATCGTCGCGGGAAAGGCGATCTTGCGGTGCTGACAGGGCTGCGCGACGAAGCGATGGCACGCCGCTGGCAAGAGGTGCTGCCGGCGCTGCAGGAATCGTTGGCGGCGCGTTAGAGCGTTCTCCGGCGACCTGGGCGCCGGTTCGCCATGGAAACCGCGGCTCGCTAGCGTGGCGCCAGGCGGCGGAAGAGCTCGGGATAGTCGATGACGAGGCCGTCGGCATCGAGCTCGAGATCGGCAGTGAAGCCCGAGGGAAATCCTTCGTAGGTCACGCGATGATGGCTGCCGGCGCGCTCACGGCAGGTATAGCGTTGCGTCACGGGCTTCACCGCAAGGCCGGGTGCGGCGACATAGAGGACGCGGATCTCTGCGGACTGACCGGGCTCGAGATCGAAGCGCCGCACTGGGAAGGTGTTGGTGAAGGGTGTCACCGAAATGTCGACATCGATGCAGCCATCGAGCTCCGGCAAGAGCTCGCCTTGTTCGTCGCGCCAATGGCCGCGGCCATCGCTCTTGAGGATCCGCTCGCGCATGCCTTCGATGGTATGGGCTTCAAGCGCGACCTTGCGCACGCGCCAGTCCGAACCCCATTTGAGCTTGTAATGGAGCCGGAAGGGCAGGTCCTGCTCGACTCCCATGACCAGGCCATGGGCCACGTTCTCCATCGGATCGAGACGCATACGCAGCTGCTCCATCCCCGGACCTTGCCGCGCGGCCCAGAAATAGGAGCGCTCCGGCTCAAGCAGGCCAAGGGACACCGGCGTCACGGCAGCAGCACCGTCGAGCCAGTGGTACGCCGCGCCTCGAGGTCTTGGTGCGATTGGGCCGCGTCCTTGAGCGGATAGGTCTGGTTGACCGGGATCTTGACGGCGCCGGACAGAACGACGTCAAACAGCGCCTTGGCGCTGCCGAGCAGCTCCTCGCGCGTCGCGGTGTAGTGGACGAGGGTGGGCCGCGTCAAGAACAGCGACCCCTTCTGCGACAGGAGCAGCGGCTCGATCGCAGGCACGGGCCCCGACGCATTGCCGAAGGTCACCATCATGCCGCGCGGGCTCAAGCAATCGAGCGAGGCCATGAAGACATCCTTGCCGACGCCGTCATAGACGACGGGAACGCCCTTGCCGCCGGTGATCTCCTTGACGCGCGCCACGAAGTTCTCGCTGCGATAATTGATGACATGGTGATAGCCATGCTCGCGCGCGATTTTCGCTTTCTCCTCCGAACCGACCGTGCCGATGGCGGTAACGCCCAAATGTGACAGCCACTGGCCCGCGATCAGGCCGAGCCCGCCGGACGCTGCGTGAAACAGGACGGTCTGGCCCTTCTGCACGGGGAAGGTGCGGCGGATCAGATATTCGACGGTCATGCCGCGCAGCAGCATCGCGGCCGCCGTGCGGTCATCGATACCGTCCGGCAGCTTGACGACCTTGGCCGCCGGATAAACCCGCCGTTCCGCATAGGCGCCGATGGGGCCGGCATTGTAGCCGACGCGATCGCCCGGCTTGAATTCGGTGACGCCGGGGCCGACCGCCTCGACCACGGCGGCGGCCTCGAGTCCCAGGCCCGAGGGCAGCGGGATCGGATAGAGCCCGCTGCGGTGATAGGTATCGATAAAGTTCAGGCCGCAAGCCGTCTGGCGCAGCAAGAGCTCGCCCGCGGCCGGTGCCGGGACGTCGATCTCCTGCCATTTCATCTTCTCGGGGCCGCCGAACTCGGCGATACGGATCGCGTGGGTCTTCGCCATGGGTAGAATCCTTCGAATTGAGATCGTCACGGATGGTCACAGCAGCCGCAAGGGTCGCGCCCCTTCCAGCTCGAGCAGGAACGATTTCGACGCCGATCCGCCGGCGGCCGAGAAGCCACCGAGATTGCCATTCTCCGGCAAGACGCGGTGGCAAGGAATGACGATCGGGATCGGATTGGCGCCGCAGGCCTGGCCGACGGCGCGGGCGACGCTGTCGATGCGTCGCGCCAAAGCCGCATAGCTCCAGGTCTCGCCATAGGGAATGCGGCGCAAGGCTTGCCAGACGTTCTGCTGGAAGGCCGTGCCCTGCGGCACCATGGGCAGATCGAAGGCAAGGCGCTCGCCGCGGAAATAGGCCTCGAGCTGCGCCCGCGCCCGGTCAAGGAGCCGCGAAGTTTCGCCCGCGAGCCCGCTTTCTTCGCCCCAACTCAGCCGCGTCAGGCTCCCGGCCTCCTCGACCAGCGTGATCGGTCCGAGCGGCGACGGCATGACGGCATAGCGGGGAAGGACGGCGCTCTCGGTCATCCTGGGTTCATCCTTGGGCGAGGACGGCTTGCAACCGCTTCGGCTCGGTGAAGGGCAGGGAACAGGTCTGGCCGCGGCAGACGAAGGCAGCGACCTCGCCTGCCGCCACGGTCTTTCCGGCGGCCGGATGCTCGGGCGGCAGAGCGGCACCCGACCTCACCGATTGCAGCACCAGGTTCGGCAGCGACACACCGTAAACCGCGCGGCGCATCGCCTGCATCGCGGGGACGGCGGGGTCGCCGACCAGCACGACCTGGACCGCGTTCTGCAACAAATCGTTCGCATTGAGGAGCGTCGCGAGCGGAAAGAAGTTGCGCTCGATCTCGCCGGCGAAGGCACCGACCAGGGCTTGCGCGCGATCGCGATAGGCGGGATTGCCCGTCAGGTAGTGGAGCTTCGCCAGCACCGCGACCATCGTGCCGTTGCCGGAGGGGACCGCGTTGTCGTTCGCGTTGCGCGGCCGATGGACCAGATCGGTGGTGTCGTCGGCCGCGAAGAAATAGCCGCCGCCGTTCCTGTCCCAATAATGACGGTTGAGCAGCTCGACCCAGGCTTCGGCTTGCGCGAGATAGGCGGGATCGGCGGTCGCTTCGTAGAGGCGCAGCGCCGCGCGGGCGTTGTTGGCGTAATCGTCGAGCGTCGCCGGATGCTGGAGGCGGCCGGCGCGGTAGCTATGTCGCAACCTTCCCTCCTTCGTCATGTCCTTCGTGACGAAGGCGAAGGCCTCGCGCGCGACGCCGAGCCATTCGGGCTCGTCCAAGACCTGGGACGCGAAGGCGAGGGCCGCGATCATGAGGCCGTTCCAGTCGGCCAGCGCCTTGTCGTCGAAGCCGGGACGCACCCGCTTGGCGCGGATCGCGAGGAGCTTGGCGCGCGCCTTGGCGAGCGCGGCTTCCGCGAACTCATCCATGAGATCGGGGTGGGCGGTCCGGTTCAGGATCGTCTTGTGCTCCCAATTTCCGTCCGGCTGCACATCGTAGATGCGCTTGAAGAGTGTTGCGTCCGAGCCCATGGCCGCGTCGATCTCGGCTTCGGTCCAAACATAGAACTTGCCTTCCTCATGCTCGCTGTCGGCATCGAGCGAGGAAGCGAAGCCGCGATGGCCCGACGGCCCCGGCTCGGCTCGCATCTCGCGCAGGGCCCAGCCGATCGTCTCGCGGATGCGGGCCTCATAAAGCGGCGAGCGGGTTTCCTGCCAGATCAGCGCGTATTGCTCGATGAGCTGGGCATTGTCATAGAGCATCTTCTCGAAATGCGGCACCAGCCACTCGGCATCGACCGCGTAGCGCGCGAATCCGCCGCCCAGATGATCATAGATGCCGCCCTGGGCCATGCGCGTCAGCGTCAGCAGCACCGCGTCGCGCATATCGCTGTCGGCGGTGCGTTTCCAGCCGCGCCAAAGCAATTCGAAGCCCGGCTCCTGCGGAAATTTTGGCGCGCCGCCGATGCCGCCATGGCGCTGGTCCACCTCCTGCAGCAGATGGCGCGCAATGCGGTCGGTGAGCTCCATCGAGATGGCGCCGCCGGGTCTGGGCTTCGCCATCGAGGCCAGCGCCTCCTTGATGGCGGTGACATTGCTGGCGACTTTGCCGCGCTCGGTCCGGTAGATCTGCGCGATGGATTGGAGCACGTCGGGGAAGCCGGGCCGGCCCCAGCGCTCGGCCGGGGGAAAATAGGTGCCGCCCCAGAAAGGCTCGCCCTTGGGCGTCAGGAACATGGTAAGCGGCCAGCCGCCCTGCTGGCCCAACAGCGCCAGCGCCGACTGATAGATGGCATCGACATCCGGCCGTTCTTCGCGATCGACTTTGATGTTCACGAAAAGCTCGTTCATCAGGTCTGCGATTGCCTCGTTCTCGAAGCTCTCATGGGCCATGACATGGCACCAATGGCAAGCGGCATAGCCGACCGAAAGCAGGATCGGCCGGTCGAGTGCCTGGGCCACGGCCAGCGTCTCGGGATCCCAGGCCTGCCAATGGACCGGGTTGGCCCGATGTTGCTGGAGATAGGGGCTGGTGCTTTCGCCGAGCCGGTTCGCGCTCAGGCGCCGGGTGGCATCGCTTTGGTCCTCTGGGGGCGACAAAGGCGTGTCCGGTAGGGACGTCATGGCGGGTGCGCAGCCTTTCGTCCGACGAGATGCGGCACTGACCTTCGAGGGAACGATCTCGCCTCATCTGGGCCCCAAGAGCCCCGGGGACGGATCGGTGATGCTATGACTATATAGTCGGGGTCGCATGGCGGTCGCTCAACCCTTATCTCTATCCGGGCAATCGCGCCATTTGCGGGAGGTCTCATGAAGGTCAAGATCGATATCGACTGTTCGCCGGCCGAGGCGCGTGCCTTTCTGGGCCTCCCGGACGTGGTGCCGCTGCAGGAGGCCGTCATGAAAGAGGCGGAACTGCGCATGATGGCAGCTCTCAAGAGCATGGACGCCGAGGCGATGCTCAAGGCTTGGTTGCCTGGCGGGATCGGCGGCCTGGAAAAGATGCAGCGGGCGTTTTGGGAAGGCCTGGCAGGGAAGAAGACCGGGGAATGACCAAGATCGAGCAGGAAAAGACGACCGCGGAGGAGGGGCAGATTTCGGGCGATCCGCCGTTGTTTTATCGAGCCCATGTGTTTTGCTGCACCAATGAGCGGCCGGCCGGCCATCCGCGCGGCTGCTGCAAGGAAAAGGGCTCCGAAAAGTTGCGCGACTATATGAAGGCGAGAGCCAAGGAGTTGGGCCTCGCCGGCGTGCGCATCAACAGCTCGGGCTGCCTCGATCGCTGCGAGCTCGGCCCCAGCATGGTGATCTATCCGGAGGGGGTGTGGTATCGCTGCCGAACCCGCGAGGAGATCGACGAGGTGCTGCAGAAGCATCTGGTTGAGGGCGGGCGGGTCGAGCGGCTGATGCTGAAACCGGGCGATGACCCGCCGCCCGCCAAAAAGAAGTGACGACGGGGCGAGGCCGGCTGGGTTCCTTGAGGTAACCGCGCCGGAATCCCATGGGCGAAGATTCGACGATTTATGCGCCAGCCACGGCGCCCGGCCGGTCCGGCCTGGCGGTGGTTCGTCTGTCGGGGCCGCATGCGGCGGAAAGTCTGCAGCGCCTCACCTCCCGGGCGCTGCCGGCGCCCCGGGCCATTGTGCGCCGCAGCATAAGTGACCCCCGGACCGGCGAGGTTCTCGACGAGGCCATGGTCGCCTGGTTTCCTGCACCGCGGAGCTTCACCGGCGAGACGGTCGCCGAACTCTATCTTCATGGCGGGCGGGCTGTCTTGGCAGCGGTCTTGGCCGCGCTGTCGAAACTTCCGAATCTGAAGTTGGCAGAGCCCGGGGAATTTACTCGCCGTGCCTTTCTGAACGGCCGACTGGACCTGACCGAGGTCGAAGGCTTGGCCGATCTGGTAGCGGCCGAGACCGAGGCGCAACGCCGCCAGGCTGTGCGCCAACTGGAAGGAGCTTTGGGGCAGCTTTATGAAGGATGGAGCGAGAAGCTGACCTCGGCGCTGGCCCGCCTCGAGGCGGCGATCGACTTCCCGGACGAGGACCTGCCTGCCAAGCTTATCGTTTCGGTGGCGGAACAGCTATGTTCCGTGGCCGGTATGATCGCCCAGCACCTCGCCGACGGCCATCGGGGAGAACGGCTTCGGGAGGGCCTGTCGGTCGCTATCATGGGGCCCCCCAATGCCGGAAAATCTAGCCTTTTTAATGTGCTGGCGAGACGCGAGGCGGCCATCGTGTCGCCCCATGCAGGCACCACCAGGGATGTGTTGGAGGTGGCTCTCGATCTCGGCGGGTACCCCGTTCTTCTGGCGGATACCGCTGGATTGCGCCGGACCCGAAATGAAATCGAGGCCGAGGGGGTCCGACGGGCGGAACAGCGCGCGGCGCAGGCCGACCTGCGCATTTTCGTTTTGGATGCGGAACGAATTGCCGAGCAGCTCCCTAGCATTCTGAATCTAAAGGATGATCAGGATCTGGTGGTGGCCAATAAGATCGACCTCCTGGGCGGGCGGCCATTGCCCGAGCTACCGCTGCCGGCCCTCCCGATATCCATTCATTCCGGATCCGGATTGAAGCTCTTGGCCGATCGGATCGCTGAAAAGGCGGCCCAGATGATGGACTCGGGCGCCTCGCCAGTATTGACCAGGGTCCGGCACCGCGCCGCCCTGGAAGAGACCTTAACCGCTCTTCGACGGGGCGCCCAAGCTGCCGACCCGGAGCTGCTGGCCGAGGACCTGCGCCTTGCGGTTCGGGCGCTGGGGCGGATCACCGGCCGGGTCGATGTCGAGGATCTCCTGGATCGTATTTTCGCAGAGTTCTGCATCGGGAAATAGTCTCGCTTCGGCCCCGTGTTTCACGTGAAACAGACCGCGCCGCGACACACCGGCTCAGACCTGGGTCAGCTTTTGACTTCGATGGCCGCCGAGGACTAAAGTCCCGCGCCATGCGCGATTTCTATGATGTGGTTGTTGTCGGTGGAGGGCATGCCGGCTGCGAGGCCGCGGCTGCGGCCGCGCGCATGGGCGCGCAGACGCTGCTCCTGACCCACCGGCGCGATACCGTCGGGGAGATGTCCTGCAATCCAGCTATCGGCGGCCTGGCTAAAGGCCATCTGGTCCGAGAGATCGATGCCCTGGATGGCATCATGGCGCGCGCGATCGATCGCGGCGGAATCCAGTTTCGCATCCTCAACCGCAGCAAAGGACCGGCGGTCCAGGGCCCACGCGCCCAGGCCGACCGCCGCCTCTACAAAGCGGCCGTCCAGGATCTGTTGGCGAACCAGCCCAATCTGGAAATCGGCGAGGGCACCGCCGAAGGGATCGAGCTCGACAGCGCCGGCCGCCTGACGGCCCTGACCACGGCCACAGGCCAGCGCGTCGGGCTGGCGGCTTTGGTTTTGACGACCGGCACATTTCTACGAGGCCTGATCCATATCGGAACGGAGACGCGGCCGGCGGGCCGGGTGGGCGAGGCGCCGGCGGTTGGCTTGGCCTTGGCCCTTGAGCAAGTTGGTTTTGCCATGGGACGGCTCAAGACCGGCACGCCGCCGCGGTTGGACGGGGAAACCATCGATTGGAGCGGATTGGAACGTCAGCCCGGCGACCGGCCGCCGCAGCCCATGTCCTTCATGACCCGGCAGATCGAGACCCCGCAGATCGACTGCCACATAACCGCGACCGGCCCCAGCGGCCATGAGGTGATCCGCCGGAACTTGCATCGCTCGGCGATCTATTCCGGGCAAATCAAGAGCACCGGGCCGCGCTATTGCCCGTCGATCGAGGACAAGATCGTTCGCTTCGCCGATCGCGAGCGTCACCAGATCTTCCTGGAGCCCGAGGGGCTCGATGATTCGACGGTCTATCCCAACGGGATCTCGACCTCGCTGCCGGCCGAGGTGCAGTCGGAGCTTTTGGCGACGATCCCCGGTCTCGAGCGGGCCCGAATGATTCGACCGGGCTATGCGATCGAGTATGACTTCGTTGATCCCCGCGAGCTCCGCGCCACGCTCGAAACGCACCGCGTTCCAGGGCTCTTTTTTGCGGGGCAGATCAACGGGACGACCGGCTATGAAGAAGCGGCTGCCCAAGGGCTCATGGCAGGCATTAACGCAGCGCTCTTGGCCGGCGGCGGTGATGCATTCATCCTCGATCGCGCCGATGCCTATATCGGCGTCCTTATCGATGACCTCATCACCAAGGGCACCAGCGAGCCCTATCGGATGTTCACCTCGCGGGCCGAGTACCGCCTCATGCTTCGGGCCGATAACGCGGATCTGCGTCTGACGGAGAAGGGAATGGCGATCGGTGCCGTGGGCCGCGAGCGCACTCGCTCCTTCACCGCCAAGAAGGTGGCTTTGCAGGAGGCGAGGGACCAGATCTCGGCCCTCAGGGAGACGCCGACCCGCCTCAGGAATCGGGGCTTCGCCATCAACCAGGATGGAGTCTGGCGCAGCGCGGCCGAGATGCTCGGATATCCGGGCGTGACGCTGGAAACCCTTACCAAGGTCTGGCCGGAGCTGAGCAGCATTCCGACCGAGATCGCCGAGCAGCTTGAGATCGAAGGCCGCTATGCCGGCTATCTTGAGCGCCAGGAGGCCGATATCCGGGCGTTCCGTCGGGAAGAGTCGCTTCAGCTTCCCGAGGACCTCGACTTCGCCGCGATCGGCAGCCTCTCGACCGAGATCCGGGACAAGCTCACTCGGGTGCGCCCTGCGACCTTGGGCCAGGCAGGCCGCATCTCCGGCGTCACGCCCGCCGCCCTCACGGCCTTGCTTCGCCATGTCCGGTCCGGCGCGCAGCGGCGGACGATGGAGAGGGTACAGGTCACAGAGGCTTGACGCCGGCACCCCTCACGCCCGAGGCCTTCGCCGCCGAGACCGGTGTTTCACGTGAAACACTGACCAAGCTGCAGCGGCTCGTCGAGCTGCTGCTGAAATGGCAGCAGGCGATCAACCTGGTCGCCACCAATACGCTTCCGGACGTGTGGCGACGCCATATCTTGGACTCGGCCCAGCTCTACCCGCTTCTCCCGCCGGCGACCCAGTCGGTGCTGGACATCGGCAGCGGCGCGGGCTTCCCCGGGCTCGTGCTGGCCGCCATGGGCGCGCCGGGCGTCCATTCGGTCGAATCGGACCAGCGAAAATGCGCCTTTCAGCGCGAGGCGGCCCGAGTCGCGGGGCTTTCCGTCACGATTCATGCCCAACGGGTCGAGACGCTGCCGAAAATGCAGGTCACCGCAATAATTAGTAGGGCCTGCGCCGACCTCCCCCAATTGCTTGAATATGCTTTCCCTTTTATGGCACCTTCTAGTCAGTGCCTTTTCCTCAAGGGCCAGCAGGTCGAGCGCGAATTGACCGAGGCTGGCAAAGGCTGGAAGATGCAGACGGAGCGCTTTCCCAGCCGAACCGATCCCACCGGAACCGTCTTGCGATTGAGCCATGTCGAACCTCTCCGACCTCACCGCGACGAACGATAACCCACTGAAAAGAGCCAAGGTTTTGGCCATGGCGAACCAGAAGGGCGGGGTCGGCAAGACCACGACCGCGATCAATCTGGCGACCGCGCTCGCCGCCTGCGGCAAGCAGGTCCTGATCGTGGACCTGGATCCGCAGGGAAACGCCTCGACGGGGCTCGGGATCGAGCGGGCCCGGCGCGCCGTAACCTCCTATGACCTGCTGGAGGGGGGCGCGTCGGCACGCGAAGCCTTGCTGCCGACCCTCGTCCCGGGCATGGCGATCATCCCGGCCTCGGTCGATCTTTCGGGCGCCGAGATCGAGTTGGTGAGCGCGCCGCGCCGCGAATTCCTGCTGCGCGACGCGCTGAAGCCGGTCCTGAATTCCTATGACTATGTTCTCATCGATTGCCCGCCGTCGCTGGGGCTCCTGACCTTGAATGCGCTGGTGGCGGCCGATGCGGTTCTAGTGCCGCTGCAATGCGAGTTCCTGGCGCTCGAAGGGCTGAGCCATCTGATGATGACCGTCCAGCGGATCAAGGAAGCATTGAATCCATCCCTGGAGATACAAGGGGTGGTATTGACCATGTTCGACAAACGCAACAGCTTGAGTGATCTCGTGGCCG
>Ga0335070_10006228_pt1 | contig 14040 bp, 16 predicted proteins | sample Lox_Sample_13_FD_206722 | JGI IMG/M metagenome (GOLD analysis project Ga0335070, IMG submission 206722) | Soil microbial communities from Loxahatchee National Wildlife Refuge, Florida, United States - Lox_Sample_1.3 | ecosystem: Environmental > Terrestrial > Soil > Wetlands | place: USA... | reverse complement strand
CCTACGACAAGAAATACAAGAGCACACGACTCCCCATAACGCAGAACCGACTGGAAACGCTACTGAAAGTCTGTCGAAAGGTTCATGGAGAAGAATTTGCCGAAAAATGCGCCAAGAAAGTCAACGAAAACGGGTTCATAAACAGGGCACAACACTACTTCGGACTCCATTACAGAGCCGATCTTATGCCCGTTGGAAACGACGAATATCTCAAACTGATGGAAGAATTCGGGTTCAACTGGTTCAAAAAATATCAGCCCCCAACCCAGTCTGCACAAACGCAGTAACGCGTCACTTGCCTACGGGACCACGACAGCTAAGAAGAGCTCAGATTGAGAACCTGAAGGTTGTGTCCGCAGAGATTATTCTTTGACTGCGTTTCTCATCAAGTCTTGCAATGCTTCACTGATGCCGCCCGGATATTTGCATGCAACTTTCAAAGCAAACTCTCTGACCAAATCGCCAGACACTCTGTACAAGGTTATGTTTACGAAGAGGTCTTCCTTTCCCACCTCGACCTGTCCGTTTTGAAGGTAACTCACTATTCCTTTCTGCACACGAGACACCCGCAAAATCCACGAGCCTTTACACTCATAAAAACATGAGCCAGAAACAACATTCTCATGACTTAGAGAGCCGAGTTAAAGTGAAAAAGGCGAGTCTACTCGTGCTGGTTGAAGCTGGCAACGGCGACAGCTATGTCTCTTATGTTGACTACGCCATCGTTGTTGACGTCCGCGTTCGAGTTCCAATTCAACGAGCCCGGTCTAGTATCGAACAAAAACACTAGGTAGGCGATGTCTTTCACCGCAAATTCTGAACAAGATCTACGTTGTTCACACAGACTTTCCATCGAGCGGATGGTCCTAACTTGAAACTCCTCGTCTTCTTGAGGTCTGCTAACGCCGCTACTAAAGTGACCATGCACAGCGATGCTACAGCTGCCACAAGAAGCGGAGAAGGATTTGGATTTTGCAGGATCGGATTCTGCGAGTTTTCTCCGATGACGTTTGTTCCTATGATCTCGACGACATGATTGCCTTTATCAAGACTGAAATACAATGCCGTGTGAGTTGCGTTTTCAGACGCTGTGTAAGGTATAGGAATCCCATCAGCTTTAACCGTCCATTGAGAGGAAGCATTGCTTCTCAGAAGCTCCTTAGGGACACTCACTTGACAGAACCAGTCCTCTGTGGCAAGTGCAACGAAACTCAGCTTCTTATTCTGCACGCTGAAAGCCGTGTTGAACACTCCTGATTCTGGAAAGCTCGTAGGGTTCTTTACTCCTGTTATGTTACCTGTGATTTCCACTCCGTAGTTTGTTCCATTGACAGGAACCGTAAAGATGTCAGTGACTTCAAACGGAATATCCTCCAAGTTCCTGTTCAACAGAAACGCATCGGTAACGTGAAAATCGGAAAAGCCAATACCGACTGACGTGAACGTCAAGTAACCCAGCTGCCCGCTCCCATTAACCCCGGGGCTATCGCCCATCAGGGCGCCGCCACCGTAGCACACTGTTCCTAAAGTCTGGTTTGTCTCGGTCCCATTAGCGAAAACGACATAATCGCCAGATCTCTTCAGAAACTCGCCTTCATAAAAACCAGTACAATCCAACACCGTCGAGTTGAATACGACGCCCGCTTGCCATACGATGAGACCAATGGCGCCGGACACGTTTATGTTAACGGTGAAATCTTGTCCGATGGCGGTCGACTGCACTGTTGATGGGTCGGTGAATATCGTGGTCGGCTTTGGTTTAGGCGGAGGGGCAACCGTGACGTGGATAACGCCAAAAATCAGCGTGTTGTCGGCTGGCGTGGGGTCACCTGAAAAGTTTGCTGTCGCGATTATGGTGTAGTCGCCCAGCCGCCATCCAGTGGTGTTCCAGATGAAAGTCAGCGTCGCGCTCATTCCAGACTCGATGCTGGTAGTTTGGGTTGGCGCAACGATGGTTGAGTTGGCTGTGACGGTCACAGTGAAAGTTTCCGTGAAGTTTCCATTGTTCAAAACAGTCACATTCATGTCCAGCGAAGAACCGTTAACCACACTGGTGTTTGATAGGGCAAAATCTGTCACGGCAACGTCATGAACAGGGCCTAATGCTTTTTGACACGTATACTCGAAGTGAGCCCTATTCCAAGTGTAATTCGCCGAGATAACGACGAGATTGGGGTCCAGCAAAAAGGTGTCGTCTCCCAAACCTTCGAAGTTCAAGTCAGTTTCAAGGGTCTGGCCAGGGATTGGAGCTTTCGAGATTTTGAGCGTTACTTGGGCGAGTATCCCACTTCCGTCGAATGCGGTCTGATTTGGGCCAACGCTCGCGCCCATAACAACTAATCCAGGAGCTGAACCATCCACCGCGGACAGTGGACTCTTGTCCGCAAAAACGTTATCAGAAGGCAACGTCACATTGACAAAGTCCAACAACGAACTATCCCATCGTATTCCGACCTGCCACGTGGCAACGTTGACAGCATCGATAATCGTGATGTTGATCAAGAACGTGTCCCCAACGTTTTTCTGAGAAGTCGTGAAGTTGAGGGTGCTTGTACCATCAGCGGCATTGATGATGCCTACGGATCCAGACAAAGTACGTGCCGCAGTGACGGTGTTAAGGAACATCAACGAAGAGTTCATAAAAAGGACGAAAAACAGCAAACACGCTTTTCTTCTGAATCCCACCTTCCGTCTTTTTCGTGGGTTCTCGATTGCATTCCTTAACACCTGCTGCACTTCTTTCGCCACCATTTCACTTGCCTTTTGGACGACTTCAATCTACGCTTTCGAACAGTCCATCAAACCTATCGAACATCCTTTTTGAAGGAGGGCAGACTCGACCAAAGCTTCGCTGCATCGTACCAAAGAATCCCGGAAGCCACGACACCTGGTAATAGAGCCAGGATGACTGTCAACGTTAGTGAATTCCAGAAGAACAACGTAAAGAACAGGCACATACTGGTGGTTGTGGCAGCATAGAGGAGTTGCTTTGGAAACATGTGCCCATGGAAGACGAAGAAACGTTCGATCAGTCGAACTTTTACTTCGTCGTTGATCTTGTAGTTTCCGTAGGCGTCCTTAGTTAAGATGCCCTTGTGCGCTAGTTTTTCAAGATGGTAGTGAGCGCTGCTGGAACTCGAAAACCCCAGTGCCCTCTGAATCTCTCTGACACCACATTCTTGCCCGTTCTTCAGAAGATAATAGTACACAAGCAACGTGCTGCCTGAAATATCCACAGATTCTTTCTCGTCACCCGAGGGCAAGAATGACACCTGTTTGGCCAACCCTCTCTCAATAGCATTGTTATCGTGCCAGTCTAATTAAAGCGATACTTTCGAACAGCAGATTCGATGACTATGACAGCTGCGGCGTAGGACCACACTGTCAAGGTTTTTGAACCGAAAAGATCCGTTGATTGAAGGTTGACCAGTAACGTTTTGTGATTAGCTAATGTGATTTCGGCATGTGCGTCGACTCTTATAGGGACTTCAGGGTTACGTTTTGTTTGAGGTGAAAAAGATGGAAAGAATGTATAGAAGAACCGAAAAAACTGAGCATGCAAAGACTCTTGCTCTCGAGCAGGTCGAAATGATTCGCGCCGTGGCTCGAGTCCTGCTTCACACGTAATTCCCCTTCAATTTTTCTCGAGTAACACGGACCGTCAGACTGTTTCGCCCTCATATTCAGGAGTCTCTTCGTAGTACCCTGCCACTTTCCTGGCTATGAATCCATCGACGAAACAGTACACTAGAAACAGAACAAGCGCCGTTACCCAGCTTGGTACCGCAACGTTCACGATGAACGCTGGAATGTGTGCGATGATCAATGCAATGAAAAGAATCAAGCCGTGACCCAGCAGACTCTTCCAGTCCATCTTTATCGATGTATGCCAAATCCAGCCGGTCAAACCCGCGTTAAGCGCACCGATTAAGAAGATAAGAATCAGGAAACCGATTATCAGCCCTATTATGAAGCCGATCATGACTAGAGCCAAGAGGAGAAGAGCCCAAACGATCGCCAGAAAAATGAACAGCAAGGAGAACAGAAATCCCTGTCCAAAATACCTCAGCACCCTCGTCTTCCACGCAGTCTGCGTCTCTTCCTGCTCCATACCGTATCAAAACAACAATTGCACATCATGGCCATATGTGGTTTTCGCAGATCCAGCACGCATCTTTTAAGGCCTGATTCGTAAAGAAGCTCGTCCCCGGAGCAACACGGCGCTTTTCTGGAAAAACGTGTGATCCAAGTGACACTCCCTTTGCGGACCGCAAGCGATTTAACAATCGCCCTCAGCCCACAATTCTTCAGCCCGAGTCTCAAAGTGCATCGAACAAACATTTGGCCGACGCATCAGCTTCATCAAAATCTCACTGTTTCACAAAAAACGATATGAACTGCGATCCTGCACGAATGTTTCATCAGGAGCCAACTTGCATTGAACAGAGACTTGAAGCTCGTCTTCGCGACCAACGCGGTAGGCTCCTTTGGCGACGGTCTCTTCGCCATTCTGTTGCCAGTCTACATGCGCAACACGCTTGGAACAGATCCCATTCAAATCGGCATACTCTACGCTCTGATGGCCTTATCGGCGGCAGTGACGCTGCTGATTTCCGGATCGCTCGCAGACAAGTATGATCGCAGAAAAATCATGATAGCCGGATGGCTCGCGTGGCTGCCTGCACCCCTGATTTTCGCGTTTGCAAGAAACTGGACAGACATGATTCCTGGAATGGTCATGTGGGGATTCTGGCTCGGTCAACCGGCAAGCTCCGCGTACATAGTGACCTCAGCCGAAAAGAGCAGAGTGACCTCAACGTTCACCATCATGTCAGCCGGCTGGTCATTAGGCTACACCTTTTCTCCCGCAATAGGCGGATTTCTGGCCGGAACGGTCGGAATGAAAACAGTCTTCTACATGGCCTTCATATTCTACGCTTCGGCCTCCATCACGCTCTCGTTCATCAGGAGCCAACGCGCCAACCGCGAGCAAAACTCGTCAGAAAAAGAGTATTCATTCTCGAAGCTCGTGAGGAACCGGAAGCTACTGTCCCTGTCGGCTCTCTTTGCCACTGTCATGTTTACGATCATGATGTTCAGAAACTTCGTTCCAACGTACCTCACCGACGTCTACAGGTTGACAGACTTTCAGATAGGCCTCTTAGGCTCCATACTCTTCGCAAGCTCGGCCTTTCTCGGAATCTCACTCGGAAGACTCGGAGACATAAAAAAGAAATCGTGCCCCCTGGCCATCTCTCTGATCTTCGGCAGCGTGGCGATGGCCCTGATGCTCTGGTCCAGCAACTACGGCATCCTCGTGATATCGTTCATCTTCAACGGCGGATCTTACATAACCTGGTCCCTGCTCAGCGCGACCGTCGGTCCCACGGCGCCCGAGTCCTGCAGAGCAAAATGGATCGCTGTCCCTCAGACCCTTTGCATGTTCGCCTCGTTCGCTGCGCCCTACGTCGGGGGGTTCTTGTACGCAACGTCGACGCAGTACCCTTTCATCGTCGCCGCGATAGCGCTACCCGTCCTCGCCCTTCTGTCGGTCAAGACGTTGAAAGAATAGCGCGTTAACCGAACCGCAAAGAGCGTCTAGCGCCCGCTAAGCCTATTATACGTGAACCGGTACGTTGGTCAAGGATGTCAAATGGCAAAATGCACAAACTGTGGGCGAGAGATCGAGGACGAGGACATCTTCTGCAGGAACTGCGGAACAAGGTTGATCGGATCGAGTGAGAGTCAGACTGACGCGGGAGGATCCGTGGAGGAGGAAGTCAAGAAGCTCATGGTCAGCAGGCTCGACGGGATAAAGAACAGAGATGAAGCCGCTGTCAGAGCACTGGTCGATGAGCGTTACAGTAAATTTGACGATTGGCCTCCTTACACGAGACAGAAGGCTCCTGAGGCTCTGCAGAACGAGTTCGGAGCGTTCAAGGTCCTGTCCGACTACGGTTACGAGATTAAGGATTTTGAAGCGAGCGTTCTGGGAAACGTGGCCGTCGCCACTTTTCAGCTGCATTATCACGGGGTGATCAGAAACAGGGCGTTCGACGTGAATTCGCGTGTCACTTCTGTACTGAGTAAGCAGGATTCAGGGTGGAAAGTTGTTCACGAACATTTCTCAAGGTTCCCTGAGGAGACAAGGCAACAGTTCATGGCTCCACTCCGCACGATGCAGCCCTGACACGTGAGCAACGCAAGCACAAATCGTGCTGAATTAGAGCGGCCTGAAACGTGTCTGCTTCTGCGCTTCCAGCATGAAATCTTGAATCAACGGTTGCATGGCTTCAGGATATCTTCTGATGTGCAAGCGTCCCTCGCTCGGTTTCAAGAAGTACTGCGCCAACTTTTTCTGCAAGAGTTCCTGTTGAACTTGCCTTCTGACCTGCCAGCTGAGCTTCATATTTTTGACGCTTTCAACTTCCGTAGGCTTGACCCTTTTGCGTTTGGTCATACTTCGACATCCGCCACCAAGATAATCTTGTATCGCAAGTCTAAAGAAAACCCTTCTTCTATCCGTCGACATATATCGAAACACGATACATCAAAAGAAACCTGCTAGCGCGCGCTTTGTTCTCATTATAACATTGATACAAGAGTTTATGCACTTTGAATTTTTATATGAACCAAGCAAAACAGTTACAACAATAGCTACGGGCTCTCTTTGACGCGCGTGACTAGTGCGCATGACCCACAAGGTAGCCGAAAAGCGCGGCTAAAGCAATGCCCAAGCCGAGTATAGCACCGTATAACCTATCCCGCCTAACATCGGCCTTTCGCTCTTCTATAACGCGCTGGGCTTCCTTTTCCTTCTCCTTGGCAATTAGTGGATTCAGCGTGTCCACGAACGTTTTTGCTTCGTTCACTGCAAGCGGAATTGTGACGTCTCTGCGGCGGGGAAGGACTAGTTTGACTTTCCCGGCGCTATCCAAACGCACCGAGTCTATATCGCTCAGATGTATGTGCAATGGAGCAAATATTTCGAGGATATTGCCTATTGATTGTCTTAGGACTGGCTTGTTCTCGAGCGCTTCAACAATCTCGTTCTTAGTGTCACCCTTAAGGTCTATCCAAAGCCAGTTTTCATAAAGTCTAATCGTGAAATGCGGGTTATCAATCTCCAGAATTGCCTTTGCCTGTGACAATTTGTCCCCGCAACCTCCATTGATTTGTTACACGGACCAGTCTTAATAAGTGTTTACAGGTTGCACGCGCGTGTTCGGCGCGAAACAGGTTTCTACCAATTCCATTCAAACTACCGCTTTCAGATATTGTTTTATACTTATACTAGAACGGAAAAAAAAAGGGAAGTTGAAATTGCAAAACTGTTATTTTTCCTTCTTCGGCGTGGGTACAGCACCAAGTTGCTGCATCAAGCCTAGAGTATCATACATTCCCCATTCTTCCACGAACTTACCGCCAACAATGCGGTCAATCGCAATCGCCCGTACAGTTACCTTCTTATTGGTAGCTGGAATACCCATAAACTCGCACCAGTCAATGTATAGCGCGCCGCTACCTTGTCTCCTTCGACGACCATATCATCAATGGTATAATGAAAGTCTGGAAACGCGCTGAATTCTTCCTTCATTGATTGCTTCAAGTTCTCGATGCCTCGTATATCCTCGCCGCCACTGTGAGCGACGAAGTCAATGGCGTAAATCTCGTCTATTACTGCCATGGCTACTGCTTTTCCCTTGTTCCACTCCTCAAAAATGCGACGCATGAATGCCTTAAGGTCTTTTGCTGACATGACAAATCACCCACTAATTGCTAACCTAATTCGATGATATATAATTTCAAGATGGCATGCTGGGTCGCTGTACCATTGGTTCCTAAGAGAATGAGCATGAAATGTTGCTTTTCTATTTCGCGCGCTTTCTCTAAGTTTAGAACTGAGGTGCTATTGAAGTTGTCTAGTTGCGAGTTGTACTGCTTGTTTGCTGTTGTACCTTGGTTTCCATCCTGTGCCGAGTAGTTTGTCGATTGACAGTTGCATCGTTTTCACGTCACCCTTCCAGCCTCTTCCACCGTCAACTCCTCCGGTGCACTTGAACGCGATTTCTGGATGATGCGTTACGGACGCGACTATCCTAGCTATATCTTTCACGGTGATGGTGTCAGCGGAGCCAACGTTGTAAATGTCTACCTTCTGGGCACCGTTGAGAAAGCGTTTGGTCAAATGGGTTATGGCGTTGACGCAGTCGTTTATGTGCATGTAGGATTTTGTCTGTGTGCCGTCGCCCAGGATTTCGAGTTGCTTGGGGTTTGCTCTCACTTTTTTTATGAAGTCGACTATGACGCCGTGGTCGGACCCTTTTCCGATGATGTTTGCGAACCTGAGAAGTAGAGCCCTGTGGTTGAAGGTGTGGGCGTAGCTTGTGATCAGGGCTTCGCACGCGAGTTTTGAGGCGCCGTAAGTCGATATGGGTATCAACGGCGCATAGTCTTCGGGTGTGGGAATCTTTGAGGCTTCGCCGTAGACGGTTGAGGTTGAAGCAAAGACTATCGTTTTGGGCGATTTTGTTTTTCGAACGGCTTCGAGCAGGTTGAAAGTGGCTACGACGTTTTCTTCAAAATGCACTCTGGGCTCGGTTTCGCCCACTCGCACTTCTGGGTTTGCCGCAAAATGAAAAGTCAGTTCGCATTGTTGCACGAGGCGATTGAGCCTGGTGCTTTCTCTCTTGAGATCCATATCGAAGATTGCTAAGGACGCGTTGTTCAGGTCGTTATGCAGGTTTTCTCTTCTTCCGCTGGAGAAATTGTCGACGACTTTAACTCCGTATCCCTCGTTCAGCAGTCTCTCGGTTAGGTGGCTTCCGATGAAACCTGCTCCACCTGAAACTAGGCAAGAACAACTCGAGCCCTTGTTTTTCATTTGAACGCACGCCGTACACTTAGATACCGCAACTTCCTATTCTTGTTTTCGCGCACGCTCTAACCTACGAGGCAGAGGCTATTCTATCCAAAATCGATGAAAGCTTCTCGGGTTCAGTTATCATTGCATCGTGTCCTGCATCCAAGTCGAAGACGGTTCCTCCTTCGTGTCGTATCTTCTCCGCAAATCCTCCCATCCCAGACTGCGTGCAGTGCACAAAATAACGAGGGAGTTTCTTCGCCTTCATTTTTGGGGCATCAAGCTTTTCCCGATGTGTCAGAATCGGCATCGACGTCAACCGTGATTTCATCCATTGTATGTCCTGAGGATCCGTAACTCCGAAATCTTCAGGTTTCCACGAAGGGACCATTCCATCGGAATTCGCACTCCTGTTGAACTGATCTTCCATGCCTGCGATCAGCGAAAAAACGCTTTGTCCATGTTCAGGCACAATAGCATCAAGATAGACCAGTTTGTTGACACGAGAACTCCTTTCAGCAACGCCAGTGATGACCATTCCGCCGTAACTGTGTCCGACTAGGATGACATCATTCAGATCTTCAAATTCAAGGAGATTAGTTATATCCTGAACATGCACAGAGAGGCCCATGCTCCGAGACGCTATATGGAAGCGTTCCCCCATGCCTGAAAGCGTAGGTGCAACGCATACATGTCCTCGCTCAACTAGTCTAGGCATGAGCTTCTTCCAGCACCAACCTCCATGCCAAGAACCGTGAACCAGAACGAATGTACTCAAGCGCGCTCGCAACAAGCAAGACCTCCCACTTTAGAAGGTACGGAGAGTTCATAAAGGCTCCGTTGACCTATGGATAGTCCGTCTCCTCACAACAAAACCAGCGCGCGCTCATACTATGCGGGATAGAAATCAAAGTTTCAGAATGGCAAGCCGAGTCAGGATATATTGTGTTGCTGGTCATGCCATTGTCCTGAAGCGTGCGCGTTCATTTTGCTTTTTCAGGAAGGACTTTTTTCACAAGTTCTTCGGCTTTTGCAATTTGGCTTTTTTCGAGTGAGAAGCTGACCTTCACTCCTGGAGGGTTTTTGAGAGCGAGTTTCAAAGATTTTTTCACGAGTCCCTTTTCGACCGAGACACAACTGATGTTTTCATAGTCAATTTCCATGTTTGACGAGTGCATAGCCAAGATTTCGTCGACCGTCTTGTCAGCGAAGGCTGACCTCCTCGACTCAATCAGATCGAGAGAACGCTTCTTGACAGCCCATTCCCCGGGGGACCCGCCGATCAGGATTCTTCCTAAATCAATCTTTCTGTTGATGTCGTTGAAATCCGAAGGATGGGTCAAAATGGCGGCGACAATTCGTTTGTCGGTGAAGAACAAATCATAGACGGTGTCGAACGTTCTCCCTCTTACACCTTTCAAGACTCCGACAACACGCTCCAATCAAACAGCTCCTGCCTGCAAACAATAACACGTTTCTAGATAAAGTCGTTGTTACGCGCGCTTGTCTCGCTTGTTTTAAGCCGCACAGTTTCAATCACAGAGCGCGCTAGCCGTGTATGCCTATGAAGGAGAAGTGGTTGGTTTGTCCGTAGATGAGGTTGTTTGTGGTGTCAACATTCGCAGTAATGTTCTGCCAAGTCGAAGTTTGACCAAAACACGCGACCGCGTAGGCTATGTCTCTCATGTTTACGACGCCGTCTGGCACGCCGCTGGGCCCGTAAATGTCGCAGGTCGGATCCCAGTAAGAACTATTGGGAACCGTGTTGAAGTGCGCCACAATGTATGCTATGTCTCTCATGTTTACTACGCCGTCTGGGACGCCTGGGGTTGGACCGGACATGTCGGCTATTAGGGGCCTGTACTGCATCATTTTCAGGTTGCTTTTCTGCTGCTGAGTCATGTTCGAACCGTCAAAGGCCAGGCTGACGGTCACGTTGCCTGAGTAGCTCGCCGTCACGTTTACGTCATAGTACTGGCCCACCGTGTTGTTCAGTGGGGGCGCGCGAACCGTGGGCGTTTCGTTTGCGACCACGACGCCCGCCACGGTGACGTTGGCGAAAGTCAGGCCAAGGTTGCTTGTTGGTTGAACAGTCACGTTTGTGCCCACCGTGACGTTTTCGAAAACTGTCAAAATCATGCTGCGGCTGCTCGGCGCGTTGTATGAGTCTCCGCTGTAGCTTGCGGTGATGTTTACGGACCCCGTGAAGTTGTCGGTGTACGTGGTGGAACAGGTTCCGTTTGACAGGTTGCTCGTCCAGTGGCTGAAGCTGCCGCCGATGCTGCTCGTGCTCCAATTGATTGTTCCAGTCGGGTTAGACCCGTTGACGGCGGCTGTGCAGTTGACGGGCAAGCCTATGGAGACAGGGTTTGGAGAACAGAAAATGGATGTTGAAGACGGCGGGCGCACGTGCGTGTAGTCGTAGACTCCGTTGAAGGCAACGAAAGGTATGCTGCCCAGTTGGCTGTTGAGAAGGAACGTGTCTGCTACCAAGTTTGCGAATTTCAAATCACAAGAAACTTCCGGAACGGACGGCGATACAGACTGCGTTATTTTCAGCGTTATCTGGCACAGAGTTCCTGTACCGTTGAAAAACGAATTCATTCCAGGAGCCAGATCAACGCCGTAGATGATGTGCTCAGACTCAACCAGGATCACGCTGACGACAGTTTGCCCCGCGAACACGTTGTCTGACGGAAGTTCGACGCTTGAAAAATTCAGCAGGCTTGGGTCCCACGTGAAATAGATCTGCCACCCGTACAGATCTGTCACGTCAACGACAGTTACGTTGACAACGAAAGTGTCGCCCACGCTCTTTTCAACGTCAGTGAAGTCGAACAAGTTGCCACCATTGAGCGGATTGACAACTTTCAGACTTGTTCCCTGAGCTTCAGAGCCGTGGCCAGTCCAGACTTGAAACCCCAGCACGGAAATCACAAGAACGAGGATGAGAACGATCTCAGGCAAGACTGACTGTTTCTTCATAATCTCCTTCTCCCTATTCATTAACATCAAGAGAACACGTTTGTTTCCCTGACGTGCAATATATAATGCAACGTTTCGGCTTATAAGAAATTTGTGAAACATTGTTTCATCTGACGGGTGTCGAGCGCATATTATTCATTGCACGCTTCAGATCTGCATGCTTGACGCTGGTTGTCTGGCAACCGTCGCTTCATGGTGTGCGGCAGAAATGCTGTCGACAAATTCAGGTTAGAGAGCTTGGACTGAAAAGCAGAACGGGCTGCCGTTTCATTCCGACGCCATTATCGTGCATGCCTGTGGTCAATACGGGCGTGCTAGAGTGGAAGCATTGATTGATTTGTCAAGGAAAAAAAGAGAGAAGAAAGAGCGGTTTTAGCTCTTTCCAAAGTCTTTAACGACTTCGGCGATGTCTCTCAGGTCTATGCGTCCGTCCAGGTTGAGATCGCAGGAGGGGTTCCATCTGGGATCAGATGGGAAGGCTCCGAAAGCTTTTACGACGAGTGCTACGTCTTTCATGTCAACTTTTCCGTCACCATTGACGTCGCCTGCGATAGCGTGTACAGAAGAGATGCTGAACACGGACACGAAGAACAGCAGAGTTATCCCGACGAGTATTTTCCGGTTCACGACCTATCACCTCAAAACTACATACGCGTGTTGAATCACTAAAGATTATTTTCAGTTTAACCGATTGAAACGATGGTCGGAATTCTGTTGAAGGAGTTTACTCTGTTGAAGACAAGGAACTTTGATTGAATTCTGTGAAGAATTCGGACATGAAATGAGAAATGGCAAATGCGTAGGATGTGGACTTGGAAAGACGATTTTTATGTCAGATATTCGTGTCACTGAATTGCATCAGTGGTCTCGTCGTACTCAGCGTTAGCGCGCGCTTTAGGCACGACGCGTCTGTGTTTCTGCTTTCTGAAGTTGCAGTCTGGTTTTCTCTGATTATCGCTACTGTCGCGAAAATCGTGGTCAGGGAGAGTAAGCTTAGAACGGTCGGCGTCAAGCGTATACCCCATGGCGTGAAGTTCAGAAGGAGGCCCACTATTGCGACTAGGGCGAGGCTCATTCCAATACTGAGAGCGACGCGTTCCATCGTATCTAGATTTTCTGATGAGGCTTTGGTTGCAACTTCTGTGGGATACGATGCTTTGATGAACGTGTAGCCTGGGAACCAGAGTATGAATATTGAACTGAGCAAGTACCGTATATACACGATTGGGCAAGCGTTTTCAGGTATTGCAAAAACCGCTATCGCTGTCGCCACTGTGAGGACTATCGTCGCCCAATACCAACAGGCTTTTTCACTGAAAACGTATTTAGCGAATGACAACGGTGAACTCCTTTCTTTGGTATAACGCTCAACGAAAAAAGCCTTGTTATCACGCTCGATCTTGCTTGGAATTCACGTCCGAGTTCCTAGGGCGCGCTTTATTTTCCTTTTCACTTCGTTTCGACGCACTACTTGCATCTGCTATCAACCTGACGCTATTATTCCGTATATGCGGATTGCTACCATTGCTAGAAATATCATTCCCATGGTTACTGCGGTAGTCTTCAGTTTTCTTTGGGCAATCAGTAGGGTTCGCGCGCGCGCCAAAGCTTTATGAACATAAGATGTCGGTCGTTCTTTACATTCAGTAAAGCCCTAATGACCCACCAATTTTAAAATGTGACATCTGCGTTTGCCAGAATATCTGGCATAATTGACGGAATCAATAATCAGACTTGGGCAAACATGATTTTCGCAATTGGATATAATTGGGAGCTAGACCTAAGCAGTTGGAATTTTACCGATGCACAGGTTGAAACGTTTTTGTCCAGTCTTTATCCTCTCGTGAGAGAAAAAGTTGATTCAAGTATAGTTGGACCAGTTCCCGTTCTGGGAAAGCACTCTGCGGCTATAAGCACTTTTGGGACTGTATCGATAATTAGGTACAGTGACATTCCTAACTGGGATTTCTATTATGACCTCAACAGTTCAGGTGCGGGGCAAGCATATTATGATGAACAGACGCAGGTGTACAATCAGTATACTCTGCCTATGGCTGGAAAAAGTGGCTTCCACATATGGTACAGTGACACAGCGTCAGGAGGCCAACCCGCAAATGATCAATACTCACCAGACATGTTCCGATACCTCTACGACGGAGGAGCTTACAACGATACTTCAGCGATATTTTTAT
>Ga0335070_10006227_pt1 | contig 14042 bp, 12 predicted proteins | sample Lox_Sample_13_FD_206722 | JGI IMG/M metagenome (GOLD analysis project Ga0335070, IMG submission 206722) | Soil microbial communities from Loxahatchee National Wildlife Refuge, Florida, United States - Lox_Sample_1.3 | ecosystem: Environmental > Terrestrial > Soil > Wetlands | place: USA... | reverse complement strand
GGACGAAAGTAAGCCCAGGTAAATTCTTCCTCCCGCGACCACGTTACTTTCACCGGACGCTTCGCCGCCCTCGCCAGTCGTGCCGCCTCGATCGCCGTCTCGCCCGTATGCTTGCCGCCATACCCAGACCCGGTATCGGGCATCAGCACCCGTATCTTGTCTTCGGGAATCCGAAACGCTTCCGCCAATTGCCCGCGCACACCGAACGGCCGCTGCGTCCCTGTCCATACTGTGAGATTGTCTCCGTCCCACCTCGCCACCGCCGCCCGCGGCTCCAACGGTACATGCGCGATGTACGACACCGCGTAGGTCTGCCGTAATTTGTGATCGGCTGCCGCCATCGCCTGATCCACGGACCCAACGTCATATCGATCGCCATCCCCCGTTGGATCTTTGCCCTCAGTTGTATTTTTCCGGAGGTAGTCGAACAACTCCTTATTCGAAACCTGCGGATCCGCTTTCCACTCGGCATGCACCGCCGCCGCGGCGGCTCGCGCTTGTTCCGACGTCGCCGCCGCCACTCCCACAAAACTGCCGTCATGCACCACCACTGCGCCCATCGCCTCAGGCTTCGCCGTGTCGATCGATACCAGCGCCGCGTTGAACGCGTCCGGCCGCACCACTATGCCATAGAGCATGTCGGGCAATTTCTGGTCGTAAGGATAACGATGCTTGCCTGTAACGAAGTCGCGTCCATCGACCTTGGCAGCTGACTCTCCCGCAACCTTCCACTTCGCCGCCGGAATCAACGCAACATCCGATGCGACCGTCTTGGTAAGCTGCTGTCCCTTGATCAGTGCGCCGTACTCCACAGACCGGTTGCCTTGCGTGTCCGTCACTTTCCCATCGGCAGCGCGCAAGCGTGCACGATCCACGCTCCACTGCGTCGCCGCTAGTCCAATCAGAGTCTCCCGCGCTGCCGCCGCCACCTTGCGCAACTGCAGATTCATCGTCGGCGTCGTCCGGCTCCCGAACGTCCCCATATCAAAGGGCGTTAGCTGCGTATCGCCCATCACCATCTCGATCTTCGCGATCGCCACATGCAGTTCTTCCGACACCGCCTGGCTCAGCGATGTGCGGATGTTCTGTCCCACCTCGACTTTGCCGGTGTACACCGTAACCTTGCCGTCTTCGCCGATATGCAGCCACGCGTCGATTTCCGTGGGCAGGGATTCGCCGCGACGCCGAGCACCTCCGCCAGATTCCTGCGCCGCGGATGCAGTCTTCAGTACCGACACAACCATTACACCCGCGCCCAAAAACTTGAAAAACTCCCGCCGATCCAGATCAAACCGATAAGGAGCCTTGGCAGAAAGCTCATAGCGCTCCGGTTCAAGTATGAAGCCTGAAGCAATTTCCTTATTCATCGCCCCGCCCCTTTCCCGGCCGCCGCCGATCCCATCACCTTCGCCGCCTTCTGAATCGCGCTCACGATCCGCGGATAGGTCCCGCACCGGCAAATATTGCCATTCATGAAATTCACAATGTCGCTTTCCTCCGGCTGCGGAGTCTTCTTCAGCAGCGCCACCGCAGACATAATCATTCCCGACGTGCAGTACCCACACTGCATCGCTCCAGCTTCCAGAAACGCCTCCTGCACCGGATGCAATTGCTCTCCGGAAGCCAGCCCCTCAATCGTCGTGAGCTGTTTTCCCAACACCGTTGCCACTCGCGTAATGCACGAGCGTTGCGCTCGTCCATCAATCAGCACAGTGCAGGCGCCACAAGCGCCTTCGCCGCAGCCGTACTTGCTGCCCGTCAGGTCAAGGTATTCGCGCAAAACCGTAAGCAAACTTGTCTGAGGATCGACGTCCACGGTATATGGACGCCCATTGATATCGAGCCGCATCGAGGCCATGTCGACTCCAAAAGATGAGGATGTGAGCGGAGAGACTTACTCAAATCATATACCCGCCGCGGGATCGCCCCGCGCAGAGCTCCACATGCGAAATGCTACAGTTGCCTTGGATGCAGTCAGAATCTCATCCGGTCATTCTCTACGACGGTGTCTGCGGACTCTGCAACCGCGTCGTGCGATTCGTCCTGCGCCACGACAGAAATGCGACCTTCCGCTTCGCCACCATGCAGAGTCCCCTTAGCCAGCAAGCGCTGGCCCGCCATAACAAAAGTGCCGACGAATTCGATACTGTCTGCGTTGTTCTCGACCTGGCCCAGCCCACCGAGCGCCTGCTCATCCGCTCCGACGCCACGCAATTCATCTTCAAGCAACTGGGAGGCATCTGGCGCTTCTTTGCGATCGTAGCCAGCCTGATCCCGCGTCCCGTGCGCGATTGGGCCTATCGCCTCGTAGCCCGGCGTCGCTACCGTCTCTTCGGCCGTTACGGAACCTGCCCACTTCCTGACCCGAAAGTTCGCGATCGATTTCTCGATCAGTAGCCTCGACTCTCACTCCGGAATCTGAATCGCGCCATTCTCGGCGATCACAAAGAATGGATTCCACGCCACTTCCCACAGGAACCCGTCTGGATCGGCAAAGTATCCTGAATAGCCTCCCCAGAACGCGTCCTCCGCCGGCTTGACGACAGTTGCCCCGGCGCTCTTCGCCTCGGCCAGAACGGCGTCCACCTCGCCTTTACTTCTACCGTTGTAAGCGAGCGTGAATCCTCGGAAACCCTCCCCAGCCGGAGAGACGCGTGCATCCTTGGCCAATTCATCTCGGGGATAAAGCGCAAGAGCCATGCCTCCAGCCTGGAAAAATGCAATGCCTTCCGATTGCTTCATCGACCGTCGCCATCCCAGGCGTTCGTAGAAGTCGCGGCTGCGTTTCAAATCCCGCACACCGAGAGTCACAAGGCTCACACGCTGATCCATCGCATCCTCCTCTCCTTATATATCGCCTCAAATGGCCCAAAGGCTACTTCGTGCCGGTGGAGTGATTCCGATCACATCCGGCCTTTCCGGCTGTAGAATAAACTTCGCAAATTCCGTGCGCCTTTTCACGGCTCGCTGGACAATTACTCCGCGTCGAGAGGTCCTTATCATGGCCGATAAAGCTGTTGCCGATCCCCAAGTCAATATCGATTCCATCCTGCAAGAGCAGCGCAAGTTCGAGCCACCGGCGGAATTCAGCCAGAACGCGCACGTGAAGAGCCTCGCAGAGTACGACCGCCTCTACAACGAGTCCGTCGAGAACCCCGACAAGTTCTGGTCAGCCGTCGCCAACGAACTGCACTGGTTCAAGAAGTGGGACAAGGTTCTCGAGTGGAATTGCCCATGGGCTAAATGGTTCGTGGGCGGCGAAATCAATTTGTCGTACAACTGCCTCGATCGCCACGTCGCCACTCATCGCAAGAACAAGGCCGCCATCATCTGGGAGAGCGAGCCTGGCGAGATTCGCGTCCTTACCTATCAGCAGCTGCATCGCGAAGTCCAGAAGTTCGCCAACGTCTTGAAGTCCCTCGGCGTCCGCAAGGGAGATCGCGTTGCCATCTACATGGGCATGACGCCCGAGTTGCCCGTTGCCATGCTGGCCTGCGCCCGCATCGGAGCTACGCATACCGTCGTCTTCGGCGGATTCTCCTCCAACGCGCTCATCGATCGCATCCACGATTCGCAGGCTTCGGCCGTCATCACGCAAGACGGTTCATACCGTCGCGGCGCAGAAGTGAAATTATTCCCAGCCGTGGAAGAAGCCCTGAAGTCCTGCCCGAGCGTGAAGCATGTGGTTGTCTACAAGCGGACCGGCACTCCCATCAACATGCAGGCCGGCCGCGATCACTGGTGGCATGAGCTGATGGCCAAGGCCTCAGACGTTTGTCCCGCCGAGCCCCTCGACGCTGAGCACCCTCTCTATATCCTCTATACCTCCGGTACTACCGGAAAGCCCAAAGGCGTTGTACATACAACCGGTGGATACTCAGTCGGCACGTACCTCACCACCAAGCTCGTGTTTGACCTCAAAGAAGAGGACACGTACTGGTGTACCGCCGATATCGGATGGGTCACCGGCCACAGCTACATCGTCTACGGCCCACTACAAAACGGTGCCACCAGCCTGATGTACGAGGGCGCTCCCAATTTCCCCGAGCCCGACCGCTTCTGGTCGATCATCGCCCGCCACAAGGTCAACGTCTTCTACACCGCTCCTACCGCTATCCGAACCTTTATCAAGTGGGGCGACGAGTGGCCCAAGAAGCACGACATGTCGAGCCTGCGCCTGCTCGGCACCGTCGGCGAACCCATCAACCCCGAAGCCTGGATGTGGTATCGCGACACCATCGGCGGCAATCGCTGCCCCATCGTCGATACTTGGTGGCAAACCGAGACCGGACACATCATGCTCAGTCCGATCCCCGGTGCCATCGCCACCAAGCCTGGCTCCGCCACCCGCCCGTTCTTCGGCGTCGTTCCCGAGATCGTCACCATGGACGGCAATCCCGTCCCCGACGGCTCTGGTGGGTACCTCATCCTCCGGCGTCCCTGGCCCGGCATGTTGCGCACGGTCTACGGCGATCCCGACCGTTACGTGAAAAATTACTGGTCGCAGATTCCGGGCGTGTACTTCACCGGAGACGGCGCGCGCAAAGATAAAGATGGCTACTTCTGGATCATGGGCCGCGTCGACGACGTTCTCAACGTCAGCGGACACCGTCTCAGCACCATGGAAGTGGAATCCGCACTGGTTGCACATGAAGCGGTCGCGGAAGCCGCGGTAGTCGGCCGCCCCGACGACCTCAAAGGCCAGGCCATCTCGGCGTTCGTTACGCTCGAGCAGGGAAGACAACCCACGGCCGAACTGAAAGAGGAGTTGCGCAAGTGGGTGGCAAAAGAAATCGGAGCGCTGGCCAAGCCCGATGACATCCGCTTCACCGAGACGCTTCCCAAAACACGCAGCGGCAAAATTATGCGCCGCCTGCTGCGCGAACTGGCCACCAACGGCGAAGTCAAAGGCGATACCACCACGCTGGAAGATTTCGGCGTGATCGCAAGACTAAAAGAACAGGACGAAGTCTAAATTCCTCAATCACAACGGGTGCCCCACTTCTGCCCGATTTTGGCAGACGTGGGGCTTTTTGTTTGCGGCCCAAAAGTCCCGCCTCATCACCCACACGATGGGCGTCATCCCGAACGACCGCGCATTCACCAGCGGGCGGAGGGATCTCCCCAGCGACTGTTCTGTGAGCGTGAAAACTGCGGGGTTCATAAGCAGCTCCAAACTGCCTCGGTTGATACAATCGTCCTCCACTAAGGAGTTGCCCGGTGTCACGTCGCCGACTTGCAGTCTCTGCCGCTCTGTACTTCATCGCTTTGGCGGCGAGTTTCGCTCATTCTGCGCAACCCACCCCAGCGCATCTCACCTCCGAACAAGACCACCAGCGCCTGATGGACCTTCTCGGGATCAAGTCCCTGCGCCGCGGCCCCGACGGCGACCCGAAATCTCCCAATGCCGCGAACTTCGACGAATCCAAAGTCCCGCCTTACACTCTCCCCGACCCGCTCACGCTGAAAAACGGCCAGCGCGTCATCGATGCAAAAGTATGGTGGCAGCAACGCCGTCCTGAAATCGTCGAAGATTTCGACCGTGAAATTTACGGACGCGTGCCCGCCAACACTCCGAAAGTGAATTGGGAACTCGTCAGCACTACAAAAGAAACCGTCGGCAACACACCCGCAATTACGAAGAAGTTGCTGGGCCACGTCGACAACTCCTCATATCCCGCCATCCCCGTCGACATTCAACTGACCGTCACCACTCCAGCCAATGCCGCTGGCCCGGTTCCGCTGATGATGGAGTTCGGCCTCGCTCCTGAAGTGTTCGCCAGCATCCGCAAGCGCTTCACCGACGCCCAATGGGCCGCCTACAACGGTGACACTCCTCCCTGGCAGCAGCTCGTTCTCGCCAAGGGATGGGGCTTTGCCATCCTGATTCCCACCACAGTCCAGGCTGACAATGGAGAAGGTCTCACGCAGGGCATCATCGGCCTGATGAATCACGGCCAGCCACGTCATCTGGAAGGTTGGGGCGCTCTGCGCGCATGGGCCTGGGGAGCCAGCCGCGCACTCGATTATCTCGAGACAGATAAAGCTGTCGATGCCGGGCGCATCGGCATCGAAGGCCTCTCCCGCTACGGCAAAGCCGCCTTGGTCACGATGGCCTACGATCCGCGCTTTGCCATAGCCTTCATCGGCTCCTCGGGCGAGGGCGGAGCCAAAATTCTCCGCCGTCAATTCGGCGAACAAGTCGAGAACGTCGCCTCCACTTCCGAGTACCACTGGATGGCTGGCAACTTCCTCAAATACGCTGGCCCGCTCACTCCCAGCGACTTGCCTGTAGATGCGCACGAACTGATCGCCCTGTGCGCGCCGCGGCCTGTATTCATCAGCAGCGGTTCGCAGCAGGTGGAAGGCGGCTGGGTCGACGCCAAAGGGATGTTCCTCGGCGCCGTCAATGCAGGCCCTGTCTATCGCCTGCTGGATAAGAATGATCTCGGAACGACAGAGATGCCACCGATGGAAACCGCGCTGATAGAAGGCGACATCGCCTTCCGCCAGCATCGCTTCGGACACACCACAGGCCCCAACTGGCCGACATTCCTGCAGTTTGCCGGGCGATATTTCGGAGCGTCTCCCGCGACGGCATCTCCCGCCGAAAAACACTAGCAGCCTGATGGCGAAATCGTGCGGTATCCCGTTACCGCTCCCCAGTCGAACTGGGAGTTACTTGGCAGAGTCTTTCGCAGCCGCTGAATGCGGCGACAAATCCTTGAAAGCCGAGTTCTTTTTTAGACGCTCCGGGAAACTCTTTTCGTACGACGCCAGCCCCGGACAGATTACGTGATGCATTCCGCTGAATCCAAAGTCGTGCATCTCCTTCATCGCTTCTTCCGCCGACCATCGCTGTTCGGCCATCCGATACGAAGCCACAGCCATCCCCGTGCGGTCGTCGCCCAATCGGCAATGCACAAAAACTTTCTTGCCGGGATTCTCTTCGATCACTTTCAGGAATTTCGCCAATGCCTCATCACTCGGAAACGGGCAGTGCCACGGTATGTGGTGATATTCCATTCCCAATTGCGTCACTGCCTCTTTTTCGTCGTCACGATCGCCGCTGCGCATATCCACCACGATCGCGATCCCCATCTTCTTTAGTGCTGCGAGACCCTCTGCGTTTGGCTGTCCTCCGCGAAACAAAGTCGGGGTCACCTCGCCAAACTTCACAATCTTTTTCGTCGGCAGCAGGATGGTTTCGTCCTCACGCTCGGTGGCTTCTTCGCTGTTCTTCTTCTGCGATTGCGGGCCACCAGCCCACGCCATCACGGCAAGAATGAAGAAAAGAGGGACCGCGAACAGCCGTGACCAGGAGAAATGTTTCATCTTAGTTGGATGCTACAGGAAAGAAGAATGACGTAGCGACCTGTGCGTCGCCTTATTCGCCACTACCCATCATGATGATCGCCGAGGTCGGCGCAGACGAGCCACCTTCATTCTCCACCGTGATCGCGAACGCCTTCGCCTCTACGCCCGCCGGCAGCGGCGGGTTCACCACCGTCGCGCTTCCATGCGCATCCGGCTTAAACACACCCGCGGCAATCGGCGCGCCCTGCACCGGGATCAGCCACAACTCGTACGCCTTTTGCGGAGGAACAGGCGGCAGGTTGTTCGCCACAAACACCAGGCTGTTGCGCTTCCGCAGATAGAATGCCTTCCCCTGCGGCTGAGCCGGAGTCTTCACCGAAACCAGCGTGACGCGTTGGGACTCGGGCTCGATGATCGGAGCAGCGATCCGTCTTAGGTCGTCGAGCTCGCGCGCGCTCCGCACTGCTTCGGAATTCGCCGCCGCCAACCCAGACCTCAGCACCACATTCTCTTTCCACAACGAAGCCGCAAACACAATCACCGCCGCGGTCGCCGCCCAACCCATCCAGGGCCACCAACTACGTCGATCTTTCACAGGAGAGGGCGCCCCATCCGTGCGCGCCGTTTGCGAAAGGGTGAGATCGACGGCCCCCTCCTTCGCCGCCGCATCGATCAGCCGCTGCTTAGCCCGCAACGGAGGCCTCGTCCCCACGGTCGACAAAGCCAGCAACGCCCCGTCGCCACGCAACTGTTCCAACTCCAAACGGCACTCGGCACACGTAGCCAAATGCTTCTCCAGATGCGTACGCTCGTCTCCCGTCAGCGCATCGAGAGCATACAGCGCGAGATCTTCACCGAATTGTTCGTGTGCAGCCATCTAACAAATCTTGTCATCCTGAGCAGCGCGCATTTTGCACTGCGAAGGACCTAAGCGATCCGCGCGGAGCGTCTTGAGCCCGCCCTGAGCAGCCCCGAGAAGCGAGGGGCGTCGAACGGGCGATGTTTGCGACGCCTAAATCGCGCGTTTGGATCGCTTCCTTATTCATGTCCCAAACGCTTTCCGCAATGTAATCAACCCACTCCGAATCCGAGTCTTAATCGTGCCCAACGGCTCGCCCGTTTTCTCCGCAATCTCGGTATGACTCAATCCCTCAAAGTACGCCATCTCGAGCGCAGTCCGTTGCGCCGAAGGCATCTCTCCTAATACGCCGCGCACCTTCCGCGCCGCGCGCGATCGGTCGGCCTCACTCGCCAAATCCGGAGACACCGACACCACCACATCTTCAATGTCGGTCTCCGGCTTTCGCCGCCGCAACGCGTCAATGGACCGGTTCCGAGCGATCACCGCCAGCCACGCGCCCAGGCTCCCGCGCGCCGCATCGAACGCCGAGGGATTTTTCCACAACTGCAGAAACACTTCCTGCAATACATCTTCCGCCGCCCCAGTATCTCCCAACACGCGCAACGCCACCGCGTACACGACCGGCGAATAGCGGTCGTAGAGCTCCGCCAGCGCTCTCTGGTCCCCCGATTTCATGGCCGTCACGGTGGCCAGGTCGGGCGATATTCCTTGTCGTTCTGGACTCGACAAACGTTGCGCTCTTCTTTATTTGATTGAGATACGTACCGAACGCCCAGTTCAGATGGCCCCAGTCCCGCCCACAATGTTCCAGGAGTGGTTACTTCCGTGCCATCGGCTCAAGCCGAAAAACCATAACAGTAATCCCGAGAAGCGAGCAAGCGCGCGGAAAAAGTTGGACGGTATATCAAGGAGATGATCCCAACCTGGATTTGTCATCCTGAGCGTAGCGGCGCCGAGCGAAGCGCAGCCGGCGTGGAGTCGAAGGATTCCTACTCGCTTGCACCACATCGTGAGGCTGGCGCGCTATCCATCGTTCGCACGCTGGCCCTGAAAGAGTGGAGGGTAACGTTCTAATATTCTTGAAAGGCCGAACCAACTACTGGCTCAACCGAATCGCCAACTGCCGCTCCGGCTGCGTCATCTCGCCCCAAAGCTTCTGCAAGTCATTCTGCACCGACTGATTATCCGGCTCCTTGTGCAGCGCCTTCGCAAACCACCGATACGACGTAGGCAAATCGTGCGGCGCACACAATCCCGCAGAATACAGCGCTCCCATCTGGATCATCGCCTTCGTATCGCCCCTGTCCGCCGCAGGCTTTAGCAGACGCATGCCGCGATCGCAATCCTGCGCCGCGCCTTTTCCATAAATATATTTCTGCGCCTGTGCAACAACATCCACGGGCGCCGCCGGACTAGGTTTCGGCGCCGCGACCGCACCCTTAGGTTTCGCTACCGGCGCTTCGTTATCGTCCGAGGATTTGTCCTCGTCAGAACTACCAGCCGCGGCGTCCTTCGCAGCAGTCGCATCCTTTGCGGCAGCGGCATCCTTCGCTGAGTCTTTGGCCGGTGGCGCTGTAGCGGCCGGTGGCGCGCCCGTTTTTTCTCCGCTCGCGGCCGCCGTTCCGGTGTCGGAAGCCGGGCTAGCCGCCGGTGTAGAAGATGCTGGCGTAGAAGATGAAGGAGGGCTCGCCGCAGTTCCCGCGCCCGGGGCAGGCTCCGGCGTGATACTCCCACTTGCCGGTGCCGCAGCAGACGATGTCCCACCCGCAGGCGCAGTCTGAACTGCCGGAGCACTAGCATCCCCACCATCATTCTGCTCCACCGCAGCTGCCGGCTTCTTCGGAGAAGAATTCAGCCAGCTGAACCCGCCATTCTTAAACCGCAGATATCCAAATCCCACCGCCAGCAACAACGCCACCACAATCAGGACGAATTTTCCCGCTCCGCCGTTGCGCGGCTCCTCGTCTTCCAGCAGGTAGTCCAGATTTCCCGAGTGCGCTGATCCCGGATCGATGCTCAACGATCCCCGCCGTGATTTCGAAGGAGACGGCGCTGGTTGATTCAACCCCAGAAACGATGGCCCATTGATGACCGGTGCAGGCTCCGCTTCGCGCATTGGCGGCTCACTGCGTTGCGCAGGTGCACTGGAAGAAACAGGCGGAGCCGCTGGCGCCGCAGGCGCAGGGGTAACAGGAGCAGACACAGCAGGCCGCGGCGTAGAGGCGGGCGCCGTCGCGGATCCCTCTGCGCGCGCAACTCCCACCGTCGCAGTCGCGGGCAACAACGTCGTCCCACACATTCCGCAAAAGCGGTTCGTCGCCGGATTCTCATTGCCACAGCGTGGGCAGCGCAAGTTTCCTCCTCCATATAGCTTACGATATCTTTTGGATGCAGCGCCAAACGTCTCCGGTGCTGCCGAAATCGTAACAACCGGGGCAACCAATTTCGACCGCAAATCGCGTTAGATGATCCATCTCAAGACCTTCCATCTCACCGTTCACGGACACTCGCTCGAAGTCGCACGCATCCCCGGCCGCGATGCGCATGTGCCCGAACTCGTGTTTCTTCACGAAGGCCTCGGATCGGTCTCGCACTGGAAGCACTTTCCGGAGCACGTCGCCGCCGCCACCGGATGCCCCGTCACCGTCTACTCTCGTTACGGCTCCGGCAACTCCGATCTGCTCACCGAAGCGCGCCCCGTCGCCTACATGCACGATGAGGCCCTGCACGCGCTCCCCGATCTGCTCGAGCAATTGAAGATCGAGAATCCCATCCTCGTCGGCCATAGTGACGGCGGCTCCATCGCCCTCATCTTTGCTGGTTCAAGGCCGGCGGGCGTCCGCAATTCCGTTCGCGGACTCGTCCTCCTCGCCCCGCACGTCTTCGTCGAAGATCTTAGCGTCGCCAGTATCTACGAAGCGAAACTGCGCTTTGAGAAAACGAACCTCGCCGAAAAACTCGCCCGCCACCATCGCGACGCCGCCCGCACCTTCTGGGGATGGAACAACATTTGGCTCCATCCCGATTTCCGCCGCTGGAATATCGAAGAATATCTCCCCCGCATCACCTGTCCGATCCTCGCCATTCAAGGTGAGGACGATCAGTACGGCACCATGGCGCAAGTCGAAGCCATCAAGTGCCAATCCAACGGACCGGTAGAAATTCTCGCGCTCAAAGACTGCCGCCACTCCGCCCATCGTGACCAACCCGAAGCTGTCATCGAAGCCATCCAGAAATTCGTGAAGCAAAACAGCGGGAACAACCAACGCGGTTTCGGAGTCTGAATTGAACGAGGAGTCCCTAAGAAGGTCGCGGGAGTGAGTGCGCCGTCTGAGGTGAAGTCTTTGAAGGGCGCGGCTTCAAGCCGCGCCGTAACGAGCCCGGAGAAACAGGGGCTTCAGCCCCTTGGGCGGCTGCTCTGTACACCTCAACCGATAGCCATAAAGCGGTTTCGGACTAAGGAGATTCACGATGCTGAGTCGCACCTTAATCGGTATCCTTCTTTGTTGCACTGCTGGCGTGACCGCGGCACAAGTGCGCCCTACCCGCGTACGCGTTTCTGAGAAGGTGATGGAGAGCCTGATAATTCACAAAGTCGACCCGGGCTGCCCCGGCGGAACGGCACGTATTCAAGGCCAAGTGATTCTCAAAGCCATCATCGACAAGTCCGGGAAAGTTGAAAACCTGGACGTGATCAGCGGCCACCCCCTCTTGCTGCCGCTTGCGATCGAGACCGCCAAGCAATGGACCTACAAGCCATACCTACTCAATGGAGACCCGATGATCGTAGAGACCCAACTCCACCTCGACTTCCACTGCACCGCGCTACCACCGCCTCAAGGTGTCGCCGGCGACCAGCCCGGCGGCATTCCTCCCGAACCACCCGAAGGCATCGTTTCCTCCACTCCCGGGCAACAGACGCACACCTCAATCCCCAATCGAGTCCGCATTGCCTCAACAACCATCGAGCAGCGACTGCGCCACAAAGTCGCCCCAGACTATCCCGCCCAAGCCAAAGCCCAACACATCGAGGGAAGAGTCGTCCTCCGAATCGTCATCGACAAGCAGGGAACTGTCGCGAACATTCAATTAATCAGTGGCCACCCAATCCTCGCCCCTGCAGCCATCGACGCCGTCAAACAATGGAAATACGATCCGTACCTGCTAAATAACCAACCAGTAGAAGTAGAAACGCAAGTGATGGTGATATTCACTTTAAAGCCGTAAAGCCCTCCTCCGTGGACCTCTGCCCGCTGTGGTGAGAGACTCTAAGAAACCAAAGTCACTCCCCGCCCATGCCATAAAGCGATAAATTGACCCTGAGATGCGTCGCAAGAACCGCAAATGGGTCGCGCTTGCCGTGATCACGTACCTCGGCATCATGGTTGCCGCGTTCCACTGGTCCGCCTCGCAAAAATTACCCGAAGGCAACCTCTTCACAAAAATCATTAACGACGACTTGAAACGCCGCGCCGCCGAAAAGGCCGAACAGGACAAACTCGCTCCGAAGCCCACCGGAGAATTCCGCCTCGCCTCCGCCGGACCCGCTTACATTGCCGCGCGCTACGACGATTCGCATATCGCCTTCATCGTCACCACCGATACCGAATCGCGCTTCGCCGCATCTCCCTGGATGCGTCAGGCCGCGCTCACCAAAATCTCTGCGTCCGCTCGTCCGTCCGCGCCGCTTGCGGGCCTTCAAGAACTCTGGCAGCCCGACACGCGGTCATTGCACTTTTTCCCAAAGATCATTCAAGACACTAAGCCCGGAGATCCGTGGATTCTCAGCGTCTCACCCACCTTGACTATTCAGGTTGCCATCGATCGCGCTATCGTCGCGCCCACCGGATGCAATCTCGCGCTGGGATTCCTTGCCGAAGTCCCGCCCGACCAGGAAGGCAAATTCGCCACCGCACCCGCAGACTATTTCGCAATTCGTCATTCCGCCGTGGAACCCGCCGATCCGCAAGTGCGCTCCAGCATCGCGGAACTGAGCACTTTCAAACTCACTCCCGCCTTCGCGCAACAAATCGAGCTCCAACTCGAAACTCGCATGCGGCAAGAGCTCGCGCGCATTGACGCCGATCTCCGCGCCAACGCGGGCACACCGGGCTCCACCGCCGCCGAAATGCCCATTGCGAATCCCCTCCCGCGCCTCAAAGAATGGCTTCACGCTGACAAAGCGCTGGCCGCCGGAGCAGGGAAGCTCGACTACGACGTCCACGCGTATTTGCTCTCACCCGACGCCCAACCGCGTCTCTTCATCCGCGCACGATGGATCCTCGCCGGCACTCCAGTCTTCCTGATGACAGCGTGGTTCAAAGAAGACTCGGGAGTCGCAAATAAATCGGGTGGGGATGTTTCCAAACCCGACCCAATACTCACGTTCCTATTCGCAGACTCAAGCTACTCCAAACAAATGCGCGAAGGCGAAACCGCTGGCACGCTAGGCAACGATCTCGACTTCGCCTCGGTCCTCAACCAATTCGACGCCGACCACGACGGCTGGGCCGAACTCCTCATCCACTCCTACCAAAAAGGATCAAGCGTCCTAGCCCTCTACCTCTACACCGACAACACCCTAGTCCCGATGAAGGCCCCGCTAACCCACGACTTCGCTTCCGCCGACGCCTGCCTCGGTCCCTAGATTCCAATAAGAAATTTGATTTCGCAGGGTTGCCCCACCCTTCCCGCGCACTTTGCGGGAGGGTGGGCATACCCCCGGCCCATCCGCTGCCTACGGAGTAAAGTTCCGAGCCGACTGCGGTAACTCCCCCTGCCGCATCTGCTCGGCGCGCTCTTTCGCTTCGGCAATCTGTGCAGTCGTAAGCGTCTTCCCCACAGCCTGCATCAACTCCACCCC
>Ga0335070_10006226_pt1 | contig 14044 bp, 10 predicted proteins | sample Lox_Sample_13_FD_206722 | JGI IMG/M metagenome (GOLD analysis project Ga0335070, IMG submission 206722) | Soil microbial communities from Loxahatchee National Wildlife Refuge, Florida, United States - Lox_Sample_1.3 | ecosystem: Environmental > Terrestrial > Soil > Wetlands | place: USA... | reverse complement strand
TGCACCGCGCGCACTCGGTCCTCGCGAAACAGGCCCTTGGCCACCCCCGCCTGGTTGGACACCACCACGATGGCGTAGCCCCCGGCCCGAAGCCGGCGCAGTGCGTCCGGGACCCCCGGGATGAGCTCCACCCCCGCGGGGTCCCCCAGGTGCTCGCGCTCCGCGATCAGCGTGCCGTCCCGATCCAGGAACACCGCAGGTTTCATCCGGCCCGGCCCTCCCCCAGCATCTCCAGCGCCTCGTCCCGCACCCGCTCCACGGGCAGCTTCATCAGGCAGTCCAGGTGCCCCAGCGGGCACTCGCGCCGGAAGCACGGAGCGCACGCGAGGCCCAGCGAAACACATCGGTGGGCCGGCCCCAGGGGGCGGGTCCAGGCCGGCGAAGTGGAGCCGAACAGCACCAGCGCCGGGGTGCCGCAGGCCGCCGCCACGTGTGCGGCCCCCGAGTCGTTGGTGATCACCAGCGCGGCCGCCGCCAGGCACGCGGCCCACTCCCGGACCGACAGCCCCAGCAGCGGCAGCGTGCCCGCCGCCGCCGCCACCGGGCCCACGGCGCCGGCCTCCGCCGCGCTCCCGGCGGCCACGCACGCCACCCCGGTCCGGCCCAGCTCCCTGGCCAGCGCCGCGAAGCGCTCCGCCGGCCAGCGCTTGGCGGGGCCGTACGTGGCGCCCGGGCACAGCACCGCCACCCGCTCCGGGCCGGCCGCGGGCGCCACCGGAGGCGCGACCGCCGCCGCCGCCAGGCGCCGCCGCCCCGCGGCCCGCTCGGCCTCGCCCAGCACCACCCGCGGCAGGAACCGCGAGGGCCGCAGGCCCAGCGGCTCCAGCAGCTCGTCCCACTCCTCCACCAGGTGCCGGTCGGGCGGGCGCCGGCGCGGCGGGCGGCGGTGCCGCAGCAAGAGGCTCCGCCCGTCGCCGCGGCGCCCCAGCGACGGGATGCCCAGCCGGTAGAACAGCCATGCCGAGGAGAAGGAATCGGGCAGCAGCACGCCCAGGTCGAAGCGCCCGCGCAGCTCCCGGCGCAGCTCCGGCGACAGCCGGTGGCAGCGCTCCGGGAGCAGCAGCCCGGGGAACAGGTCGGTGACCGCGCCCCGCCCCAGGACCTCGACCTCGGCCTCCGGGAGCCCCGCCGCGAAGGCCTGCACCACGGCGGTGGCCATGGCCGCGTCGCCGACCCAGTTGGGGACGCGGAGCAGCACCCGGCGCGGGCGGAGGGCGATCAAGACCGGCGGCCCGGCGCGGCCCCGGAACCGGCCCGCGCGGCAGGAGCGAGCATGGCTCAGTACGCCTTGGCGAACACCACCCGGGTCTCGGCCGGCTCGCCGCACACGACGCACTTGCCGGGCCCGCTGTGGTCGTCCAGCGGGATGCACCGGATGGTGGCCGAGCAGCGCGCCTTGGCCTCGTCCTCGCAGGAGGTCTTGCCGCACCAGTGGGCGCGCACGAAGCCGCGGTGCTCGCCCAGGATCAGCTCCATCTGCTCCAGGGTCTCCGCCACCCGGGTGGACCGCTCCCGGAAGTCCAGCGCCCGCTGGAACAGGTCCTGCTGGATCTCCTGCAGCAGCTGCGGCACGCGCACCGCCAGGTAGTCCCAGGCCACCGCCTCCTTGGCCCGCACGTCGCGCCGCACCGCCACCACCTGGCGCGAGGCCACGTCCCGCGGGCCCAGCTCCAGGCGCAGCGGCACGCCGCGCAGCTCGTGCTCGTTGTACTTCCAGCCCGGGGTGTACTGGTCGCGGTCGTCCAGGTACACCCGCACCCCGGCGCTCCGCAGGTTGGAGGCGGCCTGCCGGGCGGCCTCCAGCACCGCCGCGCGCTCGGTCTCCTTGCGGTAGATGGGGATCACCACCGCCTGCACCGGGGCCACCCGCGGCGGGATCTTCAGGCCGGAGTCGTCCCCGTGCACCATCACCAGCGCGCCCATCAGCCGGGTGGTCACGCCCCAGGAGGTCTGCCACACGTGCTTGCGGGCCCCGTCGGCGTCCTGGAAGGTGATGTCGAACACCTTGGCGAAGTGCTGGCCCAGGTTGTGCGAGGTGCCCGCCTGCAGCCCCTTGCCGTCGCCCATGAGCGCCTCCACCGCGTAGGTGCGCACCGCCCCGGCGAACTTCTCCTGGTCCGTCTTGCGCCCCTTGATCACCGGGATGGCCAGCTCGGTCTCGATGAAGTCGCGGTACACCTCCAGCATCCGCAGCGTCTCGTCCTCGGCCTCCTCGGCGGTGGCGTGCGCGGTGTGGCCCTCCTGCCACAGGAACTCGGTGGTGCGCAGGAACATCCGGGTGACCTTCTCCCAGCGGACCACGTTGGCCCACTGGTTGATCAGCACCGGCAGGTCGCGGTGGGAGTCGATCCAGCGCGAGTACATGTGGCAGATGATGGCCTCGCTGGTGGGGCGCACCACCAGGCGCTCCTGGAGCCGCTCGTCCCCGCCCTGGGTGACCCAGGCCACCTGCGGGGCGAAGCCCTGCACGTGCTCCGCCTCCTTGGCCAGGAAGGCCTCCGGGATGAACAGCGGGAAGTACGCGTTCTGGTGGCCGGTCTCCTTGATCCGCCGGTCCAGGGCCGCCTGCATCAGCTCCCAGATGGCGAAGCCGTACGGCCGGATCACCATGCAGCCGCGCACCGGCGCGTAGTCGGCGAGCTGCGCCTTCTGGACGACCTCCCCGTACCAGCGCGAGAAGTCGTCGGTCTGGTCGGTGAGGTCCTGGACGAAATCGCCGGCGCCCGGCGCCGTGGTCGCTTCGTGGTCGGACATGCTCGCTCCCTCTTCCAGGGGGTTGCGCCTCGAATCGGTCAGGGGTTCCCGCCGGACCCCGCCGCCGCGCCCGCCGCGGGCGCGCTGTCCGCGGGGCGCCGCGCCGCCACCGCCGCCATCTCCCGCTCCACCCGCTCCACGCCCAGGTCCTGCAGGCACCGGAAGTGCCCCAGCGGGCAGCGGAGCGCGCCGTGCAGCGCGCACGGCTGGCACGCCAGCCCCAGGGTCACCGCCCGGTGGTTCGGCCCGTACGGGGCGAAGCCGAAGGCCGGCGAGGTGGCTCCGAACAGGGCCACCGTCGGGGTGCCCACCGCCACCGCCAGCTGCATCAGCCCGGTGTCCCCCGCCACCACCACCTCCATCCGCCGCAGCAGCTCCGCGGCCACCCCCAGGCCCTCGGCCGCCAGGTGCACCCGCGGCGCCGGGCCCAGCGCCGCCCGGAACGCGTCGCGCACCGCGGCGTCGTCCGGGCCGAAGAAAGCCAGCGCGTGCCGCTCCGCCCCGGCGGTCCAGCGGCGGCACAGCTCGGCCCACCGCTCCGGTGGCCAGCGCTTGGTGTCCCAGCGGGCCACCGGCACCACCCCCAGCCAGCGCGCCTCGGGCGGGGCCCAGCCGGCCAGCAGGGCCAGCGCCGCACGCCACGCCTCCGCCCCGCCGGCCACGTGCGGGCCGTGCGGCGGCCCGGCCAGCCACGGGTGGGCCGCCCGGTGCAGGCGCTCCACCATGTGCGGGAGCGGCGGCCGCGAGCGGTCGCGCAGCAGCGCGCGTCGCGCGAAGTGCGCGCGGTCCCAGCGCCGCACCCGGAGCGGCGCCAGCCCCAGCGCCAGGCCCAGAGTCCGCCAATTGTATTGGAGATCCAGCAGCACGTCAAAGCGCCGCGCCCGCAGGGTGGCCCCGAAGCGCGCCCAGCCCCACGCGGAGCGGGGCGCCGCGGGCGCCAGCACCAAGTCGTCCAGGCCCGGGTGGTGCTCCAGGAGCGCCGCGTAGCGCGGCTGGGTGAGGAAGGTCAGGTGGCAGCCGGGCAGGCTCTCCCGCAGGCTGCCGACCACCGAGGTGGCCAGCGCCACATCCCCGAGCGAGGACAGCCGCACCAGGAGAAAGCGCGGCCGCCCGCTCATGGGGCCACGCGGCGCAGCCCCGGCGGGGTCCGGAACTGCACGTCGTACAGCCTCCGGTACAGCCCGCCGCGGGCCAGCAGCTCGGCGTGCACGCCCTCCTCCACCACCTGCCCGCGGTCCAGGACCACGATGTGGTCGGCGCGCTCGATGGTGGACAGCCGGTGGGCGATCACCATCACCGTGCGCTCCCGGAGCAGCCGGTCGAGGGCTTCCTGCACCAGCCGCTCGCTCTCGGTGTCCAGGTTGGAGGTGGCCTCGTCCAGGATCAGGAAGGGCGGGTTGCGGAGCAGGGCCCGCGCGATCGCCAGCCGCTGCCGCTGCCCCCCGGAGAGCTTCACCCCGCGCTCCCCGATGAGCGCCTCGTAGCCCTCCGGCAGGGTGCGGATGAAGTCGTGCGCGTTGGCCGCGCGGGCCGCCGCCTCCACCCTCTCCGGCGGCGTCTCGGGCAGCCCGTAGGCGATGTTGTTGCGCACCGTGTCGTTGAACAGGATGGTCTCCTGCGGCACCACCCCCACCAGCTCGCGCAGCGAGGCGGTCCGGATGTCGCGCAGGTCGTGCCCGTCCAGGGTGATGCGGCCCTCCACCGGGTCGTAGAAGCGCAGCATCAGGTCGGCCAGGGTGGACTTGCCCGCGCCCGAGGGGCCCACCACCGCCACCACCCGGCCGGGCGGGATCTCCAGGCGGACGTCGCGCAGCACCAGCGGGCCGTCGCGGTAACGGAAGCTCACCCCCTCCACCCGCATCCCCGTGCCCAGGCTGGCCACCGCCACCGCGTCAGGGCGCTCCGGCATCTGCTCCCGGGTGTCCAGCATCCGGAACACCCGCTGCGCCCCGAGCAGCCCCTCCTGCACCGCCGGGTTGAGGCTGGACAGGTTCTTGATCGGGCTCATCATGGTCAGCATCGCCAGGAAGAACACCACGAAGTCGTTGCTGGCCAGGTGCCGGGTGCCCCAGATCTCGCGCGCCCCGACCCACAGCACCACCAGCACCACCACGGTGGTGAGGATCTCGGCCACCGGCATGGCCAGCGCCCCCAGCCGGCGCACCCGCAGCACCGCCCGGGTGTGGCGCCGGTTGGTGGCCTCGAAGCGCTCGGTCTCGTACCTCTCCCGGCCGAAGGACTTCACCACCCGGATGCCCGAGAAGGTCTCCTGCAGCACCGTGGTCATGTCCCCCATGCGCTCCTGGGACACGTCGCTGTGCCGGCGCAGCTGCCGGCCGATGGTGACGATGAACCACCCGGCCGGCGGCAGCACCACGAACGAGACCAGCGCCAGGCGCCAGGACAGGCTCAACACGATGGACATGGTGACCACCAGCATCAGGGAGTCGCGCACCAGGGTGCTGGAGGCCGCGGTCACCGTGCCCCGGACCAGGGTCACGTCGTTCATGATCCGAGAGATCAGCACCCCGGTGCGGCGGCTGTGGAAGAAGGCCAGCGACAGCTGCTGCACGTGCCGGTACAGGGCGTTGCGCAGGTCCCGGATCACCCGCTGCTCCACCGACTGCATGGTCACGTTCTGCACGTAGTTGAAGACGTTCTTGAACACGAAGGCCAGCAGGATGAGCAGGCACACCCGGTTGATGGCCTCCAGCGGCGGGCAGTCCAGCAGGTGCCGCTCCAGCCACACCCGGCCGGCCGGGACCAGCGTGGCGGGGTGGCGCAGGTCGGCAGTTATCGGCGGCGGCAGGCCCGGCTGGCCCACCGACACCACCAGGCGCATGAACGGGTTGAACAGCAGGATGGCCACGCCGTTCATGAGCGCGTACAGGCCCATGAACACGAACGCCACCGCCATCTCGCCCCAGTACGGGCGCACGTAGCCCACCAGGCGCAGGAAGGTGGCGCCGGTGCGGCCGCCGGGCCGGGCGCGGCGCGGGCTATGGGCGGCGGCGATGTCCATGCCGGCTGCCGCGCACCCGGGTGCGCGCCTCGAGCGCCGCGCGCGGGCGCGGGCGGGCCGCGTCCCGGGCGGCCGGGCGGCTGCGGGCCGCGGGCGCCGCCGCGGCCGGGCCGCCGGCCCGGCGCTCCCCGCGCCGCGGCACCAGGGTCAGGGCCAGGGCCTCGTCCATGGTGGAGGCCAGGTGGAAGCGCACCGCGTCGCGGATCTCCGCCGGCAGCTCCTCCAGGTCCTTCTCGTTCTGCGCCGGCAACACCACCTCGCGGATCCCGGCGCGGTGCGCGGCGTGGATCTTCTGGCGCAGCCCGCCCACCGGCAGGATGCGGCCCCGCAGGGTGATCTCGCCGGTCATGGCCAGGTCGTGGCGCACCGGCCGCCCGGAGGCCAGCGAGGCCAGGGCGGTGGTCATGGCCACCCCCGCGGACGGCCCGTCCTTGGGGATGGCGCCGGCCGGCACGTGCAGGTGGAGGTCGTGGTGGTCGAACCAGCCCGCCGGCACGCCCAGCTCCGCGGCCCGGGAGCGCACGTAGGACAGGGAGGCCTGGGCCGACTCGCGCATCACGTCCCCCAGCTGGCCGGTGATCTGGAGCTGCCCGCGGCCGTGCATGGCGGTGACCTCCACCAGCAGGATCTCTCCGCCGGCCGGGGTCCAGGCCAGCCCGGTGGCGATGCCCACCAGGTCGCGCTCCTCGGCCTGCTCCCCGAAGTAGCGCGGCGCGCCCAGGTAGCGGGGCAGGTCCTCCGGCCCCACCGTGGCGCGGGCGTCGGCGCCGCCGGCCACCTCGCGGGCCACCTTGCGGCAGATGGAGGCCACCTCGCGCTCCAGGTTCCGCACCCCGGCCTCGCGGGTGTAGTCGGTGATGATGCGGCGCAGCGCCGGGTCGGTGAAGCGCATCCGCTCGGGGGGGAGGCCGTTCTCGCGCACCTGGCGCGGTACCAGGTAGCGGCGGGCGATCTCCAGCTTCTCCTCGTTGGTGTAGCCGGGCAGCTCCAGCACCTCCATCCGGTCCAGGAGCGGCGGCGGCACGGTGTCCAGCACGTTGGCGGTGCAGATGAAGAACACCCCGCGCAGGTTGAACGGCACCGCCAGGTACAGGTCGGTGAAGGTGTCGTTCTGAGCCGGGTCCAGCACCTCCAGCAGCGCCGAGGCCGGGTCGCCGCGAAAGTCGCTGCCCAGCTTGTCCACCTCGTCCAGCATGAACAGCGGGTTGGCTCCCTTGGTCTTGGCCAGGCTCTGGATGATCCGCCCGGGCAGCGCCCCGACGTAGGTGCGGCGGTGGCCGCGGATCTCGGCCTCGTCGCGCATCCCGCCCAGCGACAGGCGCACGAACGGCCGGCCCAGGGCGCGCGCGATGGACGAGCCCACCGAGGTCTTGCCCACCCCCGGCGGGCCCACGAAGCACAGGATCGGCCCCTTGGAGTCGGGGTTGAGCTTGCGCACCGCCAGGTACTCCAGGATCCGGGCCTTGACCTTGTCCAGGTCGTGGTGGTCCTCGTCCAGGATGCGCTCCGCCGCGGCCAGGTCGATCGCCGGCGGCGGGGGCGGGTTCCACGGCAGCGACAGCATCCAGTCCAGGTAGGTGCGGCTCACCGAGTACTCGGCGGAGGCCTGGGGCATGGTGCGCAGCCGCTCCAGCTCGCGCTGCACCGCCTCCCGCGCCTCCGCCGGCAGGCCGGCCGCCTCCACCCGGGCGGCCAGCTCCGCCAGCCCCGCGGAGCGCTCGTCGGTCTCCCCCAGCTCCTTCTGGATGGCCTTGAGCTGCTGGCGCAGGAAGTACTCGCGCTGGCCCTTGTCCAGCTCGCCGCGCACCTCGTTCTGGATCTTCTGGGTGAGTTCCACCAGCTCCAGCTCGCGGGCCAGCACCACCGCCAGCCGGCGCAGCCGCTCGCCGGGGTCCAGCATCGCCAGCAGCTCCAGCCGCACCGACAGCTCCAGGCTCACGTTGGAAGCGATGAAGTCGGCCAGCCGCCCGGGATCGGAGATGCTGCCCGCCAGCGCCTTGAGTTCGTCGGGGAGCGTCGGCGAGGCGTCCACGATCCGCTGGAACAGGTCGCTCACCGTGCGCAGCACCGGCTCCAGCTCCTCGGCGTGCGCCTCGGCCTCCGGGATCACCTCCAGGTCGGCCACCAGGTGCGGCTCGGTCTGGCGCATCTCGCGCACCCGCACCCGCGCCAGGCCCTGCAATAAGATCCGCATGCTGCCGTCGGGGAAGCGCAGCATGCGGTGGATCACCCCGGCGGTGCCCACCGGGTGCAGCTCGGCCGCCGAGCGCGGCGGCACCTCGGGGTCCCGGGGCACGAACAGGGCCAGCATCTTGTGCCCCGCCAGCACCTCGTCGGCCACCCGCACGTCGGCCTCCTGGGTCAGCACCAGCGGGACCATCATGAACGGGAACACCACCGTGTCGCGCAGCACCAGCACCGGCAGGGTGTCGGGGATCTGCGGGTGGGATTCGGAGTTGGGACGCTCGGCCACGGCCGCCTCAGGGCTCCGGCCCGGCGGGCCCAGAGGTCCGCCCCGGCCCCTTGGCCACCCGCACCACCAGGATGCCCTCCTGGTAGTCAATGGAGAAGCTCTCGCAGCCGCAGCCCTCGGGCAGGCGCAGGTGGCGCTCGAACACGCCCATGCGGATCTCCATCTTGTGGAACTGGGGGCGTCCCTCGGACGGCAGGCTGCGGCGCACCCCGCGGATGCGCAGCACCCGTCCGTCGGCGACCACGCTCAGGTCCTCGCGGCGGGCGCCGGCGATGTCCACCCGTACCACGAACTCGGCCTCGGTCTCGTACGCGTCGGTGGGCGGGTGCCAGGCGGCGTGCCCGGGCAGCGGCAGGTGCGGCCGCCCGGACAGCAGGTGCTCCATGTGGTCGCGGATCTGCTCCAGGTCGTACGTTCGTTTCATTGCGCTCCCGCGCGGGGCGCGCCCGCGGCGGGCCTCACTCCGGGCGCCCCAGCGGGGCGTCCCACGGATAGTCGCGCACGAAGGCGGCCTCGAAGTCGTAGCCGCCCTCGAAATCCTCCGGCCGGTCGGTCTCGGTCTTGCCGAGCAGCCCGGCCTCGATCAGGTTGAACACCACCCGGCCGAAGTCGGCGGTGCGCTGGATGCCCCAGTGCTCGAACACGGTCTTGGCCATGGGGCCGAACTCCTGCAGCGCGTAGCGGCGGATGCCCTCCAGCAGCTCCTGGCCGGTGACGTGCCGGGGCGCGTCCAGCGACGCCACCGTGAAGCCCAGCGCCAGCATCACGAAGCTGTACGCTTCGGGCCGGTAGCGCGGGTCGCGCTCCACGATGGACTCGACGGTCTCGTAGAACTCCGAGCGGTTCTCCAAGGCTGCCTCCGGCGGCCGGCGGGGGTCGGCCCGCCCCCCATCATAGGTCCAAACGCCGGGGGGTTCCAGGGCCGGGGTGGCGCCGGGGGCCTTCGCCGGGGCGGCCGCCCGGCGCGCGCCGCACTTACCGGCGGCAGCCGGCCCGCCTAGCGCCGGCGCGCCCAGACCAGCGAGGTGGCCCCCAGGCGGCGCACCAGGGGCAGCCCCTCCAGCGCCGCCTCCAGGCCGCGGGCCGCCGGCAGCAGCGCCGGGGGCAGGGTCTTGGGCACCCACAGGAAGCGCCGCCGGCCCAGCACCTCGAACCCCGCGCCGGCCAGCTCGCGCTCCAGCCCGGCCAGCGGGATCGGGTGGTGATAGCGGTACGGGTGGTAGCGGTCCAGGATGTCCTCGGCCTCGGGCATGCAGCCGGAGGGCAGGCGCCGGCGCAGCGCCGGCCAGCGCACCGCCAGGCGCTTCACGGCCTCCACCGGCGAGGCCGGGTTGGGGGTGGACAGGGCCAGCCGGCCGCCCGGGCGGAGCACCCGCGCCATCTCCGCGAAGGCCGCCGGCCGATCCGGCCGGAAGACGTGCTCCAGCATCTCCACCGAGACCACGCGGTCGAAGCTGCGGTCCGGGAAGGGCAGCTGCTTGACGTTGGCCTGCACCAGCCGCAGCGCCGCGCCGCCGGGGAGCCCCCCGCGGGCCCACGCCAGCTGGTCGCGCTCCAGGTCCACCCCCCACACCTCGCAGCCCCGGGCGCGGGCCCACCAGCAGCCGTAGGCCCAGCCGCAGCCCAGGTCGAGCACCCGCAGGCCGGGGGCCAGCTCGGCGTGCTCCAGCACCTCCCGGAAGCGCCGCACGATCATGTAGCGCCGGGTGCGCGGGCCCAGGTACCAGTGCTCGACGAGGTACGGCAGCGGCCCGTCCCGCGCCACCGCGAGTTCCGGCTCGGCCCACCGGGCGGGCATGCGGCTAGCGCCTCCGGCGCCGCGCCGCGCCGTGGTGCGGGGCGCTGCGCAGCACCGTGTGGCGGCCCTCGTAGCGGGCCTCCGCGCGCGGGTGGTCCAGGTTGTAGTGCAGGCCGCGGCTCTCGCGCCGGGAGCGGGCGCTGCGCACCACCAGCTCCGCCACCAGCGCCAGGTTCCGCAGCTCCACGATGTCCGGGGTCACCCGGTGGCGCCAGTAGTAGGCCTCGATCTCCTCGCGGATGAGCCGCAGCCGCCGGGCCGCCGAGCGCAGCCGCCCGTCGGTGCGCACGATCCCCACCAGGTCCCACATCAGCCGCCGCACCATCTCCCAGTTGTGGTGGTAGAGCACCGCCGCCGGGCGCAGCTCGGTGGCGGTGTCGCGCCAGGCCGGCACCCGCCGCGGCCGGCGGGCGTCGCCCAGCCGGCGCGAGGTCTCGGCCGCCTGCCGGGCGTACACCAGCGCCTCCAGCAGCGAGTTGCTGGCCAGCCGGTTGGCGCCGTGCAGGCCGCTCATGGCGCACTCCCCCACCGCCAGCAGCCGGGGCACCGAGGTGCGCGCGTCCAGGTCCACCCGCACCCCGCCGCACATGTAGTGGGCCGCGGGCACCACCGGGATGGGCTCGCGGGTGATGTCGATGCCGAACTCCCGGCAGCGGGCATAGATGTTGGGGAAGCGCCGCCGCACGAAGGCCGCGCCCAGCCGGGTCACGTCCAGCCACACGTGCTTGTCGCCGCGCAGCTTCATCTCGTTGTCGATGGAGCGGGCCACCACGTCGCGCGGGGCCAGCTCGGCCATGCGGTGGTAGCGCTTCATGAAGCGCCGCCCGGCCCCGTTCAGCAGCACCCCGCCCTCCCCGCGCACCGCCTCCGAGATCAGGAACGAGCGCGCCTCCGGGTGGCGGGCCTCCGGGTGGTACAGGCAGGTGGGGTGGAACTGCACGAATTCCATGTCGGCCACCGCCGCGCCCGCGCGGTAGGCCATGGCCACGCCGTCCCCGGTGGCGATGTCCGGGTTGGTGGTGTACAGGTACACCTTGCCCGCGCCGCCGGTGGCCAGGACCGTGGCGCGCGCGGTGAACGGCACGATCCGGCCGGTGTGCACCTCCAGCACGTAGGCGCCCAGGCAGGCCTCCTCCCGGGCCGGCCCCAGCTTGGAGGCCAGGATCAGGTCCACCGCCAGGTGGTGCTCCAGCAGCCGGATGCTGCGGTGGCGCCGCACCGCCTCCAGCAGCGCCCGCTCGATCTCCCGGCCGGTGGCGTCGCGCGCGTGCACGATGCGGTTGCGGGTGTGGCCGCCCTCCCGCCCCACCGCCAGCCGCCGCCCGTCCCGGTCGAAGCGCACCCCCCACTCCAGCAGCTCCCGGATCATGGCCGGGCCCTCTTCCACCACCATGCGCACCGCGGCCGGGTCGCACAGCCCCGCTCCGCACTGCAGGGTGTCCCGGATGTGCAGCTCGAAGTCGTCCTCCGGCAGGGTCACGCTGGCCACCCCGCCCTGGGCGTAGTTGGTGTTCGACTCGCTGCGCTCCTTCTTGGTGAGAATGGTGACCCGGCCCAGGCCGGCCGCGTGCAGCGCGTAGGTCAGCCCGCCGATGCCGGAGCCCAGAACCAGGTAGTCGGTGTGGTTCATCCAGTCCCTCCTGCCCGGGGGCCGGGCCGCGCCGCGCCCAGCACCCGGCCGCGCAGCTCCTCGCCTTCCCGGGTGAAGCGCAGCCCCACCCGCAGCACCGCCGCCCCGAATTCGCGAGGCAGGCGCACCGCGTCCTTCTCGGTGGTCACCCACAACAGATCCTGGCGCAGCGACTCCAGCTCGGCCGCCTCGAACAGGTGGTGGTCCCGCCGCGCGTGGATCGCCTCCACCCGCGCCCCCAGCGCCCCGACGGTGGCCACGAAGCGCCCGTGGCGGGCGATGCCGCACAGCAGCCCCACCCGCTCCCCGCGCAGCGCCGCGGGCGGGAGCACCTGCCCATCGGACAGGCGCACCTCGCGCGGCTCCAGCTCCGCCTCGCACCACAGCGCCTCCGGCCCCAGGCGCCGGCGCAGCCGCTCCAGGGCGCGCGCGGCCCGCGCCTCCTCCGAACCGGGGCCCCCGCCCGCCGCGTCCTCCGCCTCCGCCCCGCGCCACGGGCTCACCCGGACGGCCGCGTGGGCCGCCGCCAGCGCGCGCGGCGGCTCGCGCAGCGGGCCCGCGGGCAGCACCCGCAGCCGGCCCTCGTCGCCGCGCAGGCACACGATGTCCAGGTCGCGGGCGAGCCGCAGGTGCTGGAAGCCGTCGTCCAGCAGCAGCACCTGCGCCCCGTCCGCGAGCGCCGCCCGCCCCGCGGCCAGCCGGTCCGCGGCCACGTACACCGAGGCGTGCGCCAGCGCCTGGGCCAGCATCCAGGGCTCGTCCCCGGCCAGCTCCCAGCGCAGCGCCTCCAGCCGGCCGCACTTCGACACCCGGGTGACCCCCGCAACCGGCCGGGGCCGCGCGTAGCCCCGCGACAGCACCGCCGCGTGCAGGCCCGCGCCGGCCAGCCACTCCGCCACCCGCTGCACCACCGGCGTCTTGCCGGTGCCGCCGACGGTCAGGTTGCCCACCGAGATCACCGGCGCGTCCAGCCGCTGGCCGCGGCGGCCCAGCCAGGCGCGGCGGGCCACCGCCCCGGCGCCCACCAGCCAGCCCAGCGGCGCGGCGGTGCGGGGGAACAGCTCTTCGTCCCGCTCCAGGCTCACCCCGGTCCCTCCCCCGCGGGCGCCGCGCCCGGGAGCGCGCCGTGGCGCTCCAGCCAGTCCAGCGCGCGGGCCGCGGCCCCGCGCGAGCGCCCGGCCACCTCGCGCGCGGCCGCGCCCATGGTCGTCCGCCGGGCGGGTTCGGCCGGCAGCGCGGCCAGTTCCCGGCCCAGGCCGCGGGCGTCAGCGACCCGCACCGCGGCGCCCGCCGCCAGCAGCGCCTCGCAGTCCGCGGCGCAGTGCTGGGTGTGCGGGCCGAACAGCACCGGGCAGCCGGCCCGGGCGGGCTCCATCACGTCGTGCCCGCCGCGCGGCGCGAGGCTGCCGCCCACGAAGGCGACCTCGGCCAGGGTGTAGGCGGCGGCCAGCTCGCCCACCGAGTCCAGCAGCAGCGTGCGGGCCTCCACCGCTCCCTGGGTGCGGCGCCCAAAGGGCACCCCCCGCGCCGCCAGCCCCTGCGCCAGGCGCGCGGCCTCCCGGGGGTGGCGCGGCGCCAGCACCGCCACCAGCTGCGGGAGGGCGTGGCGCGCCTCCGCCAGCGCCGCCAGCACCGCCTCCTCCTCACCCTCGCGCAGGCTGCCCAGCACCGCCACCGGCCCGTCCGCGGCCAGCCCCAGCGCCGCGCGCGCCAGCGGCGCGGGCGCGGGCCGGTCGTGCTTCAGGTTGCCCGCCACCAGCACCCGCTCCGGGGGCGCCCCCAGCGCCACGAAGCGCTCCGCGTCCGCCCCGGTCTGCACCGCGAAAGCCCGCACCGCCGCCAGGCCACCCCGCAGCAGCGCGCGGCCGGCGGCGTAGCGCGCGAACGCCCGCGGCGAGATCCGCCCGTTCACCCAGCTCAGCGGCACGCGCCCCCCGGCTTCCTCCAGCAGCGCCGGCCACAGTTCGGTTTCGAACACCACCACCGCCGCCGGCCGGGTGCGCGCCAGCCGGCGCCGCACCGCGAAGGCGGCGTCCACCGGGGCCAGCTCGGCCACCCGTCCGGCGGCCCGCGCGCGCGCCAGCCCGGTGCGCGTGTGCAGCGTGAGGCGCGCGGGCAGCCCCGGGCGGCGGGCGGCCAGCGCCGCCAGGAACGCCTCCACCCCGCCCAGCTCGCCCACCGAGGCGGCGTGCACCCACAGCGCCCCGGCCGGCTCCGCCGCCACCAGCCCGGCGCGCGCCCGGCGCTCGGCGCCCCCGGCGCGCGCCCACGCCTCCAGCGCCGGGCGCAGCACCACCCCGGCGGCGCGGTAGGCCGCCTCCGCCAGGCTCACCTGGCCGCTCCCGGCCCCGCGACACCCGCGCTCCC
>Ga0335070_10006225_pt1 | contig 14046 bp, 19 predicted proteins | sample Lox_Sample_13_FD_206722 | JGI IMG/M metagenome (GOLD analysis project Ga0335070, IMG submission 206722) | Soil microbial communities from Loxahatchee National Wildlife Refuge, Florida, United States - Lox_Sample_1.3 | ecosystem: Environmental > Terrestrial > Soil > Wetlands | place: USA... | reverse complement strand
CCGTCGGCCACCACCCATTACCCGACGGTCGCTGACAACATCAGCCCCTACAAGTGGACCCGGCACCGGCACCTCGCCGAGATGAAGCAGGAGATGGCCCGGCTCGGGACGAAGGGCCCCGTCTACTTCACCCCCCACCTGGTGCCCGTCAACCGGGGGATCCTGACCACCGCCCACATCCTCCTTGACGAGCCGATGGAGCAGAAGGAGGTCGAGGCGCTGTACCGGAGGTTCTATGAGAAGGAGCTCTTCGTCCGGCTCCAGCAGCCGGTTCTCGCGGCGGTCCGGGGGGCGAACTTCTGCGACATCGCGGTGGAGAGCGAGGGGGAGCGGGTGGTCGCGGTCTCTGCCATCGATAACCTGGTGAAGGGTGCGAGCGGCCAGGCGATACAGAACATGAACCTCATGTGCGGCTTTGACGAACAGGACGGGCTCCGGGGGGCAGGGATCCTCCCATGAGGCACATCATGAAGGTCAGCGAGGTCATGACACCGGATCCCGTCGTGGTATCCGCAGATGCACCGGTCCGGGGGGCGGCAGGCCTGCTCAGGAAGCACAAGATCGGGGGACTCCCGGTCATGGATGGGAAGAAGCTCGTCGGGGTGATCACCGAATCGGACATCCTCAAGCTCATGGGGACGCCGGGGATATCCGACGACCTCTGGCTCCCCTCGCCCCTCGAGGTCATCGAGGTCCCTATCAGGGAGGCCATCAACTGGGCGCATACCCAGAAGGCCCTCTCCCATATCGGCGACCAGCCGGTCAGGAAGGTCATGTCCCACCCGGTCGTCACCATCGGCGAGGACGAGGACATCGATGCCGCTGCCGCGATCATGGTGAAGAGGCGAATCGCACGGCTCCCCGTGGTCAGGGAAGGGAAGCTCGTCGGGATCGTCGCCCGGGCCGACATCGTGAGGGGCCTCGGGGAGTCCCACGGGACGAAGAAGGAGGGAGATGAGGATTCGTGAAGAGCATCTGCGGCGTTGAAGGGATATCCGCAGCCGGGATGAAGGATGGCCGGTACGGCCTCGCCCTCGTCGCGGCAAGCGGTACCGCGGCCGCAGTTTTCACGGGAAACCGGGTGAAGGCCGCCCCCCTGATCCTCATGGAAGAGCGGATCGCCCGGGGAGAGCTCGACGGGATCCTCGTGAACAGCGGCTGCGCGAACGCCTACACCGGCGAACGAGGCCTCGCGGATGCCGCGGTGATGTGCGAAATCGGGGCGGACTGCCTGAAGACCGAACCTGGCCGTATCGGCGTTTCCTCGACAGGAATCATCGGCCGCTACCTGGACCTGGACCTGATCAGGAGGCAGGCGGGGGAGGTCGCCCCGCGCCTGCGGAGGGATCCAGAGGCCGAGGTTGAGGTGGCCCGGGCCATCATGACGACGGACCTTGTGGAAAAGCATGCCCTCGCCCGGGGTGACGGCTTCTCGGTCGGCGGGATCTGTAAGGGAAGCGGGATGATCGCCCCGGACATGGGGACCATGATCGCCCTCCTCTACACCGATGCCGATGTCCCCGCGGGAGAGCTCCGCAAGGCGCTTCGGGAGGCGACACGCCGGACCTTCAACCAGGTGGTGGTGGACGGGGATACCTCCACGAATGATATCGCCTTCCTCACGGCGACGGGGAAGGCGGGGAAGGTCCCGGCGAAGGCCTTCGGGAAGGCCCTCGAGGAGTGCGCCCGGTCCCTCGCCATCCAGATCGCCCGGGACGGCGAGGGGGCGACGAAGCTCATCGAGGTAGCGGTCCGGGGCGCCCGGACCGGGAGGGGGGCCTCCGCTATCGCCCGGACCGTCGTGGGGTCGCCCCTCCTCAAGACCGCGGTCTACGGGGAGGACCCAAACTGGGGCCGGGTCCTCGCCGCGGCGGGAAGGGCCGGCGTCGAGTTCGACCCTGACCGGGTCTCCCTTTTCATAGGGGCCGGGGACCTCCGCACCCCACTCGTCGAGGACGGGAAGATCGTTGTCGATCTCGTCAGGGCAAAACAGGCAATGCAGGGAAAGGAGGTCAGGTTCGAGCTCGACCTCGGGGAGGGAAACCGGGAGGCCACGGCCTGGGGCTGCGACCTGACCGAGAAGTACGTGGAGATCAACGGGAGGTACACGACGTGAAACGCGAAGAGGTCCTCATGGAGGCACTGCCCTATATCCAGCGGTTCCATGGGAAGACCATCGTCATCAAGCTCGGCGGGCATGCCATGGTGGACCAGGGGATCCTGGAGATGGCCATCCGGGACGCGGTCCTCCTCCAGTACGTGGGCATGAAGGTGGTCATCGTCCACGGCGGGGGACCCGAGATCACCGAGAAGATGCAGGCCATGGGCAAGGAGCCGAAGTTCGTAGGCGGGCTCCGGATTACCGACGCCGAGACCCTGGAGATCGCCCAGATGGTCCTCGTGGGGAAGATCAACGACGGGATCGTCTCCCTCGTCGCCAAGGGAGGGGCGAGGGGGGTGGGGCTCTCCGGGAACGACGGGAACCTCATGATCGCCCGGAAGATGGACCCCCAGAAGGTGAAGGAAGGGAACAAGGTGAAGAAGGTGGATCTCGGCTTTGTCGGGGAGATCGAAGAGGTCAACCCCGCCCTCCTTCACACACTCCTCGACAGCCGCTATATCCCGGTCATCGCGCCCATCGCCATCGATCGGGAGGGAACGAGCCTGAACATCAATGCCGACACCGCGGCCGGCGAGATAGCCGTCGCGCTCAAGGCCTTCAAGCTCGTGAACCTCACCGACGTGGATGGGGTGATGGACTCGGGAAGGACCCAGGTCTTCCGGAGGCTCACCGCCGCCGAGCTCGAGAAACTTATCGCGGACGGAACGGTGAGCGGCGGCATGATCCCGAAGATCTCCTCCGCGCTCCACGCGGTGAAGCACGGTGTCGAGCAGGCCCACATCATCAACGGCAACCAGGGCCACAACCTCCTCCTCGAGCTCTTCACCGACGCGGGCGTCGGGACGATGATCTCCCGGTAGAGGATCCCCCCCTCCCGCCCTGTGCCTGCAGGTTTTTCTCAAGGGGACCGGGAGGGATATTTCTTTTATACAAAACGCACATAGAGAAACCGGGTGATAATCCTGGACCTCATCACCATCATCGTCCTTGTCATCGTCGCCATCGTCATCATCGGCCTTGTCCTCTGGTTCGTGGGCATCTATAACCAGTTCTACAGGTACAGGAACGCCGCGGACGCCACTCTCGGCCAGATCCGGGTGGCCATGAAGAAGCGGCTCGATATGATCGAGCAGCTCCTGGGGGCGGTGAAAAGCTACGCCAAGTTCGAGAAGGAGACCCTCACGAAAGTAACCGAGATGCGGGCGAGCGTCCTCAAGGGCACCCCCGCCCAGCTGAACACCATCGAGCGGGAGTCCCGGGCTCTCCTCGGGACCCTTATTGCTACCGCCGAGGCCTACCCTGACCTCAAGACCTCCCAGACGGTCACCTCCCTCATGGACTCGGTGAAAGGGGTCGAGGAGGAGATCGCCCGGCAGCGGTACACGTACAACAACATCGTCCAGCAGTTCAACACCATGCTCGATGTCCTCCCCTCGAGTATCATCGGGCGGCTCATCGGGCTCCTCAAGCTCGAGTACCTCCAGTTCGAGGAGGCCATCAGCACGCCCCCGAAGATCGAGTTCTAGGCAGGCGGAGCCCGGGATACCATGAGCGAGACCCGGCAGATTGCAACCCTCATGGCCATCACCCTCGTCATCGGGGTGGTGGCCCTCGCCCTTGCCCTCCTCCTCCCCGGCGCCCTCGAGGGGAACCTGGTCATCGACCGGTACGACGCGGCCATCTCGTCGGACGGCACCCTCACCGAACACTACTCCTACGTCGTGAAGACGCCGGGCACCTACCGGATGCTCTTCCGCACCTGGGAGGTCCCGGTCTCGGGCTCGTCCTTCTCCCAGCCATCGGTGGAGGTCATCGGGATGCAGGTGCCCCCCGGGACCATTGGGTACTACCGGGACAACCTGGGCCAGGTCACCATCTACGGGATGGCCACCGACACAGTCCGGTCCGCCATCCGGTCCCTCGTCCAGAACAACGAGGTAGGCTTCTACAACCCGAACTACTTCCCGGCGGGGACCTATGAGGTGGAGTACGGCTTCCGGCTCCACCCCCCCATCGAGTATGACAGCGAGCACAGTCACGTGAACCTCCGGCTCGCGGACCAGCACATCCCCTACCGGTCGGTCCTCATCTCCTTCCCGTCGGCGGGGATCAAATCCGTCTATCCATACCCGCCCTTCCTCGCCTCCGGGTCGGCAGGGGGGACCATGACCCTCTCGGGGAGCGCGGGGGGGAACGAGGTCCTGGGGTTCGAGATCGTCGCGGCCCGGGACTACACGGCGGGCTGGGCCGGCTTCCCCCACTCGGTGGCCGACGTCCAGGGCATGGCCGAGGCGGGGTTCTTCTGGTACAGCCTCCCCTATTACCTGGGGGCGCTCCTCCTCGCGATCGCGGGGATCCTCGTCCTCCTCATGCCAGCCCTCCTCTACCTCGTCTATAACCGGCACGGGCAGGAGAAGGAGTTCACCGTCCCCGAGTACCTCTCCTTCGTCCCGGACCGGACCCTCCCTCCCTGGGTGGTGAACCTGGTCTTCAAGGACGAGGCCCTCACCTTCGATGAGAACGGATTCTATGCCACGGTCCTCGACCTTGGCCGGAAAAAGCTCCTCGAGATAAAGCCGAAGGGGGAGGAGCCGGGCGCCGGGGTGACCATCCGGGTCCTCCAGGGGACATCGCAGGACCCCTACGAGCAGCGGGTCCTCAACTTCCTCCGGCACCTGGAGGACGGGGGCGTCGTGGACACCGATGCCCTTCAGAGGCTCACCGAGAGCGCGGGGAAGGACAGGGCGGCGAACCTGCGGGTCATGAAGATCCAGGCTACGTACCGGGGGGTCACGACCGAGGCTGACCCCACGGTGGCGAACCGGTTCATGGTGGACGGGAGGCCCCACCTCATCCCCCTCCTCCTCGGATCGGCTATCCTCGCTGGGATCTCGATCCTCATCCTCATCCTCGGATCGCAGGCCGCGGGGCTCCTCCTCCCGGCCGCCGCCCTCGGCTCCATGGCGGTCATCCAGGTGGTCATCGCCTGGGCCTTCCCCTCCACCCTCTTCGGGCAGTGGAAGGGGGATTCGTACCAGGAGAAGCTCCAGTGGGATGCCTTCAGGAACTTCCTCTCAGACCTTGCCCGGATCAAGGAGTACGCCCCGCGGGACATTGCCATGTGGGGCGAGTGGCTCGTCTTCGGGACGGCCCTCGGCGTCGGGGAGAACGTGGCAAAGGCGATGAAGGAACTGAACATCCGGGTGCCGGAGACGTACGTCGTCCCCGCCCTCTACCTCGGATTCGCCCCCATCGCCCATTTCGCTCCCCCCTCCTCAGGCGGGGGCGGGTTCGGAGGAGGAGGGGGCTTCGGCGGCGGGGGCGGGTTCGGAGGAGGAGGGGCAGGGGGAAGGTGACCCCTCACCACCTCCGTTCCTGGTAATCTCCCAACCACTTTTATAACGAAACCACGCCGCCCGCGATGAGCAGGAAGTACACCCCGATCAGGACAATCACCACCCCGATGATCCGGTCGGCGAGCTCGCTGCTGATCCGTGAATATTCCTTGATCTTCTGCCCGAGTGCTCCCCCGACGGAGCTGATGAGGATCAAGGGGATCGTGAGTCCGGCACCGTAGAGGAACATGGTGACGACTCCCTGGACCATGGTCTGGGAGAGGGCGATGTAGGTGAGGACGATGATGAGCATCGGGGCTCCCCGGCCAAGGGTGAGGGCCCCGAAGGAAGCCCCGAGGAGGAGGGCGCCGGGGAGGGTCGGGGAGACGGGAACCTGGAACCGGTTGAGGACGCCCAGCGATGGCAGCCGGTACAGGTGGAGAAGCTGGAGCCCCATGAGGATGAGAAGGATCCCTCCGATGGCCCAGGCGAGAGGGGCGGAGAGGAAAAGGAGGTATTTCCCGATGAACCCCGCGATGGCCCCGAGGGGGAGAAAGAGGAGTATGGTCCCGACGGAGAAGGCGATGGCCAGGGCCAGGATCCGGGGGAGCGGGATCCGGTCCTTCCCGGTGGTCAGGTACCCGATGAGCCCCAGGCAGATGACGCTATTGCAGGGGCAGATGCCGGCAATGACGCCGAAGAGGAATACCCCGAGGGCCGAGGGATCGAAGGCCGCCATCTTTCGCTCCTCTCAGGGAAGGGGCAGGGGCCCGGCTGGGACCTCCGCCAGGGTCTCCTGCCGGGGGTGTTCTCCCCTCACGGCAGGTTCCCGTCGCCCATGCACTCCTGCTGCCGTTCCTCGCTCATCTCGACGAGGATCCCGAAGATCTTCTGGACCGAGACGGGGTCCACCTTGGCCTCCACGGCCCGGTCGAAGGCCCGCTCCAGGACGTTCTCCCGCTGCCCGGGGTCCCGGATGGGGATCCCCTCACGAAACTTCAGCCGGGCCATGTCCGCGGCGAGGGCCTGCCTCTCGGCGATGAGCCTGATGATCCTCCCGTCGATCTCGTCGATCTTCTTCCGGACGGCATCGAGCGCCATACCGGGATCATCTCCCGTGAGGGATATACATGTTTGGAATGAAGGACTTCCCAGCAGGGAAGGACTACAGGGAGCAGGGCTTCCGGAGGAAGGACTTCCCAGCAGGGAAGGACTACAGGGAGCAGGGGTCAAAGGAGGACGTCCAGGATGAAGGACTTCTGAAGGAAAGGGCTTCCGAAAGGAAGGGAATATCTGGGGGGAAGGCAACCTTTTTCCGCATGCTTGAACGGATCCCTCCGCGGGAATGGCGTGACCTCGGCATTGCGTGGTTCGCCATCACCCTCGCCTTCTCCCTCGTTTTCATCGGCGGGGTGTTCCCCGGCATCTCCTCCCAGGAATTCGCATTCATCTTCGCCGTCTCCGCGGTGACGGTGGGGGTGGGTTTCATCCTCCACGAGCTCGCCCACAAATTCACCGCGATGCACTACGGCTACTGGGCCGAGTTCAGGAAGGACAACCTCATGCTCCTCGTGGCGGTGGCGATGGCCGCCCTCGCCGGCTTCGTCTTCGCGGCCCCCGGGGCCACGGTCATCTACGGCCAGGCCCTCTCCCGTCGGGAGAACGGGTGGATCTCGGCCTCGGGCGTCATCACGAACCTCGTCCTCGCCGTCCCCTTCGCGGTCCTGGCCCTCCTGGGGGGCGGCCTTCTCTCGATAATTGGCTTCATGGGGTGGAAGGTAAACGGCATGCTTGCCGCCTTCAACATGCTCCCGGTGGGCCCCCTCGACGGGAAGAAGGTCCTCTCCTGGAGCCCGGCGGCCTTCGGGGCCCTCATCGCCGCAGCCTTCGGGCTCCTCGCCGCGTCTTACCTCGTCTGAGCGGGCTTCCCCGGTGGGGAGGGCCCCGCGGCCCCCCTGAGCCTCAGGATCTCGCCAACCGCCTTTCTCCCCTTCTCCCGGGCCTCGGAAAGGGCCGTCGGGTGGTTCCGGATCCCCTCCCACCTGTCCATGTCCTTCGCTATGACATTGTCATAGTACTCGAAGCCCACGATGTCGAAGAAGGCAGTCATGATGGGGAAGGCCGATGAGAAGACGTTCTCCCAGCCGGTGCCCGCCGTGGAGATGAAGAGCCCCTTGTGCCGCCGGATGTGCTCCCCCGGGTAGTACCGGGTCTTCAGGATGTACTTCTGCGCCCACAGGTACTGCGCCCGGTCGACGAACCCCTTCATCTCGGCGGTGATCCCCATGGTGTAGATGGGCGAGGCGAGGGCGACGACGTCCGTGGCGAGGATCCGGTCATAGAGGGGGATGAGGGCATCCTCGATGACGCAGGCCCCGGTTTTGTGGCAGGCATTGCAGCCCCGGCACAAGGCGTACTCGAGGTCCCTGAGGATGACCTTGTCCACCACCCCGCCGGCCTCCCTGGAACCATCGAGGAAGGCATCGAGGAGGGTCTCGGTGTTCCCGTGCCGGTGGGGGCTCCCTGAGATACCGAGGACCGTGACGGGCTCCATCCGCTCACCGGTTCATCTCGCGGATCCGCTCGACGGCTTTCCGGGCCGTGGCCCGGGCCTCCTCACGGGCCGTGGGATGCGTCTCCACCTCGCCCGCCTTGTCCACGCCCCGGACGAGGAGGTACAGGATATCCGTATCGGCGATCTCCGTCACATGGAAGAAGCACTTGACGGACATTATCGCCCCGTCGAAGACGGTGTCCCAGTTCTGCCCCGCCGCCGAGATGAAGATCCCGAGGCGCTTGCCCTTGCGCTCCGGGGGCACGACCGGGAGTTTGAGGACATACTTCCGGGACCGGAAAACCTGGGCCCGGTCGATGAGGGCCTTCCCCTCGGCACAGATGCCAAGGCAGTAGATGGGCGAGGCGAAGATCATGCAGTCTGCCTCCACGATCTTGTCGTGGAGAATGTCCATATCGTCCCGCTGGACGCACCGGTTCAGGACCTCGCAGGCATTGCACCCCCGGCAGGGGTTCACGGTAACCTCGTCAAGAGCCACCTTCTCGGTGGCAAAGTCGGGCTCCTGCGCCATACCGGCGAGGACCCAGTCGAGGAGGGTCTCGGAGTTCCCGTGCCGCCGGGGGCTCGTGGCAAAGGCGAGGACCTTGTAGGGCATGACTCAGGCTTATCCCTTCGGATTTAAATAGGCTCCATCTCTGTCCGCGTGAACGTCCGAGGAGGATCGATGGTCTTCGGGAATCAGATCCATGGCTGAGTATGGCCAGTCGTCTTCATCGTCAGGCTCCTAGGGGAGGGAGGGTTCATCAGAACCCGACCTCGAGCGACGAAGTCGCAAGTCGGCTTCGCCACCTCCGGCGCGGCCATTCCCCCATTGTCCTGGGATATGCGGTCCGAGGTTCCCAGTAAAGGATCAGCCCTGAGGAGCTTTGGGATCCTTGACCGGGATATCACCCCCAATCCGAAAATTTCACCTGAAGGGGGCGTATATCTCCTGGGTATGGAAGAGGAGAGCCCGGCCCCGCAGGCCCCGGGGGGCGATGCTGCCTTTGCCCGCTACGTCTCGCTCCTCGCGGACGCCGACCCCTCACGGCGGTGGAAGGCCGCCGAGGGCCTCGCCCGGCTCGGGGACACCCGGGCCCTCGGCCCGCTCGTCTCGGCCCTCCAGGACACGGACTGGCGGGTGCGGATGAAGGCGGCCTGGGCCCTCGGGGTGCTCGGGGACCCCCGGGCGGTTATCCCCCTCAGGCGGGCGATGGCGAACCCGGTGGAGAATGACCGGGTGAAGGAGATCATCGGGGAGGCGGTGCGGGAGATCGGGATGAAGGGGATGGGGTGAGGTACCTCCAGGGGGATCGCGATCAGGCTCCGGAGTACCATTGAAAAAAAGATGGCCTAGGGAACTTTCTTAAAGCAGAGGTACCACTCCCTGCACTCGTACCCCTCGCTGGGGCGCTTCTCCATCTCCGCCGTCGTCTTCGGGGCGGGCACCACGACCTTCTCCCCCGGCTGCCAGTTGGCCGGCGTCGAGACCTTGTACTTGTCGGTGGTCTGGAGGGCTTTGACCAGCCGGAGGATTTCCGGCATGTATCGCCCGTTCTGGAGTGGGTAGTAGATCATGGCCCGCATGACCCCCTTGTCGTCGATGAAGAAGACGCAGCGGACCGCCGCTGTCGAGGACTGGCCGGGGTGGATCATCCCGTACCGCCTCGCCACCTTCATGGACAGGTCAGCGATGATGGGGAAGGGGATCTCCACTCCCATCTTTTCCCTGATGTTCCTTACCCAGGCGAGGTGGGCCGAGATACTGTCAACCGAGAGTCCGACGAGCTGGACGTTCAGGGCGGCGAGCTCGTCGTAGATCTTCGCAAAGGCGAGGAACTCCGTGGTGCAGACCGGGGTGAAATCCGCCGGGTGGGAGAAGAGCACCACCCACTTCCCCCTGAGGGCCGAGAGGGAGAGGGGGCCCTGGGTGGTGTCTGCCTCGAAGTCCGGCGCCGGTTCCCCAATGACGGGGAAGGACACGGCCTCGTCGGGCATGGGGTTTTACACCCTTCCCATGATCTTTTCCATGGCCGCCCGGCCATAGACATAGGCGGGCATCCCGGAGAGGAGGAAGGTGACCCGGAGGGCCTCCTCGATCTCGTCCGGGGTCACCCCGAGGCGCTTCGCCCCTGCGAGCTGCGCCTGCACCGCGTGCTGGTCCCTGAGGGCCGCCGCGATGGAGATGGCCAGGATCTTCTTCGTCTTCCGGGAGAGGGCCCCGTCGTCCCAGATGTGCTGGTCAAAGGCGAGGATAGCCTCATGCATGTCCGGCTGGGTCTTCATGAGCTCCTGGAAGAAGACCGGCACCTTCCCGATCTTCTTCTCAAGGTCCTTCATTCCCTTCGTGTTCTCTGCCTTCTTCACCCGGTTCACCGGTATCTTCGACGTCTTCCTTACTGCCATACCATCACTTCCTCTCTACCATGGGCTCACCGCAGCAGACGAGCTCGCCGCCGCCGGCCTCCGTTACCTCAACCACGTTCCCGCAGATCTCGCAGACGAAAACCTGTCCGACCGCCGTGACATTCACCACGCCAGAACACCTGCTGTCCGATACTTACCCCTTCCGCACCATGGGCTCGCCATGGCAGACGAGCTCGCCGCCGCCCGCCTCCCGGACCACGACCGTGTTGCCGCAGACGGGGCAGACGTACACCTCTCCGACATCCTTGACGTTCACCAATGGGGAATCCTCCTCGAAGCTCCGCTCCCCGAAAATGGAAAGGGGGTGCAAGGTAAAAAAGTTATTTCTTCATGTACTCCCGCTTCTTGGGCGGGTTCATGACATCCTCGGGCGTCTTGATATCAGGGCGCATGGCGGTCATGGGGAAGCAGTTGTACTCCTCGCAGGCGCACATGGGGCACTTCTTCAGGTCCTTCTCACCCGCCGCGAACTCGAACTCGTACCCGCAGTCTATGCAGACGTACTTGCCCGGCTCTCCCTTTGTCCCGGCCTTCACCACCTTCACGTTGCCTTTTGCCATAGGGTTACCCTCTCTCTCTCTTGATGCGTATCTTATTTATCGGTTTCTAAGGATTGCCACGGGGGAACCGGTCCCGCCGGCCGCCCGGGCCGCGGAGGATCCCGCATCCCCGGGCAGTTGAAAAGGCGAGCCTTTAACCATGAGGGCGGCATGGAGAGATGTATGGGAAAGAAGGTCATTGGCCTCCTGGGAAGCCCCCTCCCGGAGGGGAACACCGCCATCCTCCTGGACCGGGCGCTCAAGGGGGCGGAGGACGCCGGCTGCACGGTGGAAAAGATCGTGGTCCCCCTTCTGGACTTCGAGCCCTGCATGGAGATCCTCTTCTGCCGGGAGCACGAGACCTGCCAGATGGAGGACGACATGACACTTCTCTACCCGAAATTCCGGGAGCTGGACGGGCTCATCATCGCAACCCCGGTCATGACCATGGGTATCCCGGGGAAGCTCAAGTCCCTCATGGACCGGTTCCAGGTCTTCTTCATGGCCAAGTACATGCGGCGGCAGCCCCTTGTCCCGAAGGAAAAGCGGAAGTCCCGGCTCTGCATCCTCATCGCCATCTCCGGGATGAAGGTCCCCGGGGTCTTCGATGGGGTGAAGAAGACCGTCACGGCCTTCCTCGACATCATCGACTGCCGCCCTTTCGGGGAGATCCTCGTCCCTGACATGGACATCATAAAGGATATCCGGACCAGACCGGAGATCCTCGACGAGGCGTACCGGCAGGGGTTCGAGCTGGGAAAGGCGCTGCCCGGTTGATGGCAGGAAAAAAAGGAGGGGCCTCCGGGCCTATTTGCACCGGTACGAGAGGGTGACCTGATTCAGGGTGCCGCTCGAGGTATAAGGCTTGTATTCTATGTAGAGGAAGGCAAAATCGTCATCCAGCTGGATGGTCCTCCGGCACATGATCTCGTCGATGCAGGTCTGGCGGTTCCGGTAGTACCGCTGGTCCGCACCGCCTGTCCTCAGGTCTTTCTCCTCCTCCAGGGTCACGTAGAGCCTTGCCGACTGGGCATAGATCGCCACGTCGCACTTCCCCACCGGGAGGGCCACGATGGATGCTCCGGTCGTGATGGGTTTATTGTCGTTGCTACTGGTGTCGAAGAGAACGAGGTTGTCGGTCACGGTGCCCTTCCCCTCCGGCCTCGTGTTCTCTACGACCGTGGAGAGCCGCTCGTCGATGCTCTGGAGGAGGGAGGTGACGGCCCCGAGATCGGTGCCGGTCACGGCCTGGCCCGTTGCTGGGCCTCCCTGGGTGGGGGCCGGGCCCGCCCCACCCGTCGGGGCAGGGCTCATGCACCCGGCGATGAGGAGGAGGGCCCCGGAAAGGATGCATAAGAGGATTTTTGCGAATCTGCCGTTCATGCATGATTTTTCACCCCTGCGGGCTTAAATATGTTCGCTGAAGGGGGGGACAACCCTTATCACCGTGGTGTCCCTACAACCATGGTATGACGACCCGCGAGAACCTCATGGCGGCCTTTGCCGGCGAGTCCCAGGCGAACCGGAAGTATGCCGGCTTCTCGGAGGAGGCCGATGAGAAGGGATTCCGGAACGTGGCGAAACTCTTCAGGGCCGCCTCGGAGGCCGAGGCCATCCATGCCCGGCGGCTCCTCCGGACGCTCGGGGCCATCGGCAGCACCGAGGAGAACCTGAAGAAGGGCATCGAGGGGGAGACCCACGAGTTCACCTCTATGTACCCCGGCTTCATCGGCACGGCAAAGGCCGAGGGCGGGCAGGCCGAGGCCGAGATCGCCTTTACCTATGCCATGAAGGCCGAGGAGGTACACGCGGGCCTGTACAAAAAGGCTCTCGAGGGGGTCCAGGGAAAGCGGGACCTCACCGCAGCGAAGATCTTCCTCTGCCCCATCTGCGGGAATATCTTCCTCGACACCGTGCCTGACCAGTGCCCCATCTGCAAGGCCTTCAAGAAGAAGTTCAGGGAAGTGCAGTAAGACAGGATTATCTCTTCTCATCTCCATCTACGACTATACGCCGATGAACCGGCCTGGGGACAACACGAACGCTCTCGGGGGTTTTACCCCCGCCGCAGCGGCGAAGGCGTCCGAGGGGACGCCTATCCCCGAGGATGGAGCACCCATCAGGGTGCGACGAGCCGAAGGCGAACTCGCGACTTCGTCGCTCGAGGTCGGTTTCTTACGAAACCTCCCTCCCCAAGGAGCGTCCGTTTTCTCCCCTCTGCGGGCCCTGGCATACCGGTCAAGAAACATTCCCTCGACCCCCCCTCAGAGGGAGAGCCGCTTTTTTGCGAACTCGCAGTACCCCGGATCGATCTCCACCCCGATTCCCCGGCGCCCGAGGTTCCTGCAGGCGACGAGGGTGGTTCCGCTCCCCAGGAAGGGGTCGAGGACCGTGTCCCCGACGTAGGTGAAGAGCCGGATGCACCGGGTGGGAAGCTCCACCGGGAAAGGGGCGGGGTGGCTCGTCCGGCCCCGCTTCTCCCCCGAAAAGGTCCAGACCCCGTTTGTCCAGGCGATGAACTCGTCCCGGGCGATGTCCGATGTCCCGGGCTCGGCCTTCTTCCAGCTCTCCCGGTAGAGGATGGCGATGGTTTCCACGGGGGCGATGACGTACGGGGCCCGGGCCGAGAGCCAGGAGCCCCACGCCGTCCGCCGGGAGATATTCTGCTCGTTCCAGATGACCGTGGCATGGTAGCGCCAGCCGCAGGCCTTCGCGATGCCGAGGATGTCCGCGTACACCGACTGCTGCCCCCCGAGGTTCTTGTCGAGCGGAATGTTCAGGCACATCCGCCCGTCGGTCTTCATGAGCCCGTAGGCCTTCGCGAGCCACCGGCCCGTGAAGTCGAGGTACTCGGCGTAGGAGGTGTCGTCCCTGACGGTGCCGTAGGGGATGCTCACATTGTAGGGCGGCGAGGTGACGATGAGGTCCACGGAGCCCTGGCTGATCGCCTTCGTGGCAAGGAAGTCCTCCTGGAGGACGATGATATCCGGCACCCCGCCGGTGCCCCCTTCGCTCTGCTCCCTGTCGGGGACCCGCTTCGCGGCAACCATCTCAGGTCACCACCGCCTT
>Ga0335070_10006224_pt1 | contig 14046 bp, 11 predicted proteins | sample Lox_Sample_13_FD_206722 | JGI IMG/M metagenome (GOLD analysis project Ga0335070, IMG submission 206722) | Soil microbial communities from Loxahatchee National Wildlife Refuge, Florida, United States - Lox_Sample_1.3 | ecosystem: Environmental > Terrestrial > Soil > Wetlands | place: USA... | reverse complement strand
GGGGCGGATATCCTAGTCGCCGGAGTCGGAACCGGCGGCACCATCACCGGTATCGCCGAGGTGATCAAGGCTAGGAAACCCTCATTTAGGGTCATCGCCGTGGAACCCGCGGACTCCCCGGTGCTCTCCGGCGGCCAACCGGGCCCACACAAGATTCAGGGTATCGGCGCCGGCTTCATCCCGCCGGTGCTGCGGCTGGACCTGCTCGATGAAGTGATCCAGGTTCACCACGGCGACGCCGAGGAGACCGCAGCCCAACTGGCCCGTGAGGAGGGTATCCTCGCGGGCATCTCGAGCGGTGCTGCGGTTTGGGCGGCGCTCCAGGTTGCGGCCCGCGACGGGAGCGGCGGCCGGACCATCGTCGTAGTGCTTCCGAGCACGGGAGAACGGTACATCAGCACCTGGCCATGACCGAAAGATCCAAAGCGGTGGCGCCGCACGGGATTCAGCCGGCGACAGCCGGCAAGGAAGGAACGGGCATCGGTGATAGTGAACGGGGTTGCCGACCATGACCCGGCGCTTTCCATCACCTGCAGCCGCCTGGGCAGCTGGGGACTTGACGGGATCATGACTTGCCTCTAAGCTTGGCGATCACTGCAGCGGCGCTTGTCGCCCTTCCCCGCGGGCCCTCCGCCTTAGGGAACTTGAAACGGCCATGGCTCCGGAGGCGGCATCACCAAGGAAGGCGAGAACGCCGACGCTGAAACAACCCGTCATTGATGACTTCGTAAGAAGTCGCCAAGGTGGACGGCACAAGCTCCAGATCCAAGGCGCACGAATCTTAAGGAATGAGGCGTACATAGAGGTACGCCGCAATGACGAAAGATGAAGTGCAACGCCGCAGATGGACTTTTCACGAAGCCGTCGTCATTGTGTTCCGCCGCTATGGGCTTCGCCCTTTGGGCTGGGCCCTTCGAAGGGGGTGGTCTTATGCTATGGATCATGCCCAGCCCCGCGTGGGGCTTCCGGCTGGAGAGAACATTACATGACTGGCGACACGCTGTAATCACGGAGGAGATTCATGGCGAAGACCATCCAGGAAATCAATGAGAAGATCAAGAGCGGCCACGCCGTCGTCTTCACCGCCGAGGAGATCATCGAGGTAGCGAAGAGCAAAGGCGTGAAAAAGGCGGCGGCCGAGGTCGATGTGGTAACTACCGGCACCTTCGCCCCCATGTGCTCGTCGGGGGCGTACTTCAATGTCGGCCATACCAAACCCCGGATCAAGCTGGGCGGCGGACGGGTCACGCTCAACGACGTCCCGGTCTACACGGGCCTGGCTGCCGTAGATTTTTTTCTCGGAGTCACTGCCCTGCCCGATGACGATCCTCGCAATCGGATCCACCCAGGGAAATTCCCCTATGGCGGCGGTCATGTCATCGAGGACCTCGTGGCAGGAAAGGACGTGAAGCTCCTCGCCTCCGCCTACGGCACGGATTGCTACCCTCGCCGCAAGCTGGAAACGTGGATACGCCTTGAGGACATGAACCAGGCTGTCCTGTTTGATATGCGCAATGCCTACCAGAACTACGGGGTGGCGGTCAACCTCTCCGACCGGATCATTTACACCTACATGGGGGTGCTTCAGCCCAACATGCGCAATGCCACGTACTGCAGTGCCGGTCAGCTCAGCCCGCTCCTCAACGATCCCTTGTACCTCACCATCGGCATGGGGAGTCGCATCTTCCTGGGCGGCGGCATCGGCTACGTGGTGGGAAGCGGCACCCAGCACAATCCTGGGGTACCACGAAACGACCGGGGTGTTCCCCGTGCGGGGGCGGGCACCCTAGCGGTGACGGGGGATCTCAAGCAGATGAGCGCCCGCTGGCTGCGAGGAGCCTCCTTCACCGGCTACGGATCGACACTCGCCATTGGGATAGGCATCCCGATCCCCATTCTGAACGAGGAGATTCTCCGTTACACCACGGTGACGGACGCAGAGATCGTCGCACCTATCATCGATTACAGCGACTCGTATCCGAAGGGCATTCCGGCGAACCTCGGCGAGGTGAGCTACGCCCAACTCAAGTCGGGCTTCATCACGGTCAAGGGGAAGAAGGTGCCTACCGCCGGCCTTTCGTCCTATACCCGGGCGCAGGAAGCCGCCGCCATCCTCAAGGGCTGGATCCAGAGTGGCGCTTTTTTCCTCACCGAGCCGGTGACGACGCTGCCTTCGGTCGACTCCGGGATTACCTTCAAGCCCCTCACCGAGAGACCGATCAACAACTCGTCGGCTTCTCGATAAGGATATCGGAGGTACCTCATGGCAAAGAAGCGACTGGTGCTCAATTTCCCACCGCACCTCATCGATCAACCGGTAACGTATCAACTCATCACCAAATACCAGCTCAAGGTGAACATCCTGCGGGCCCGGATTACCCCCAAAGAGTGGGGGAGACTCGTGCTAGAAGTGAGCGGCACCAAGAAAAACCTCGAGGCGGCCCTCCAGTTTGTCGCCGAAGTCGGGGTAGACGCGAAGCCGCTGGCCCAGGATGTGCTCTGGCACGAAGAGCGCTGCATCGAGTGCACCGCCTGCACCTCCATCTGCCCCACCGGGGCGCTTTCGGTCTCGAGGCCCGACATGCGGGTCTCCTTCCGCCACGAGAAGTGCATCGCCTGCGAGCTCTGTGTGCCTGTCTGCGCCTACGGTGCCGTGGAGATCACCTTTTAGGGAGGCTAGGAGACCCCGGGGAGAAGGGCCTCCTCGGGGTCTTCAGGCTCACCCCACGGGAGGCCGGCGCCTCGCTGCGGCCAGACGTCAACCGGTGATGTCACCTCCGGCGCCGCGGCAAAAAAGGGGTTGATTCGCCGGAAGTTCGTGATAAAATGCACTGGGTTTGCCGATGAGCTCTCTGTGCCTCCTGCTCAAAGATTCTTAGCTCAGGAGCACAAAGGGGAGCGGCTCTCCTTGGTTTGGGGGCTGACCTTTTCGTTCCGGAGGGCCCTTAATCGGCCGCGCCCGTATCTACGACTCCGGAGTGACCACCAAGTCTTTGATCGTTCTTCATCATGCGGGTACATCTCAACTAGACGGGGGAGTACGCTGTAGCGTTGGCCTGAGTCGTTCAGGTACACCGTCTCCAGGAGTAGAACTGTCGGACCCAGCGGAGGCTTGTGAGTTTTATGTTTTACAGAGCTTCACTCTACGTGGCGTTGGCGATTTTCGCCCTCGGTCTCGCGTACAAGGTCTTCACCTGGTTCACGTATAGGATCGGGGCAGACGTGGCGGGGATTCCTGCCGCGGCGAGAGTTGGTGCAGCAGTCCGAGGCATGGTCCGGACCCTGTTCAGCCGGAAGATTGCCACCCTCCTGAGGGCCTTTCTTCTTGACGCGATTCTTCAGGTCAAGGTGTATCGGGAGGACCGCCTTAGATGGGTCATGCATACCATGATATTTTTTGGCTTCATGCTGCTCCTCCTCTTCCACGCCCTGGAAAAGTACGTAAGTGTGCCCCTCTTCGCCGGATACTATCCAACCGTCAATCCCTTCATCTTCCTGAGGGATCTCTTTGGCGCCATGGTGATCGTCGGCCTCGGGATCGCCATCTATCGCCGCTTCTTCCTCAAGCTCTCCCACCTCAGGACCAACTCCCAGGATCAGTATGCCATAGTCATCCTCGCCGTCATCATGCTCTCGGGCATCCTCCTCCATGGCGCCAAAATCGGCTCCTTCACCAGGTACGATGAGATGGTGCAGGAGTACACGATGAACGCCGATGAAGAGGATCTCAAGGGCCTGGAGGCTTACTGGGTCGAATACTACGGGACCGTCTCCCCCAAGGCCAAGGGGCCCTTTGATGCGGCGACCCTGGAGCGAGGCAAGCTCATCCACGAAATGAGTTGTCTCCAGTGCCACTCCCGGCCTCAGTCAGCAGTTTTAAGCTACGGCACAGCCTTGCTCATGCGTCCCTTCGCGCTGGCGCTGGATGGGGCTCACGCACCCACCATCCTCTGGTACGTCCATTTTCTCGCCTGCTTTATCGGTCTGGCCTACCTCCCCTTCAGCAGGATGTTCCACATCTTCGCCACCCCGGTGAGTCTGATGGCCAATGCCGTGATGGAGAAGAAGACCTCAGCCCCGGCCAATATCCTCACCCGCCAGATTATGGAGCTCGATGCCTGTACTCACTGTGGCACATGCACTGCGCGCTGTTCGGTCGGGGTGGTATTCGAGACGATTCCCAACCTGAACATTTTGCCGTCTGAAAAGATCGGCTCCCTGAAAGCTCTCGCAGCCGGAAAAGAGCTGAGCCCCCAACAGCTGGGGACCATCCTTCAGGGTATGTATCTTTGTACCAATTGTTACCGATGTACGGTCGCCTGCCCGTCGGGGATCAACCTCCAGGAGCTCTGGTTCAGCGCCAGGGAGACCTTGCTCGCGCGAGGATACCCCGAGTTCCTTGTGCTCTCTCCTTTCTCGTACTACCGCGGCCTGGCGACGGAGGGTCTTAATGGGGCCCGCTACGCCAAAGCCGCGGAAATCGCCAGAGAGGGTATCCTCGCCGGGGTTAACGTAGCAGCGGTGCGTGACCTCACCGTACCGCTCGCTCTTGGCGAAAGCGCCCTGAAGAGCAAGCTGGAAGCCTCGTTCCAGGCGCAGACCTTCTCGCAGTGCTATCGCTGTGTGACCTGCTCAAACGCCTGCCCGGTGGTGAGGAACTATCGCACGCCCCAGGCGACTCTAGGGCTGCTCCCCCACCAGATCATGCATGCCGTAGGCCTGAGGCTCTGGGATCTTGTCTTCAGCGCCGGGATGCTGTGGGATTGCCTCGGGTGCTACCAGTGTCAGGAGCAGTGCCCTCAGAGTGTACACGTTGCCGATGTGCTTTATGAACTGAAGAGTGTGGCTATCGCCCGGGCAAGAGAAAAGGTCTCCGCGGAGACGGGAGTGAGAGTATGAAATTCGCCCTGCAACGATGCTGTGTAACGTCAGTCTTCCTGAAACAGTATGAGGCCGCCACTGATGCGGTTCTTGCCAAGCTTGGCATTGAACTCGAGGAAGTCAAGGAGTTCAACTGCTGCGGTTACCCGCTCAAGAATTTTGATTTTACCGCCTGTGCTCTTTCTTCTGCGAGAAATCTTGCCTTGGCGGAAAAACGCAGCTTGAATATTTTGACACTGTGCAACTGCTGTTACGGCAACCTGAAACACGTAGCCCATGTTCTCAAGGACAACGCCGCCCTGAAAAAGGAAATCGACACGACTCTTGCGAAAGAAGACCTGGCATATACAGGAGCAGTAGCGCCGAAGCACCTCTTCGAGGTGCTATATCACGATGTCGGGCTGGACACCATTAAGCAAAAGATGGTCAAGACTTACAGGAACCTCAATGTAGCCGTGCACTACGGCTGCCACCTGCTACGGCCGAAAGACGTCGTTCAGTTCGACAATCCATTCGCCCCGTCCATATTCGACCAACTCGTCGGTATTACCGGAGCAAAGAGCGTCCCCTGGAGCACCAAGTTGGAGTGCTGCGGCGCCCCACTCTGGGGCGTGAACGATGAGCTCTCTCTGGATCTTACGGAGAGGAAGCTCGTTGACGCCAAGCAGGCCGGCGCCGATTATGTCTGCGTCATCTGTCCTTTCTGCCAGCTCCAATTCGACAGGGTCCAAAGGATCTTGGTTTCCCGCCGGACCTCCGCCGCTAGCATCCCCTCTCTCGTCTATACCCAACTCCTCGGCCTCAGCCTGGGTATCGACGAACAGAGCCTAGGACTCGGGATGAACGAGCTCCCCGCGGAAACGATTCACCAGTTCCTCGGCACGAGGGAAGAAGCTCCGGCCGCCAGCCCCATCCACGGCTGAGGAGATCGGGCCTCTTTCCCTGTCTCCCCTTGGAGGCGCGGCGGACGTCTCTCCACCAAGAAAAGTCGCACCAGCCTCGAGAGGCGGTGGGATCGTATGTGGAGACCCATCCGGAAAGCGGGTCGGGGTGCCGAAACGTTTCCCGTCATCATCGCTTCGAATCTTGACCATCCCGAAGAGGTCGGGCCGCTCATCGGGGCCCGACGACCAGACAATCCGCCACTCACCCGCCATTTAGTCCGCATCATGCACGGGACGCCGTAGCGAGATCGTGGAGGTGGTCGTGCCACCGAGCGACCATCCCGCGGGACCGCGGGACTGGACCTAGGGCGTACTTCTCAGTACGTCGCAAGGTTCGAGACCCGCAGACGGCCGGCCCCCGGCTCGTAGAGCCTACACCTCGGAGAGAAGGACGGCCATATCGGCGGTCGCAGCGGGTGGCTCGTGCATAATGCAGGCTAGAGTAAATCGGTCCTCCCCACGGATCGAGTTCTTACCAGGCCATCGTAAAGTATCCGCACCCTTAGGGTGCGGCTTTCTCATAGCCCCCCACAGGGGGGCATCCAGCCCGGCCCTTCGGGCACTGGCCTGAGCGGTGCCGTCGATGGGGTTTCGTGCATGCGTGGGGGTAACTCTGGCAGCGCTTGGTGATGGTGCGATAGCTCCAGCTTTATCTGACAGGCTCTCCCCCCACATCGCCCCGTTCTCGACGTTGCTGCAAGCACGTGTTGATATTGATAGCAACGAAACGGCCTTTGGCCATTCCCATCCGGGACCGGCGTAGCCAGTCCCGCATGACCCCACCCGTAGGGTGGGGTGTTCTACGTCGCCCTAAATTGAAGGACTCCTTTTGCTATCCGGGATCCGCTTCATTCTTGTGCTATAATGAAGCCTCCACATGCGAGGACGCGCTGCCATGGCCAAGTTAGCCAATAAGAGAAAGATGAGCCGGACCCGGTTGGGAAGCTCCCCGGCCGAGAGCGGTTCTCGTCCTGTTGAAGCGGGATCCGAAAGGAGGCAGGATCAAGGCCAGCTTAACCTCGGAGTGATCGGTGGCGGCACTCGTTGCAAGGCACTTCTCGAAATGTTCGCCGCGGACCGCTTCAAGAGACTCAACGCCCAGATCGTCGCAGTAGCGGACGTCAATCCTCAGGCTCCCGGGCTTCTGTTCGCCAAAGGAAAAGGGATCCATACCACAAACGACTACCAGGATTTCTTTGCCATGGAGAACCTGGATGCGGTGATCGAACTCACGGGCAAGGAGGAACTCCTCACGGATGTACTCCGACACAAGCGTCCGGATCTTCGGGTATATGATTACGCCATCTCCCGTTTGATGAGCGATGTGGTCACGTTTCGGGGGGAGTACCAGGAAAGAGAAAAGGATGTGAGCTTTTACAGGGGTGTGATTAAAACCCTCTGGGAGGGGTTCAAGGAAGCAATCTTCTTGTTGAAATCTAATTTCGAGATTGTCGATGCCAACGATGCCATGCTGAAACTGCTCGGCATGTCTCGAGACCAGGTGATCGGTAGGACCTGTCACGAGATCAGCCATGGCCTTATCGCACCGTGTAATTCTGCCTCCTGCCAGTGTCCCGTGCGCGAGACCGTTGAGACGGGTAGGTCGGCACACGCCATCCACGAACATCTGGACCGGGACAACAAGCCACGTTACATGGAAGTCTCCACGTTTCCCCTGAAAAACTACCTGGGCCAGATGACCATGATCTTTGAATTTTGTCGGGACATAACGGATGAGCTCGAGCTTCGACTGGAGGAAAGAACCCGCCAAGTCAAAAAGGATCTAGCGAGACTGCTCCATGAGGATAAGATGATCGCCTTGGGCAAATTGGTGGCCAGCAGCGTCCACGAGATCAATAACCCCATCGCCGGCATTCACACCCTGGCCAGACTGATGCTGCGGTCACTTGAGGAAGGGCCGCCGAGGGCGGAGAGCCTCGAGGAGCTCCAACGCTACCTGCGTCTCGTAGCCGACGAGTCGGCCCGCTGCGGGCAGATTGTTTCCAATCTGCTCTCCTTCTCCCGCCAAAATAAGGTTGAGCGTTGCTTGTTCAATATCAATGACATCATCCGTTCGGTCGTGCTTCTCGTTCGACACAAGATGGAGTTGCAGAAGATCACGGTCGAAGGAAAGCTGGCCGAAGACCTGCCCGAAATCGAAGGCGACCAGAATCAGGTCCAGCAGTGCCTCATGAACCTTGTCTTCAATGCCCTGGAGGCGATGCCCGGAGGCGGAAAACTTACCCTGACGACATCTCTCGACAAGAGAGTGGGCCGGATACGAGTCGCCGTGACGGACACGGGTTGCGGCATTCCACCGGAGAATCTCTCGGCGATCTTTGAGCCCTTTTTCTCGACGAAGAGCAAAGACAAGGGGGTCGGCCTGGGGCTCTCGGTCGTGTACGGGATCATCCGCGAGCACCGGGGCACTATCTACGTGGACAGCACTGTCGGTACGGGATCCACCTTCTTTCTCACGTTTCCTGCTCATACCCGGGTCGCCGCGATGGATGGCAAAGGATAGCCCGCGAAGGGCTGAGCCCTTGGAAACACAGGGCTGGAGAGAGGGCGCCGGGCCCCGCCCTCGGGCTGGATCCTATCGACTCTGCCTGGGTGGGTTCTCGACGACCGGTTCAACGTTTGACTCAGGGCTTTCGCCTCAGGCCTCGGGGCAGGCCAGAAAGAGGAGCAGGTATGGCTCCGAAGATCCGGATTCTTGTTGTAGATGACGAACTGATAATCAGGGAGTCCCTGAGAGGTTGGCTGCAAAAGAGCGGCTACAACGTGGATGCCGCGGAAGGTGGCACGGCGGCGCTCCGGATGCTCGAGGACACCCCATACGATCTTCTTTTCCTCGATATTATGATGCCCACGATGACGGGGATCGAAGTGCTCGCGAGGGTGAAGGAAAGGTATCCCCAGACCTTGGTAGTGATGATCACCGCCTATGGCTCGGTGCAGACCGCCGTAGAGGCCATGAAAGGCGGAGCGAGCGATTACCTGATGAAGCCCTTCGACCCTGATCAGCTTACCCTGCTGACCGAAAAGCTCATGCAACAGAAAAAGTTGGTGGAGGAAAACATCTATCTCCGCGAGCAGGTGGCGGAGAGGGTTCGGTTTGAAAATCTGGTGGGTCGCTCCAAGGCGATGCAAGAGCTTTTCGCAGTGATTCAGGACGTCGCGGCGAGCGATGCGTCGGTCCTCATCACCGGCGAGACCGGAACCGGCAAGGAACTCGTGGCCAAAGCCATTCACGCCAAGGGCCCTCGCTGCCATGCACCTTTCATCCCCATCAACTGCGGGGCACTTCCTGAGCCCCTGCTCGAAAGTGAGCTGTTCGGCTACGAACGCGGTGCCTTCACCGGCGCCGTGCGGGCAAAGAAAGGACGGCTGGAGATGGCCCACAGGGGCACCCTGTTCCTCGATGAAGTGGGAACCGTACCCCTAAAGATGCAGGTGGATTTGCTGCGCGTCTTGGAGACGAAGAGATTCCACCGTCTTGGCGGAAGGGAAGAAATCGAGGTGGATTTTCGCGTCATTGCCGCCACCAACCGTGACCTCCACGAGGCCATCCAGCACGGGGAGTTTCGCCAAGATTTCTTTTATCGGCTCAACGTGATCTCCCTGCACATCCCCCCGCTCCGGCAGCGCCGTGAAGACATTCCTCTCCTGGCTCGGCATTTCCTGGAGCGATACAGGCGGGAGACGAACAAGCAAATCGACAGTATTCATCCAGAGGCCAACGCTATTCTCGAACGGTACGACTGGCCCGGGAATGCCCGGGAGCTGGAAAATGCCATCGAGCGGGCGGTAGTGATCGGTAAGAAGAGAAGTCTCGGGCCCGAAGAATTTTCATTCCTAACTCCATCCGTACTCCCGACTGCCAGACCTTACGCCCTGAGAGAGTCCGAGGTCGCCCACCTCAAGAAAGTGCTTGAGGACTTTGGTTGGAATATCAGCCGGGCCGCAGACGCTCTCGAGATCAACCGGGTTACCCTCCACAAGAAGATCAAACGGTACGGTCTGCGTCAGTAAGAGGTTCACTGGAGGCCGCCGGACGGGCGGGGGCCGGATTCCAAGAGAGCTTTCCCGACAGATATCAGATGATGGTTGCGAGACACGGGGCGATCGGGGTTGTTCCCCTCGGTGTTGGCGGTGATGCGGTTGTGAGAATCATTGCCGCCAATCTCCAGGCCCTTTTCAACCTTCCGGTAGACATCCTTTCCAACCTGACCAGCCCTGATTATGCCCTCAACGGCAGGCGCCAGCAGTATAATGCCGCCCTCATTCTTAAGAGGCTCGCCGAGAGCCGCGACGCCCATCGACGTGTACTGGGAGTGGTGAACGTTGACCTGTTCATCCCCGTGCTCACCTACGTCTTCGGCGAGGCCCAACTGGGAGGGCGGGCAGCGGTAGTCTCACTTCACCGCCTTGGCGTCCGAGAAAATGGCGGACAGGCGTCTCTCGACATCCTGTATGAACGCGCCGCCAAGGTGTCCGTTCACGAATTGGCTCATACCTTCGCCCTCGTTCACTGCAATCAGCGGCCTGAGTGTGTCATGCGCGCCTCTTACGGGCTCGAGGAGCTCGACGGGACCCCTCTGTTCTTCTGTGACTACTGCAAGGCTTTCCTCGCCGAAGCCTATCGGAGGTTCAACATTTCCAACCTCGACGGCGGTGGAGAGTGAGCCCACTAATTGCCACTCCTCGTCGTTATCAACGATGAGCGCAGACCCGTAAACCATCCCTTCGTCCAGATCAGAGCCCGGGCCTCTCTCCCCGAGCCTCTTGGGAGCTCCCTCCCTGGTTCGCTGCTCGCTTCAACGTTTCCTTGATCTTCTCGATGAGTTCCTCGATCTTGAGCGGTTTGGCCAGGTAGAAGGAAGCCACCCTGGAGCCGACCTTGAAGTCCTCTTGGGAACCATGACCCGTGAGGAAGAGGAATTTCATCTGCGAATGCAGCCCATGGAGTTTCTTCCGGAGCTCGATGCCCCCGAGCCCCGGCATCTTAACGTCCAAGACCGCGACCTCGTAGTGCGTGCCTTGGGCCATCTTCAGTGCGTCCTCTCCGGAGACCGTCCAGTCGGCCTCGATGCCCCGGAAAGAAAGCCTCTCCGCCAAGGTGGAGACGAACTCCTTTTCGTCATCCACGAGCAGGACCTTCATTTCACACCTCTCTGGTTCCTACCAGCAGCGTCACCATAACCGTGGCTCCGTTCCCGAGATCGCTCGCCACCGAGATCTGACCGCCGAGCACTGGGAAGACGCCGTTGGTGATTGAGAGCCTGAGCGCCGTCCCTCCGGAGCCTTTCTTGGTGGAGAATAAGGGACCGAAGATCCGCTGCAGGTCCTCTCTCGCGCGGGCAGTCTGGGCGTTTAGCCCATGCAACGGATTGGAAGGTGCTTTCCAGAACTGCAGTATCGCTCCGTGACCGGGATGGACACTTATCACGGCGGGACTTTCACCCGCCGGATTGCGGCTCTGTCGGCTGCTAGCCGCAATCCGCAGGGTTCCATCAGGTCAGCAGAAACTCGCTCACCAACCTCTTCCACCCGATCTCGGGGGCATTGCCGAACACGTCGTCGACAGGTTCACCACCGGTCGCCGCCAGGGCGCCATGTTCTGCCATCACGAGATTGTGAAGACGACTAACTTCGTTCTCCATCCAACCGTCTGTTTCCTTACCGAAGAAAAGGTTTTTGAGATTCGTCTTCAACCTTTCCGGCTCCACCACGAGCAACCAGCCATCGCTATACGGTCGCGCTCTAGTGAGGCGAGGCTTACGGAGGACCTCATGGTTGACAGCGACAACCGTGCCACTGATCGGTGAAAGGAGATCCGCGTTATTGCCCTCTCGGGCGAGGCTGAAGCACAGGTTCGCCTGCTTTATTTTTCGGCCCAGAGGGGGCAACTGATACTCATCCACCGGACCGAGGAGACGACCGGCAAAATCGTCCAGTCCGATTCGCACCCTGCCGGCGTATTCGACGCGGGCCCAGCCGTGCCCACGGTGGTAGTAGCAGTCGTCCGCCACCTGGTACCCCACCACCCGGTGCAGGGAAGGCAAAGGTAAGTGCTGGGTGAGCTCCACGTCATCCAGGCTCTGGTCGAATTCACAGACGTGGCAGCGATAGTCGTTAGGGCAGAGCTTGTACTGTACGCGCCCGGACAGCATATGCCGGCATTCCCGTTGATCGGCGTGTCGGCGGCGCATTAGAGCTCTCCAGCTCTCCTGTCTTGCCTTCAGACTCTGCGTCTTGGTTTTCCCAAGCGCCTGGGTCATGGCTTTGTCGAAGTTGCAGTGAATGCAATCGTAGACCTGGTCGCAAAGCCTAAAATTGATGACTCCGGCTTTCATCCAGATACACTCGCGTTCCAGGATAGTGAACCCCTCAATGCGCTTGGTCTGACGGCCCTCTTCTCGTGTCTCGCGCATTCCAGCACCTCCCTTCTGGGTTTATCCGACGACCCGGGACGACATGGCCCCCGGAAGTCTTCCCGTTATGCAGCCTGCGGCACTGCCGGCACGCGGTCAAGAGCCTCGACGAAATAATCCGTCATGTTCTGATCGAAGAGACAACTCCGGCACTCAAGTTCCCGAGTACAGGTACGCACACTGACGGCACCGACCTTGGACCAAATACACGCCTGCAGGCCCAGGGTGTTCCTCTCCTTGGTACGGTCTTTCTTGAATTCTTTCATGGTATCCCTCCTTCCGCCAGGAACTCTTCTCTTTTGCCCATGGGTAAGAGCAAGAGGGGGGCCAGCAACGATCTTGAAAGCATCTTTTTTTAACTATTTGAAATCGTGTGATAATTCTACTTGGTTTGAATCTTGGGCGAGGAGCTGCTGACGAAAAAGGCTACAGTGTGGAAGAGTCTTGGTGAGACGGATGAAAGAAATTATTGGCAAATTAATGAGTTATCGACTGATTACAATGGCAACACCGACTGTAACCGCTTACATCATTCGGGACAAGGGGCTCTCCTCCCTTGCGCCGTTGCACAAAAATTCTCTCCTTTTTCTCGTTCCCGAGACGGACGATGAATCACGGCGAGACCCGCAGTCGCTTCATCTTTCGCCAAAGAGTGGAGCGGTGAATCCCCAGTTCCTTCGCCGCCTCCGCGGTCTCTCCTCGATTCCGTTCAAGGGCGCGAGCGATGAGATCCCGCTCCACCTGATCAAGAACGGCCAAACCCTGTCTTTGCTCCTTGGGGACGAGCTGTTCCAAACCCCTTCCCGCCAAGTAAGAGGGCAGATGCCGCGGTTGAATCTCGATTCCCTTGGTCAGGATCATCGCGTGCTCGATGACATTCTCGAGCTCCCGGACGTTTCCAGGAAATTCGTGATTCAGGAGAATCCTGAGCGCAGATCGCGACACTTTCTTCACTTGCTTTGACTGTCTGAGATTGATCTGCCCAATGAAGTGATCGATGAGAAGAGGAACGTCTTCGCGGCGCTCCCTGAGCGGCGGGATCTTGAGCCGCACCACGTTGATGCGGAAGAAGAGGTCCTCTCGGAACTCCCGCCGACGCATCATTTCCATGAGATCACGGTTGGTAGCGGCGATAATCCGGACATCAACGCGCTCGGTTGCCGTGCTCCCGAGCGGCTCATACTCCTTCTGCTCCAGAACCCGGAGCAGCTTTACCTGAGTTCCTTTACTGAGATCCCCGATTTCGTCGAGCAGGATGGTGCCGCCGTGAGCCTGGCGGAACCGTCCCGGTTTGTCCCTCCTGGCATCGGTAAACGCTCCTTTCTTGTACCCGAAGAGCTCGGACTCGAGAAGGGTTTCGGGCAGCGCTGCACAGTTCACCTTGACGAAAGGTTTATTCTTCCGTCTGCTTAAGTTGTGCATCGCCGCGGCAAAAAGCTCCTTACCCGTCCCGCTTTCACCTTCGATGAGGACGGTGGCATTGCTCTGAGCGATGTCAGGAAGGATCCGGAAGAGTTCGTGCATGGATTTCGAGCGGCTGACGATATCCTCAAAAGAGTACCTCTCGGCGATTTCCTTGTGCAAATGCTTGATTAGTGAGAGGTCCCGAAAGGTCTCGACCGCTCCAACCACCTTGCCCGCGTCATTCTTGACAACCGCCGTGGAGATGCTGATGGGAATCTCCTTGTTGTCGCGGTTCAGAATGTTGACCTCGAGGTTGATGATATTCTCCGCAGTTTCGGCGGTATGCTTCAGAGGGCACGCCTCGAAGCAGGCATTGGACC
>Ga0335070_10006223_pt1 | contig 14048 bp, 7 predicted proteins | sample Lox_Sample_13_FD_206722 | JGI IMG/M metagenome (GOLD analysis project Ga0335070, IMG submission 206722) | Soil microbial communities from Loxahatchee National Wildlife Refuge, Florida, United States - Lox_Sample_1.3 | ecosystem: Environmental > Terrestrial > Soil > Wetlands | place: USA: Florida... | reverse complement strand
CTGGGCATTGGCGTCCGTCGCCAGCGGAGCCCATTGCGCGGCGACCCGAGGAGTGAAGATCGCCAACAGGACGACTACGGTTAGCTTACTGAGTTTTGCCATCCTGTCTGCTCCTGACTTTCTCGTCTCGTCCTGACCCGGCAAACCATTCAAATTCGGATGCCCGGTCCCTTAGGATTTTCCGTCGTTGATCTCCTGGTACACCGAGTACCGTTCGTGCAAAATGCTCGATAAAGGCACAAACGTTATCGCTTGACCTTGGGAAGCCGCACGGAACGTGAGCTTCCCGCCCGCGGGCTCGAGCCAACTGGACGGATCATTGAGCTTGCCCTTGAACTGCAACGTTGGCCTGGGTTCCTGCTTCTCTTGCGCGGTGAAGTGCCGGTACCACTTTTCCCGAGGTTCCTCTTCGAAGCGCGCGGCCAGGACCAGAGGTCCGTACATCGCCGCCTGGAGACTCTCCTTGTCGGGCAGAGGCGCAGCATGCAAATGCATGGGGAGACTCAATTCAATGCGGTCTCCGTTCTTCCAGGGGCCACGCAGAACAAGGTAGCTGCCAGGATCGGCGAAAGCGAGCACTGGGCGCCCATTGACCTTCACGCTTCCACCTTTCGTCCAATACGGGACGCGCAATTTCACGTCAACCTCCACAGGCCTGCTTGCGGAGATGAGCAGGGTCGTGCCTTGCTCCTCGGGAAACGAGGTCTGCTGGGTCACGCGCATCCCTTTTTCCACCCAGTTCACGTCGGAAGCAATATAGAGGTTGACGAACAGGGAATTGTCATCATGGAAGTAGATCGTGTCCGTCAGCTTGGCGAACTCTTCCACACCCGTGCCATTGCAGCACCAGAAAGAATCGAACGGCATGGCATAGATCTTGGAGTAGCCGCTTCCCAGCGCAAGGTAATAGACGGTTGTACCCGTCTCTGGGTCAATGGTTCCCATGCGGTGATTGAACAGCACGCGTTCGTAGTAGTCCATGTAGCGTGCTTGCGGCGACCAGGAGAATAGGTGCCGCGTCAGCTTCAGCATGTTGTACACGCAGCAATCTTCCGCAGTCTGCGAGCTGAGCTGTGTCGAGAGCACGCCCGGGTCCGATCTCCAAAGCTCGAAGTTGCTGGTGCCGCCGGTGCAGTACGAGCGCTCGCTGGTCACCTCATCCCAGAAGTAATCGGTGATATTCCAATACCGCTTGTCGCCCGTGAGTTCGTATAAGCGAGCGGCGGCGATGACTTGCGGAACGTGCGTGTTGACGTGCAGGCCCTTGAGTTCGTCGCGGTGCGCCGCCAGGGCATCAAAAAACCACTTCTTATCAAAGCGCTTCGCCAGGTCCAGATGCTCGCGCTTTCCCGTCACTCCATACAGGTTGCTGAGCACCTCGCCCATGCCTCCATATTCAACCAGGAGCACGCGTTGCATCTGTTGTTCGCTCAGCGGATCGGACCAACTCCGCACCCATCCGGCCATCTTCTCGAGTGTCTCCAGAGCCTGCTGGTTGCCGGCAAGCGTGTACATGTCGAGATGTCCGGCCATGATTTTGTGGATCGTGTAGTAGGGAGCCCACACGTTCACTCCATCACGCAGGCGGTCGAACAATTCCTGAGGGAAGGCGCTGAGATAGCCGTTCTTATGTTGTGCCTGACACTTGGCCAGTTCCGCGACCACGAGGTCGCCATTGCGTTTGAGTTCCTCGTCTCCCGCACTGGCGAAAGCGAGCGCGCAAGCCGAAAGGTAGTGCCCACCGGCGAAATGGCCACGCAGTTCGCAATCGGGTTTTTCCCAATCCCCCAACGGTTCCGCGGTAGAGGGCAAGCCCGCAGTTAGCCGGAACGTATGCAGCAGCCGGTCCGGAGGCAGCGTCTTCAAGTATTTCCGGCTGATTTCCGCCGCCGCGCTGAACGCGCCCGGCTGGAGCCGCACATCTTTCATCGAAAATGGACTCGCCGCCGCCGCAACCACATCGCGGCTGACTGCTTTTGACGTGGCTGCAGAGCCGGCGTCCTGGTTCTCAAAGGCGAATGCAGGTGCGCGCAGGGCCGCACCTGCGCCGACCACAGCGGCAGTGGCAACAAACTCACGGCGACTGATTGTTTTCACGACGCTCCTCCATACCTACACAACGCTATTCTCACCCCTGCATAGCAACTACTGTACGGCAAATGAATAAATGTTTACGCTGAACGGTGGAACGGACATCGTTTCCGGCAGGGATGTGAGTCCCTGCTCCTCGACTTCAACCTCTGGTTTCTTCCGAACCGTGATCGTTGCATCCACGCTCGAAGGCGCCATGCGCCAGAGGTGGCCTTGGCTTGTGAGCTTCGCGCCGTTGATCGAAAGCTTCAGGTGCTGCTCGGAATCGGACGGATTCAACACGGCGAACGTGAGTGTCTTGCGATCCTCGCTGAGTGCCGCGCTTACATCCAGCGGATAAGTGTCACTGCCCGGATTGACCGCAGGCTGGTCGCCGCCGGCTGGGTAGATGGGCTTAGGCTGTGGCGAGTCGCCGGATACTTCCACCGGGATGGTACCGAAATGGTCGCGATACAGCTTGAACAGAAGACCTGTAGGATTCAAAACCGCATCGGTGCGGTCTTCGCTCATCATTGCGGTTGCGAATGTGAAAGCACCTAACTGATAGAGATCGGAATGGCGAAACATCTCGTGGAATGCCCAAGCATAAGCTGGCACGACCTTATACGAGTTCGGCGGTGCGCCAATGTACGCCCATTCGTCGATAGCGACCGGAACTGGCTTCGCGTTGAGCCCAGGGATCCGTTTCAAATACTCCTGATAATGCTCATATTTCACCCGGACCTGAGTGGCGGGGGCGCGTTCCCATTCGATCAGCGCCTGCGGCCCGGTGCTGACCTTTTCCCCTGTCTGAAGATCGGTGTGCTGGCCGCCGGTGGAGTAATAATGCTCGCTGAGCAGATCCATGTTGTCGAGGCAGTGGGCAAGCAGGTTGCCGCTCCAATCTCCCGCCGAGAGGTAGTCAGGCACGATCTGGCCGTTCAGCCGCTTGGCCTGCTTGGAACCGGTCATGGCGTCCGGCATCGCGCCCGCCGCGATCAGCTTGATCGTCGGATCTACCTTCCGCATCGCCTTTGCGAACATGTTGTGCTTGATTTCCCATTGTGCGACAGGCATGAAGCCCAACTGCCATTCGCCCCAAGGCTCGTTACCCACGCCCCAGAACTTGATGTGATACGGTTCGGGATGACCATTCACCGCGCGCAGCTTTCCCATCGGCGTGGCGACCGCACCGTTGGCATATTCGACCAGTTGCGCCGCCGACCAGGCGTCGCCAAACCCGCCATTGACGGTCACGTAAGGCTCAACCTCGACCAGACGACAAAGCGTGACGAACTCATCCGTGCCCACATCATTCGGCTGAACCGCGTGCCAAACTGGATCCATGATGGGTGGACGCTTGTCCGGATCGCCGATCGCATCGCGCCACTCGTGCCCGGAAACAAAGTTCCCGCCGGGCCAACGATACACGCCGGAATGCAGTTGCTTCAGCGCTGCTATCACTTCTGCGCGAAAGCCCTGCACGTTGTTGCCTGGCATCAACGACACTGCTCCAACGTGAAACGAGCCTGAGCCTGTTCCGACAATCTCGATTCGCGCATCATCGCTGTCGGCCTTTGCTTCAAACCGCAGCGAAACTTTCCGGTAGGCCGGTCCGAGCGTGGGGATCGAGACCGTCTGCCGGTCCCCCGCCTCCTTGCCCCAGACCAGCGTTACCTTCACGGCCGCGCCGGGGCTGCCTGCCAGAACAATCCTGCCCGTGTACGCTCTCCCTTTGCGCACCGCCAGCCCAGACTGCCCGAACCCGTGCGCTTCCTTTACGTCGAGCTTGACCAGCGGCGTGTGATCGCCGACGTAGGGGCGATCGGTATCCATGGTCACGAATTCATCGCCGCCGATCGGCATCCAATGGCGCAGCCCGGTGCGCCTCCAGGGTGGTCCGGCTGGTTCGGCGGGTGGGTGCGAGGTGATCGGATAGTAGAACTTCCGGTCGTCCAACATCTCAGCCCATATGCCGTTGTTTACGATTCCCCCGATGTGCTCCAGAAACTGTCCGTACACGTACTTCGATATCGGAGCGCCAGTCTTTGAGGCGTCGATCTTCACATTAACAGGCTGAGTTTGAGCAGAAGAAAAGGTTGAGAAGAGAAGTGTCGCCAGCAGCAGAACCTGCTTTGTCGTAATTGAATTCTTGGCTTTCGAATGCACGGTATGATTCCTCCCTTGCGAACCCAGGCGCAGCGCTCGCCTCTGTAGCCCAAAGACGCTGCCCGTCTTGCCTTAATGAAGACACGTCAAAACCTGCCTAGTGCCGCGACCGGGAGATGTTTACCACGGTAGCGTCGGCGCCTCGCCGGCAGTATCGAGGGCGCCTCGCCCTCGGACCGGCGCATTCTCCACGCGGCCCCGTCACTGGCCGACACTCGCAGATCCTGACGTGTGCTCCTGTCTCATTGCTCCACTGCGATTACGGTCACCGACTTCGGCTCAACTGTCAGAGCCAATCTGCCGCCTTCAACCTTTGCTGAAATAGGCTTCGGCCTGACCGTGTTCGGCGCCTCGAAGGTGTTGACGCTGTCAACCTTGGGCGCGGTTAGAGTCTCGCCGGCTGCCGACTTGGCGGTGACGCCGGTTAAGCTTGCCTCGATTTCGACGGGCTGATTGGGGTCGAGATTGGTGATCTCCAGCCACAATTTGCCGCTCTTGTCTTTCGCCGCGATGGCGTCCACGCGCGGCAAGGTGACCTCCCCGTGCGTGTAAGTGCCAGCGTCGAATGTGACCGGCACGAAGGTGGAATCCTGGAATGGTACATACATCTTGAAGACGTAGTAGGTCGGAGTCAGAACCATCTTCTCTTTGTCCGTCATGATCATGGCCTGCAGCACATTGATCATTTGGGCGATGTTCGCCCCGCGCACGCGGTCCGCATGCCGGGCAAAAATGTTCAGGTTCAGCGCCGCCAGAATGGCGTCGCGCTGGCTGTTTTCCTGGACCAGGAAACCGGGATTGCTACCCGGTAGCGGTGCATACCATCCACCCCACTCATCCACGATGAGGGCGACCTTCTTCTTCGGGTCATATTTGTCCATGATGGCCGAGTGGGTGGCGATCAGATCGTCCATGTTCAGGGTGGACTTGAGGACCTGACTGTATTCGTTTTCGCCGAACCCAACGGACAGGAATTTATTCTCCCAGCACACCGTGTAGTTGTGCATCGACAGCCCGTTGATATCCCAGCTCCACGTGTGATGTTGATAGCCCTTCATGATGACTTCCGTCCATTCGGTCCAGCGGGGCCCATCGCCACCCGGACCAACGGCAATCTTCAGCATCTGCTGCTTGTCCTGTTGCGCTGGGTTGTAGTTGCGCACGAAGCGGCTGTAGATCTTCATCTGGCTCAGGTAGTAATCGGGCGTCATGTTGCCGCCGCAGTCCCAGCTCTCGTTGCCCAGGCCGAGGAAGGCGACCTTGTACGGAGCCGGATGTCCGTTGGCGGCGCGTTCCTTTTCGAGCGTCGTCGGCTGCTGCGTGGTCATGTATTCCAACCATTCCGCCGCTTCTTGCGGAGTGCCCGAGCCGACATTGAGCGAAACGTACGCCTCGGACCCGATCTGATCGATGAAGTCCATGAATTCGTGCGTTCCGAATGTGTTCGGCTCGATCACCCCGCCCCAGTTGGGATTGAGTGTCACCGCCCGCTGAGGACCGATGCCTTTGCGCCAGTGGTATTCGTCCCCGAAGCAGCCACCCGGCCAGCGAACATTCGGCACCTTCAGCGCCTTGAGCGCGGCAACAACATCGTTGCGGATGCCGCGCGTGTTAGGGATTTTCGAATCTGGGCCGACCCATACCCCTTCGTAAATGCCGTGGCCGAGATGTTCGGCAAACTGGCCGAAAATGTTGCGGTCGATCTTGGCGCCGGTTCTGGACACGTCAACTGACATCTCGACCCTGTCTGCGGCCATCGCAGGCGCAATTAGAGCCAGGCCGGTCAGGACAAGAACAAGGAGTTGACGCACGACACGCCATCCCATTCGCGTCACAACCCTGCCTGGCAGGGCACAACAACCACTCAAGATGGAGCATTCTACGGACGAGACTCCGCTCGCCCACGTAGGAGACTGCTGTCGTCTCCAGCTGCGGATTATCAGTTCTGATTTACAGCCGGCTGCAAAGGCCATTTGTTCTTCTCCAAAACAAGGGCGCTTCCTGCCCTCAGTCCGTTCCAGCAAGCGAAGCCACTGCCGCGACGCCCGCTAAAAGAGTCTCGGCGCGAAATCCTTCAAATCGCGACGCCACGTCTGCCACTCGTGATCGGTGCCTGGCGATTCGTAGTAGACGTGCTTTATGTTCGCTTCGTCGAGCGACGTATGCAGTCTCTGGATTCCTGCGCGCATTCTTTCCGGTTCCACGGTTCCGACACCCAGCCAGAGCAGGTGCACTTTCTTGGCGAACGCGGCCGGATCAGCAAACACTCCGTTGTAATCGGTCTTTGGATCCAGTTTCCGATCCCCAAGCACGAGCATCCCGCCCGCTCCGCTGAATCCCCCAATGTAGGAGAACAGATCGAGGTGGTTAAGCGTCACCTGGAAGGCTTGCATTCCTCCCATGGAAAGGCCGGCCATCGCGCGGTGATCGCGATCCGCTAACGTCCTGAAGGTCGAATCAATGTAGGGGATCAGGACCTGGGTCACGTCATCTTCGAACGCCGCCGCCATGTCCTGCATGGCCTTCATCATTTCGGGCGAACCGAACGGTTTTCCGGTCAAATCGGGCGGCACGTACCCCGCGCGCCGCGCATAGCCATATGCCATCACGATGATCATTGGCTTGCAGCTTTTCGCCGCGATCAGATTGTCGAGGATGAAGTTGGCGTTCCCCTGCCTGATCCATCCCGTCTCATCTTCGCCGCCACCATGCTGCAGATAAAGCACCGGATAGCGCGCCTTGATCTCGGTATCGTAATTCGGAGGCAAATAAACCAGCGCGTGCCGCCAGGTCCCCGTCACTTTCGAGTTGTACCAAACCTCCCGTACCTGGCCGTGAGGCACATCTTGAATTGAATAGTAGGTAGAGCCCGGCTCCGGAACTTCAACCATGCTCACATGCTTGCCTCCACCGAAAAACGCATGGCTGTTCAGGTCGGTGACCTCCGCGCCGTCAAGGATCAACGTGTAATAATGCAAGCCGGGAACCAGAGGTGGGGTAGTGACGGTCCAGAATCCGTCCGCCTGCTTCTCCATATCCACTTTCGGCCCGCTCCAGAAATTCAACCTCACCTTGGTCGCGTCGGGAGCTTTGATACGAATCTGCACTCTCCCGGCACCATCAACCCGCGGATACTCCGCTCCCCAAACGTTGGTCGTGGCGGGCTGATAAGCGCCCGGCTCCTGTGCCCAGCAAAAACCCGCAAGTAAAAGACCCGCAAATAGGAATATTGCCACTGCAATCTGCTTCATCTCTATTTCTCCTTGTTCACGTCCCGATTGTTCACGTCCCGATTTTTAGCCACGCTACACATCCATGCGGACCTCGGCGGCAGCTTCCTGCCACCGCTCCGCAGCAATCCTAGAAATCGTTTTCTCCGTTTGCCCTGACTTCCCGCACGGCAGTCGGACTATCCGACATGCTCTCCATTCCCAAATATCACTCTCGATGATTGAGAAGCCTCTCAGAGCCAGTGTCAATCCGAGGCCGACGCGCATCTCGCGGATCGATTGGAGCACAGGCTTCGCCCACTCTGCAACCTGGAAGAGTTCTCGACGATGTTTGCAGCCGAGCTGCAGGGCACGAGGTGGACCTGCCGCACAAAATTCTGGCGCCCGGGGCCCTTGAGGGGCTCCGTGCGCCAGGGAGGAAGGATGTTGATGTCCGCGCGATCGCTTAGAAGTGCAGCTTCGCGCCGAGCTGGAAGGTCCGCGGGTCAGCAGCGGCGTTGATAGCTCCAAACGAGCCGCTCGTGAGCCCCGTGTCAACCCCCGTGTACTGGGTATGGTTGAAAGTGTTGAAACTGTCTGCCCGGAACTCGAGTCCGAGCCTCTCCGTGAACTTGAAATCCTTGTACAAAGACAGGTTGAAGTTGGTCCGCCCGGGGCCCTTAACGCAATTTCTGGGCGCATTGCCCCACTGAAGCGCAACGGGCTGAGCGAACGAGTCCGTGCTGAACCACTGCGTGCGCGTCTTCGGATAAGTGATCGACGCCACCAGGTCGGCATGGCTGGTGGTGTTGCCTCCGAGGCCGAGGTTGTCGCCGGAGGCATTAATAGTCAGTGGTAGTCCAGTCTCGAACAACGTCACACCGGATAGCGTCCACCCTCCAAGAGCGGCTTTCGCAGCGCGGCTCCCACTCCGGAAGAACGGAAACTCGTAGACATAGCTGAAGGTTGCTACGTGCCGCCGGTCATAACCTGCCGTCGCGTAGTCATAATGTGGGTTATTCGGATCCGAGATGTTGTTAAAGAGTTGACCATCGATAACATCGAAGGCATGCGAGTATGTGTATGCAGCGCTTACGGTCAGGTTCTTCCACGCATTGACCCGCAAGCTCGCCTGCAACGAGTTGTAGTGGGAGTTTCCTTCGTTGGAGACTTGGTTGATCCCGCCCCATCCGAGGTAAGTCCGGTAAAAATTGGCGTTCGCCCCACCAAGAACGGCTGTGCGATCCGTCGTGTCGCTCTCGGGTATGAGGTTGAGGTCGATGGTTTGCGACAGGTGAACCCCGGTGTTGCCTACATATCCTAGGCTAAACACGGCATTACTGCGCAACTGCCGCTGAATTCCCAGATTGTACTGATACTGCGTGGTGATCGGGTAGTTGGGCTGCGCGCCATAGAAGCCGTGCGGAGTGTAGGGCGAGGTTCCAGCGTTCGCCCCATTGGTCCAATCTACCACGGGATTGGTCAGGTCCGGGTTCGACGTGGTGGCATTGTTGGTGAATGGCACGTTCGTGCCACCGTTGTACTGTTCGTTACCGGCATTGCGCTCGTAGAACACGCCGGCTCCGCCCCGGAGGATGGTCTTCCCGTCTCCCGTTAGATCGAATGCAAAGCCAAGACGAGGAGCGAAAGTTGTCCAGTGGTTGTCCACAAGACCCTTCGCAATTCCGTTCCTTCCCGAGAGGCCAACTCCATTCATGTAGAACAGGACGTCCGATAGCTTCACGCCGGAAACCGTCGTGAATCCCGGAGCGCTGGTATCCATGGCGTCGTTGTTCGGGTAGTTCGGGAATAGCGTCGCCAAGTCTGCTGTTTGGTAGAGGTTGGGATAGAAATTCGATGCCCGGGCATTGGTGTCATAGGCGTGCGGCAGGCCTTCCCAGCGGAGGCCCAGGTTGAGCGTCAGCCGTTTACTGACACGCCAATCGTCCATGGCATAGAGGTCAATAGTATTGAACGTTATGGAGACAAAATCCTGCAACTGCACTTGGGTAAAATCATGAGCATCGCCTAGTAGGAAGTCCCCCAGCCCGTACCCAGTGCCATAGTAAGCTAGGCTGTTCGTGTTGCTATTCCAACTGGCGGAACCGTTGAAATTGTAACGTCCTGCGATATTGGCGAAGATCTCCTGGTTTTTGTGCGTGTACAGCCATGCCGCGCCAAACTTCAGGTTGTGCGTGCCCTTTGTCCAGGAGAGGTCGTCTTTCCACTGATAGCTACGCCACGTGTTCGTCCAGGGCCAGTTGCCTGGATCGTAGTTGAAACCGACGCCACCGCCGTTAATGCCCATTCCCGGTTGTTTATTCAACGCGTTGACACCGGTGAAGAGCGGCGCTGCGTTCCAGCCGTTCGGCTCCGTCCACTTTCCCCAGTCAGCAAGAGTGATGTTGTTGCCGTTGTAGTTGAACGCGGCCTCATTGAGCAGAGTGGGACGGATGGCGGCTGTCAGGTGCACCACAGCAGCCCATGAGGGAACGTTTTCGATTGACCCGAGCGTCGGGAAGGTAGTGCCGGTCCAGGATGGGAGCGGTACTGTCTGATTGCCCGAATCATAAATGAGGTGGCCGAACAGGGTCAGTTTATCGTTGAACTGGTGGTCAAGTCGGACAGTCTCTTCGCGGTAAAACGTCGACGTGTTCGCCGTTGAAGTGTAGCCCAACCCATCCGCGGTGTTGGGCAGCGCGACGAAGCCGGAACTCAAGAACAACGCAGCATTTGCATCGAAAAGATCCGTCGGAATCGTGTCGTTGGGAAAGGGTTGGCCCGCCGTTAACTCGTCCGCAGCGTACTTCGCAAGACGGACCGGGTCCGTGGTAGCGGGTACGATGGGGTGGACGGTTACGGGATCGCCGTTCTGATCGTTAACGGTGTACAGCATGGTGCTCAGGTTGCCGCCGTACTCTGTCGCGGTCGGCACTCTGTTGTGGAAAATGCTGCCACCCTGAATCTCCCGGCGCCATTCCTGGTTGTAGAAGAAAAACGACTTCGGGTTGCTGGATTTAAAATTCACCGGTCCGCCCAGGTTGAACCCAAAGGCGTTGTAGCGGAGCTCCGCTTTCTGCGGGGTGGCGCTTTGCTTCTGCGACCACGAGAAAGCTTGCAGCGCGTCGTTGCGGTTGTACTCCCAGGCGCCGCCGTGGAACTGCTTCGTGCCGCTCTTGAGCGACATGCTGACCATGCCGCCGGATGAGTTCCCTAGGTCAGCGGCGTAGTTGCTGGTCGAGATCTTAAATTCCTGAATCGATTCCTGGGATGGCGAAACTAGCAGGATGCCGCCGCCGCCGCGATCATAAGCCTCGCCGCCGTCGATCAGCCAGTTGTTGGCGTCTTGCCGCATGCCGTTAAAATAAACGTCCCGGTTCTGGAACTGCGCCATCGGCGCGTCGAAATCCGGCATGTCTTTGTTTGCCGCACCAGGCACCAGCGTGGTGAGCTGGAGCACGTTACGTCCATTCGTGGCCAACTCAGAAAGCTGCGTGTCGGTGATCATGTGGCTGACGTCGTTCGTTTCCGACTGAACCTGAACCGCGTTGGCCTCAACGGTAACGCTCTCTTTCACCTCGCCGACCCGGAGCGCCACGTCAGCTCGGAAGGTGTCGTTCACGTTCAGCGTGATACCGGTCTGCTCGTATGCTTTGAAGCCCGGCGCCTCCGCCCGCAGCCGGTAGTGTCCGATGGGAAGTTCGCGAGCGGCGTAGCTCCCTGTGTTGTTGGTTTGCGTAGACCGGACGAATCCGGTTTCCGTATTGGTAATCGTGATCTTGGCGTTTGCGACTGCGGCGCCCGATTGATCGGTTACCGTTCCTAATATGGTGGCGGTTTCCTGGCCGTACGCTGCCATACTCAGCACGACGAGGCCGAGCATCAGCAGGAAGAGTACTCGCAGCACATGCGTGTGCGTTCTAAGAAGTACCGGTCTGCGTGAATCACTCATGGACTCCTCCATGTTCTTAACGTTCCAGGCGTCAAAATAGAACGGTTTAGACTCGTTTTAGTAATCGTTAAACACCAGAGGTAAACGCTTGCTCAAAACGTAGTACCAAACTACTAGAATTTGGTCAAGGATTTTTTCCAGATGCTCTCGAAAAAGTCCTGACCGATGACTTGATCATTGTCTCTTTTATGCCGAGCTCGACTTGTAGCGCCCTCATCGCAGCCAAACTTTCTGTATTCCGTATTCTGTTTTCTGTATTCTGTATACTGAATCCTGAATCCCGGTGCCTACGAGTGCATGACGCTCATCCATTGATTAACATTGATTCAAAGGCGATTTTGAGGATCTACCAACGTTGCTTTCCGGGCACGATGTTCTTCGGTTGCGGTGGCGGATATCCGATGGTTGTTTCCGAAAAGCCGGTTCCGGGCGTTTTTAAGGTCAACATTCGCACTGCGAACACAATGCGCACTTGATCATGCCGCCTTCACAAATCGTTGCCAGCGGAGGGTTCGACGATATCGTATCGCAGGATATACGTTTTCTCGAAGAGGCAGCCAAGATTGGTGAAGTCACCGTGCTGCTTTGGCCGGACGCCGTTCTGGAAGAAGTCACCGGCAAGGCGCCAAAGTGTTCGCTTGCGGAGAGAAGTTATTTTCTCAACGCCGTGCGTTACATCAACAAGGTGGTGAAAGCGGATGTGTCCACTATCGATCTCTGCAGCTTCACATGGCCCCGACTCGCCAGGCTGGACTCATGATTGCGGCGGAAGCCATTCGCCGAAGCAAAGACGCACAACATAGCCGACGCAAGAGAATTCAATGATGCGATTGAGCAAACTCGACTGCGACCGAGAGTGGGATCAACCGCAGACTCTGCATAATGATGTCGAAGGCCTCGCCCTAGCGCGCACATTTGCCGGCCCCTCGGCGGCCTTGACTGAGAAAAGGCGGCGCAATGCCAACACGTCAAACGAAAGGCAAGGTGACTGTGATCACATGATCCGGTGAGATCGCCCGGCATTGCTCGTTTTGGGTTCTCGCGCCGCTCCCCGAATACCGTCCAAGCGCAGGCCCCAGACATTCCTGGCCTGCCTCGACCGGCCAGCCTGCTCCGGAACTCGCGCTCTCGCATCTTCGTATCATTCCATAGCATAGGAGGCATTTCCGCGCGTTTGGGCACTTCCCCTAATTGCGGCCCTCTCCTATGATGGAGTTGAGTGCGGCTTCTTCTCGAAATCTTCGGGCAGACCCTCCGGACCCTCTGGGCGCACAAACTCCGCTCCTTTCTCACCATGTTTGGGATCGCCTGGGGCGTGGGGTCTTTGCTGCTGCTAGTCGGCCTGGGCGAAGGCTTCCGCTCCGGCAACCGCAAGCAGTTCAACGAGATAGGCGAGGATGTCATGTTCATCTGGGGTGGCAAGGCCCCGGCCATGAACGGCAGCTTCACCAGCATGCGCTGGTACTTCCTGACCTATAAGGACTATCAGGACATCGTGGCCAATTGCCCGGACATACGGTCGGCCGCTCCTGTCATCTCGCGCGGCGATGTGCGCGCCGTCTCCGAGTTCTTTCAGAGCAGCGGGCAATTGCAGGGCGTGCTCCCCAAATACGACAAGATCCGTTATCTGCCGCTGGGCGACGGCCGCTGGCTAAACGAATTGGACAACGAGCAAAAGCGCCAGGTGGTCGTTCTGGGCGATGAGGCTCGGCGGCTCCTTTTTCCCGGCCGCCCTTCCATTGGCAGTACCATCCTGCTGAACGGCATTCGTTTCCAGGTGATCGGCACCATCAAGCGCGTTGGCCACGGCAACAACAACGACATCAACCTGCGCATCTTCATCCCGTACGACACCATGCGCCAATATTTCCCGCCGCTCAACGTCGGCGAGATCAATGATGCCATTTCCTTCCTCGTCTACCAGCCAAAAACCCGGCCCATTCACGAAACTGCCAAGCTCGAGGTGCACAAGGTCATCGCCCGCAATCACGGATTCCCGTACGACACACCCGATGCCTTCGACGAATGGGACAGCATCCGCACCGCCGACCAAGTGGGCAAAATCTTCGACGCCATGAACATGTTTCTGGGCAGTGTCGGCCTGGTGACGCTCAGCCTGGGGGCGATTGGCATAATTAACATCATGCTGGTCGCGGTTGCCGATCGCACCCGCGAGATCGGCCTGCGCAAAGCCCTCGGCGCTACCAATCACAGCATCATGTTCCAGTTCTTCACCGAGGGCGCATTTCTCACCCTGCTCAGCGGCGGCATCGGCATCGGAGGAGCCGCCGGCCTGATGGCCGCATTGTCGAAGTTGCCCTCGCCGCCGGGATGGGATCCGCCCACCCTGGCGCCTTCCAGCGCCATCCTCGCCCTGGTCTCGCTTACTTTCGCAGGAGTCGCGGCTGGACTCTATCCCGCCCGTCAGGCGGCCGCGCTCGAGCCAGTCGAAGCACTGAGGAAGGAATAGCGATGAAGCTCGAGCTGCTCCAGTCGGCCGACACCACCCTGCCGCATCATTCGCACCGCACCGCCTCAGCGTTGCCGGCGGAGGTCCGCCATATTGTCAGGGTGGTGCGCGACACCCTGCACGAAGCCTTTAGCGCCATGCGGCACGACCTGCGCAAAACCGTGTTGACTATGCTCGG
>Ga0335070_10006222_pt1 | contig 14050 bp, 12 predicted proteins | sample Lox_Sample_13_FD_206722 | JGI IMG/M metagenome (GOLD analysis project Ga0335070, IMG submission 206722) | Soil microbial communities from Loxahatchee National Wildlife Refuge, Florida, United States - Lox_Sample_1.3 | ecosystem: Environmental > Terrestrial > Soil > Wetlands | place: USA... | reverse complement strand
GGGAAGTGAACTCAGCTTAGCACGCATATGCGCGTCAATTTTCCAGAGTGCACGGAATTCTCAACATGCGCTAAACCCCGATCTTAAGAAAAAGTTTCTGTAAGGAAACGTAATGTCGCACATTCACTGGATGGGATTGTTAACCAGGTGTTTCAGAGATGTCACGTACCGCGGTTTGTGGACCTCGCGGGATCCGCAACCCTGACTTGTCGTTAACTGCAGAGCATTGTGAACCCGAGGTCCACCGTGGAAGAGCGGCCCTTCAGGGCCGCGTTAGATGCCGCTTTAATGAAGGGGCTTTAGCCCCGGTGCCGGGGCTGCTCGAAGCTCGCGGCTACTTCTGCAATCTGACTTCTGCCTTCTGCAATTCCGGAAATGCCCACCGGCCCCTCCCCCACACCACCAACCGATAGAGCAGCAACAGACTGAGCACAAAACCATACTCCAGCGGCTTCCGCTTGTCCGCTTTGACCAGCCAGAGGTAGTGCACCACCCCCAGAATCGCTGTCGCATAAATCAGCCGGTGCAGCCGCTGCCAGTTCTTCCCCCCCAACTTCCGTATCGCCCAAGCCGTCGAAGTCACCGCCAACGGAATCAGCAGCACAAATGCTGTAAATCCCACAGTAATAAACCGGCGCTTGCCCACATCCTTTAACATCTCGTGCAGATCGAAGAATTTATCCAGCCAGATATACGTAAGGAAGTGTAGAAACGCGTAGAAGAAAGCGAACAACCCAACCATCTTCCGCACGCCAATCAGCCAATACTGCCGGGTAATCTGCCGTAAAGGAGTGATGGCCAGCGTGCAAAGGATGAGAATCAGCGTCCAATCCCCAGTCGAATGCGTGATGACCTCGATTGGATTCGCCCCGAGCCCATCATGAAATCCCTTCCACGCCAGCCGGGCAAGGGGCACGAGGGCGGCAGGGAAGATGATGAGCTTTAATGTGCGGAGTCGAGTCATTGGAAGGTCAGAGGTAAGAGGTTAGAGGTCAGAGGTAAAAACCCCTTCCTGCCAACGTTCGAAATCGAATTCAAGACAACAATTTCACAATGCATATGTCTTGGGTTTTAGTTTGGTCTTGGGGTTTTACTTCTGCAATCTGACTTCTGACTTCTGCAATCTTAGGTTTCTACCTCGAACCTCTGACCTCTGACCTCAAAAGTTTTTCTTCAGGTCCATCCCCGAATAAAGCCCCGCCACCTGATCGTACCCATTAAACATCAGCGTCGGCCGCTTCAAAAACTCTCCCAGCCTCCGCTCCTTCGCCTGGCTCCAGCGCGGATGATCCACGTTCGGATTCACATTCGAATAAAACCCGTACTCATTCGGAGCATTTTGCTGCCAGCTGTTCAGCGGCTGGTCGCCCACAAAGCTGATCTTCACAATCGACTTTGCGCTTTTGAATCCATACTTCCACGGAATCACCATGCGCAGCGGCGCGCCATCCTGGTTCGGCAGCGTCTCGCCGTACATGCCAAAGCACAACAGCGCCAGCGGATGCTGCGCCTCATCCAGCCGCAGCCCTTCCACATAAGGCCACTTCAAAACATCAATGCGCTGCCCCGGCATCTGCTTCGGGTCCCACAAGGTAGTGAACTGCACATACTTCGCCTTGCTCGTCGGCTGCGCCCGCTTGATCACCTCGCTGAACGAAAATCCAATCCATGGCACCACGATCGACCAGCCCTCGACGCACCGATGCCGGTAAATCCGCTCCTCCGCCGGAGCCCACTTGATGATCTCGTCAGCATCCAGTTCCAGCTTCTTCGCCACGTGCCCATCAATTGTCACCTTCCACGGACGCGTCTTGAAATTCTTCGCCAGCGACGCCGGCTCATACTTGTCTGTAGAAAACTCGTAAAAATTGTTGTAGTTTGTGACGTCTTTGTATGGAGTCTGCTTCTCGCTCGTCGAGAAAGAACTCTTCTGCAGGTTGTTGATCTTGTCGTTCGCCCGAACGATCAAAGAAGGACTCGCCACCTCGCGAAAAGCCACGCCGATCAAGGCAGCCGCGCCAGTCAAAGCCGCCCCCGCCAAAAACTTTCGCCGGTTGAGATAAGTCTCCTTCGGCGTAACCTCCGACCACGGCAGTACAGAATCCTTCTTAATTAACATTCCTCACCCCAATGAAGTACGTGCGAAAACAAAAGCTGGATTGCCGCCGCTGAATTACACGCTGCGGGAATTCGCTACCTGATAGGACGCACACCCGAGTAGAAAAGTTTCACGGGCAGGAAGCTGAACGAAACAAGCGATTTACGAGCCCTTGCCTGCACAGGGTTTTTACCTCTGACCTCTGCCCTCTAACCTCTGACCTTCCCGCATTCCCCACACGGACAGATCTCTCTCAAATAAGCCCATGAATAGAGCCCCAGATCGTGGTTATCATTCCAGGAAAACTTCAGCGCGTATTTCCCCACCGCCTCGGCCGCCAGAGCCTTCACCGCCGGCTTGAACATCGGCAATGTCCCCGGAGCAGGCTTTTCCGGCTCACCAGGCATGCGCCGAGCCTTCGTTCGCTCGTCTTCGCACAACGCGCACGGACAAGCATCGCGCAAAAACCTGAACGTGTACGACGAATGATGTCCATCCTTCCAATCAATCTCCAAGCCGGCCCCAGAGCTCAGATGCACTTTCACGCCCTTAGGGTCGTTAGCTAGCCGTGGAGTCGGATCTGTCACAGGCATGAAATCAGTATAGACGGACGGTGCCCCATTCAAGCCTACTGCTTGACTTGGACTTCAAAAGCGTAGGAAGTGACAAGCGGTGACCGATGAGCAGTGACCGCTACCGCTGACCGCAAGTTGTCGTTGATGATTAAGGGGAAACAAACGGCAGAGGCCGCTGGCTATTTGTCACTTGAGGGAGGGGCCGATATCCGCGAGATCGCCGCCACCATCATTCCGGAGAGAAACTGCATGGTCGCCACATCATTGTTATCGAACGCATGCGCCGTCGACGACAAAACTTCGAACACTCCCAACGTGCGCCTGTAGTGCCGCAGCGGCGCCACCAGGATCGACCGCACTCCCAGCCGCCGGCAAGTTGCCGAGTCCACTCGCGGATTCGACTCCGCATCGTTGCACATCAGAACTTCACCCGTGCGCACGCAATCCGCCGACAGCCCGCGATCCGTCTGGAGCCGCACACCCAGGTCCGGCGCCGTTCGTCCCGCGCGCGCCCGGCAAATAATCTCGTCGCCCTTGCGCAAAGCAATTGCGGCGCCCGTCGCGCCCGTCAACGCCTGCGCCTTCTCCGCAATGATGCTGATCCCCGGCTCGAGATCCAACTCTCCGGGATTCGGATTCACCCAAGCCGGCCGCCCGCCATTCGGCCCATGATGCCGCACCCGCAGATGATGCCGCGCCGCAAACGCAGGCGACCCAATCTCCTCCGCCGTCGCGAACTCTTCTGCCATCTCTACATTTTGTGGGACCGTGTATAGCAACGAACGCACCAACCGGTCCAACTCCGCGTCCTCGATCAGCCGTGCCCGCTGTCCGCGCACCGACCCGCCCAGCACCCGCGACAAGCTCAGCACCGCCTTGCTTCCGCAAGCCAGGCAACACGGCGTGTTATTTGCGCTGATCATTTCACACTGCACGCAAAACACCGCCGTGGGAAGCGACACGAAATTAACGTCAACCGCCCTGAGCGTTCCCTGCATGTGAGTGATCCCTTCGGACTGATCGGGGAAAAATGAGAGTAAATTTTGTAGCGAGCCCGACCAAGTGACCGCAATGGTTCCGCTGTGGATAATCCGCCACCAGCGCCGATTCTGGTCAAAACTGGTTTGCGCAAGTCAAAGCGAAGAGCGATGACGAAAAACAGCGATGGGCTCTAGGCTTTGGGCTCTGGCAAGATCTCAAGGCGCAAACCCCAGGGCCCAGAGCCCAAAGCCCAAAGCCGCATCCCGCTCGAAGCTATAATTCCCGCATGTCCTTCCTACGCTTTCTAATGCTCATTGCTCTCGTAGTCTGGATCGGCGGAATTATTTTTCTGGCTTTCGTCGAAGCGCCCACCGCCTTCCATCCCGCCCTGCTCCCCACGCGCCACATGGCCGGCTCAATCGTCGGCCACTCGCTCGACGTCCTCCACTGGATGGGCCTGATCTCCGGCGTCGTCTTCCTGATCGCCTCAATGACCTACTACCGCATGACCGCGGGTCGCGCAAAGCCGCTAGCAATGCGCCATCTCCTAATCGCACTCATGCTCATCTTCACGGCGATCTCGCAATTCGCCATCTCGCCGAAGATGCACGCCCTCCGCGACCAAGCGGTAGTAATCGACAACCTCGCCCCCACCGACCCCATCCGTGCTGAATTCAACCGTCTTCACGTCTGGTCGGAAAAATTCGAAGAAGCGGTGCTGCTTCTGGGCTTGATCGCAACCTTCCGCACCGCGCAGGAGTTGAAATAAAGAACGGCTTTAGGCTCTGGGCCTTGGGCTTTAGGCCCTAACCACAATACGCAAAGCCGAGAGCCGAGAGCCGAAAGCCCAAAGCCAAGAGCCCAGAGCCGATTTTCATTTATCCTAATCAGTCGCCTTTACTGGCCACTGACCACTAGCCACTGGACACTTCTCTTATGAAATCCGGCATCATCGGCCTACCGCAAGTCGGCAAGACATCCCTATTCGGCATCCTGACGAAGCTCCATCTCTCCGAGCAATCTTTCTCCAACCCGCGCGAAGCGCACGTCGGAGTCGCCAAGGTCCCTGACGATCGCCTCGACAAGCTGGCCGCGCTCTACAACCCGAAGAAGCTCACGCACGCCTCCGTCGATTACGTCGACGTCGGCGCCATCGGACAGGAAGCCCTCAAAGAGACCGCCTACATCGGCCATCTGCGCCAGGTCGACGCGCTGATCCACGTCCTGCGCGCGTTTGAAAACGAGGCCATCCCGCACGTCGGCCCCATCGACCCGCTGCGCGACATCAAGAATGTCGAGTTTGACCTCATGGTCAGCGACCTGGGCCAGATCGAAAAACGTCTCGAGCGCCTCGAAAAAGATCTGAAGAAGATGAAGACACCCGACCTCGAAAAAGAAAACGAGCTCCTCATCAAAGCGAAAGCGCACCTCGAAACCGAAAAGCCGCTGCGCGAAATGGAAATGTCGCCCGAAGACAAGAAGCGCATCCGCGGCTTCATGTTCCTCAGCGAGAAGCCGATGCTCTACGTGCTCAACATCGGCGAGAGCACCGAGCTGGGCAAAGACCTCGAAGAGGCGGTCGCCAAATACAAGTTGACCGAAGTGGCGTCGCGCCCGAACGCGGGAGCCAGCGCCATCTGCGGCAAGGTAGAAGCCGAGCTGGCAGAGATGACCGACGAAGACGCCGCCGAGTTCTTGTCGAGTTACGGGCTGAAAGACAGCGGACTGTCACGGCTCATCCGCAAGAGCTATCACCTGCTGGGCCTGATCTCCTTCTTCACCGCCGGCGAAGACGAGTGCCGAGCCTGGACCATCCCGGCCAACAGCCGCGCCCAGGCCGCTGCCGGGGCCATCCACTCAGATTTAGAAAAGCACTTCATCCGAGCCGAAACCATCCGCTGGGATCAACTGCTGGAAGCCGGTTCCGAGGCCAACGCCCGCGCCAAAGGCACGCTAAGACTCGAAGGCAAAGACTACATCGTGCAGGATGGGGACGTGATGCACATCAGGCACTCGGGATAGTGAGGAAGAAGAGAAGAAAGTCATGAACCTCACCACAAAGTAAGGGGCGATGTCATCCTGACCGGAGTGGAAGGATCCCTACTATTTTTCCGCTCTTTCACAGTTAAGGATTCAGGTTTTGGGTGGCGCAGCGCTTCAGCGCTGCGATTCGCAATTCAAACCAAATGCGGCTTCAGCCGCTGAGGGGCGGAATCGTGTGACGCGGCATTCCTGCCCGCGTCGGTGAATGTGAACTTTGCCGCTTGCTAGCCTAGCCTCCGTATACTGCTCAAATGAGCTTTTTCGACCTGTCGCAACTCAGCTTCGAGGAGTTCGTCAGCTTCTTCTTCGATCACGACATAGCCACTGAAGAGTATTGGTATCAAAACCCTGAATTCGACAGCGAGTTGGATGACGAGGGGGTTGCGTCGCCACCAGTCATTGTTGAACACATGACTTGCCTGTTCACGAATTTCGCGGGCACGGTTTCAAAGTTCTCATTACAGCAAATAAACGCCGCGATATGGGCCATGTTCACCTACGGCTCTTTTCGGCTGCAGAAGCACCTTTGGCTGCCTTCAGTACCGTTGCCAGCGCGGCTCCAATGTATCCGCTCGATGTATTTCGTGTACTCCGACTTCGTAGCAAAATCCACCGTGCCCGAGATGGAAAACTGTTTTCAAATGTGGTGGGATTTCGTGGCGAGCAGTTTCTGGGAGCAACTTATCGGGAGAATTGAGGAAGGCAACGTCGCAGCATTGAACACAGAACAGAGGGAATTATTGGACGCTATGTTCGAGACGTTATCAAAACTCTTGCTTCTGCCTGACGAAAGAACGCAAGGTTATGCACTACATGGTCTGGGACATCTCCACCATCCGGGCGTGCAAAAACTCGTGCAAAAGTTTCTCGACGAGCATCGGCACAAAATGAGTGACGACAGTATTCGCTGGATTGAGATGTGCAGGGATGGCAAAGTAATGTGAGCTGAGGCAGACGGGACGCGGCACAAGCTTGCGCCCTCACCGCCTCCGCCGCTTCGTCCCAACCTGCTCTTCCTCAATCACCGCAAACTGTATCTTCTTCTCCACCGGATCGATCCGATCCACCAGCACTCTCACCCGATCCCCAAGGCTGTAACTCTTCCGCGAGCGCTGCCCGATAATCTGCCGCGTGTTCTCGTGATAGGTGTACCGATCATCCTCCAAGGTAGGCAGCGGCACCAGCCCCTCGACAAACAAATCCGTCAGCTCCACAAAAAATCCAAACTTCGTAACGCTGATGATCAACCCATCGAACTCTTCCCCAATCCGCCGCTCCATGAACTTCGCTTTCTTCCATTCCATCAACTCGCGCTCAGCATCGTCAGCGCGGCGCTCGGACTGGCTGGACTCTTCGGCGATGGAGTGGAGCTCTTCGATGGGAATTAGGCCGGTCAATGGCATGTGTGATTTTTGATGGGCGTCGTGATCGAGGCGCTTGGACCAGGGAGACGGCGCTCCCTCAGCGGCTGAAGCCGCTTTCTTTTCCGGCTTCTTATCGGCACGACTGAAGTCGTGCCCTTCTCGGTCTTGTCCTGCCGTTCCCGCGGGAGAGACGCCGACCGGAACCTCGCCATCGGTCTTCTCCGCCGACTCCCTCAACACGCTCTTCAAAATCCGGTGCACAATCAAATCCGGATACCTTCGAATCGGCGAAGTAAAGTGCGTATAAGTCGTCGCCGCGAGCGCAAAGTGGCCGGCATTCTCCTCCGAATAGCGCGCCTGGCGCAGCGACCGCAGCATCAGAAAACTCAGAATCCGCTCCTCCGGCTTGCCCGCAATCTTCGCCGTCAGCTTCTGATACATCCGCGGCGTGATGTGCACTTCCTTCGGCACCTCAATCTCTCTCGCGCGTTTGCCCGTCCCATGCGCCGCGCGCCGGTCGGTCTTCATCTGCATGCGCTCGATCGGCAGCGCACCGACGCCCAGCGAATACCCAAACGTCGCGGCAATCACCTCGAAGTCGTAAACGCGCTTCGCATCCGGCTTTTCGTGAATGCGGTAGAGCGACGCCACGCGCTTCGACTCCAGATAATGCGCCACGCACTCGTTCGCCGAGAGCATGAACTCTTCAATCAGCCGGTGCGCGATGTTGCGCTCCGAGCGCGTGATGCTCTTCATCAGCCCAAACTCGTCAAACTCAATCACAGGCTCCGGCAAGTCGAAATCAATCGAGCCGCGCCGCTCCCGCTTCCGGTTCAGAATCTGCGCCAGGTCCCGCATCAGCTCAAAATGCCCGACCAGCGCGGCATACCTCGCCCGCGCCTCCGCGTCCCCCTCCAGCACCGCATTTACTGCCGTATAAGTCATCCGCTCCGCCGAGCGAATCACGCCCTCGTTGATCTCATATCCGACGATCTCGCCCCGATGATCGATTTCCATCGTGCAAGACATCACCAGCCGGTCCACCTGCGGCCGCAAACTGCAGATATCGGTCGAGAGTTCGAGCGGCAGCATGGGCACGGCGCGATCGGGAAAATAAACGCTGGTCCCACGCAGCCGAGCCTCCGCATCCAGCGCCGAATCCGGCGTCACATACTGCGCCACATCGGCAATATGAACCTGTAATTCGTAGTTGCCATTCGCCAGCATCCGCACATGCACGGCATCGTCGAAATCGCGAGCCGTCTCGCCATCGATCGTCACAATCGGCAACGAGCGATAGTCCCGCCGCCCGCGCATCTCGCGCGAAGACACCGGCTCGATGGCCTCAGACTCCGCAATCACTTCGGCCGGAAACCGATGCGGCAGATGAAACTTCCGGATCATGATCTCGACATCGACGCCAAAATCATTTTCTTCGCCAAGAATCTCAATCACGCGGCCGCGCGGATTCTGCGTAGCGCTAGGCCAATCCGTAAGCTCGACATCGACAACAACGCCCTCTAGGTCGACCCACTCCGTATGCCGGGCCGCCTGATCCCCAATGACGCGGTCGCGAGCGTTGCTATTCCGGTTTTCGTTTGTGCCCTTGGTGGTAGAAGCTTCTGGATATTCCATCCCCGGGGGAATGACAATTTCCGAAGCAAGCTTCTCATCAATCGGCTTCACATAGTTCCGCCGCCGGTCATAATGAAAAATTCCCACTACAGTCGGATGAGCCCGCGAAACCGACCGCACCACGCGCCCCTCAGCCCGCCCATCGGGACGGAACGCCGTAACTTCCACCAGCACGCGATCCCCATGCATCGCCGACCCAACTGCAGGCGGCGGAATGAATACGTCCCCAGCCAGACGCGCCTTCAAATTCGCATCCAGCGTCGCCGCATCGGGAATCACGAATCCGAATCCATCCCGATGCATGCTCAACCGCCCAACCAGCATGTTCCGCCCAGCCTTAGCCTGCGGAATGGCATACCGCCCATCAATCTCAACCAATTCCCCCCGACGCACAAGCTCATGCAGCCGGTCAGCAAGCTCGCGACGAGCGTCGCCCCGCGCCCCAAACTCATGCAAGAGTTGCTTGTGGCTAGCCGTCTTCTTAGGCTGCCGCGCAATATGTCGAAGGATGGAAGAATCCGAAGATTGAGTCATTGAATCATTGAGGTATTGAGTTATTGAACCACTGAGTGAGATTCTTCAATCGCTCAATACCTCAATGATTCAATACCTCAATAAAGATATTTCTCCTGCAAAATCCGCCGATGATGCAGCTCATGCCCGGCAATGATGTAAACAATCGCCCGCGCCGTGATCTCTTTATGATTCGCCGTCCCCCGCCGCTCCGCCGCCTCCGCATCCAGATGCCGCACCAACTGCACGGTCGCATTCCGAATCGTCGCGAACTCCTGCAGCAAATCGTCAACCGTCCGCCGCCCAAACTTTCCGGTCGCAATGTAATCGTCCTGCTCAAATCCCTCAATCGGAGTCTTGTCTCCGCGCGCAATGCGTAGCACGCGATAGCTCATGATCCGCTCGGTGTCGTTGACGTGCCCAAGCACTTCCTTCACGCTCCACTTTCCTGGCGCGTACCGAAACTCGCCCCGCTCAGCGCTAATCTTACTCAGCAGATCGCGCGTCTCCTGCGCCTGCTTCTGCAAAGTCGCCACAATGTCATCGCCCTTAACCAAAGAAACATACCGCTCGTAATACGGATCGTATTCCGAAGCCGCAGGCCGTTGAATGCTAGCTGCAATTGCGCTCATGAATTTCTCTCCGAGTAGTCTGCCGAATTTCCTAGCCCCATCTTATCGTGCCGTTCTCGTTAAGGACATTTTGGCTCCAGGCGTTAGGCTTTAGGCGCTGGGCTCCAAACTCTCCGAAACGCAATGAAGAGAACAAATAAGAAGTCAAGCCCAAAGCCTAAAGCCCAACGCCCCGAGCCCAATGCCACCTCTTTCGTGCTACGAAAATTTGCCGCGCCACCCGGCAACGATTACCCGCTCCCCACCGTCGTCCGCCGGACACAAGAATCACGAAAGCCACGAAAACCCCTACAAAAAGCTGGATTTCCACAGCTTCGCCGCCCCCGCGCCGGAGTAGAATCGTTTTGGCCACAGAAGTGCGGCGTGGTCGTCATTCCCTTATCAGGAAAGGATTTCGAGCAAATGTGGAAGCCCACGAATCAACCTGCGACACCCGGCCGGCCAGGTGAGCCGGAACGTCCGGCGCCCATGCCGACGGCTGCCCCCGTGGCCAGCGAGCCCCCTTCCGCCCCACGTCCAACCGTGACCACCACCTCCGACCAGGCCACGATCGGCAAGTCGCTAGTCATCAAAGGCGAGGTCACTGGCTCCGAGTCTCTTTATATTGACGGGCGCGTCGAGGGATCGATCAATCTCTCCGGCAATCGCGTCACCGTCGGCCGCAACGGCGTAGTCTCCGCCAACATCAACGCCCGCGAGATCGTCGTTCTTGGCAAAGTCCGCGGCAATCTTACCGCCAGCGATCGGGTCGATATCCGCAGCGACGGTTCGCTCACGGGCGACGTAGTCGCGGCGCGCATCTCGATCGAAGACGGCGCCTTCTTCAAAGGCGGCATCGACATCCGCAAAGCCGGCGGCAAAGCGGAAGACGCGAAAGCATCCTCCGCCTCAGTCTCGACCCCCGAACCCGCCATCGCTGCGCGCGCGTAGGATCGGTTCTCGGCTTTCGGCCTTCGGATCTAGAACCGCAGACCGAAAGCCGAAGGCTGCTGCGATTTCCAAGCCTTTTTTGAACTTCGGAGTCCTCAATGACGATTTAGTCGAGAGCCGAAAGCTGTTTTACGGTTCTCGCCCCGATGCCATAGTCTCCGCGCTCTGTCCCTCAGCAACGCGGGGCTATGCGATCGCTCTTCTTCTCCGCAAATCTCCCGGCAGTTCCGATCGCAGCAGCCACAATCCTGCCGCGACGGCTGCGGCCCAGGTGAGAGATCCAAGTGCGAGTGCCTCCACGTCCGCCGCGCGACTTCCATTCAACGACACAATTCGCATCACTTCATAACTCAGCGCGGCCGAAATGATCGCCACGACCGCCGACTTCCCCAACTCCTTCCAGTTCAATCCACCAAGCGGGACCATGCCGCGAACATGCAATAACAGTGCAGTAACCAGAGTGTTGGCCAAAATACCCAGATCCGATGCAATCGCCAATCCCGTGACCGACAGCGTGTGAAATAGAAACGAGTACACCGGTAGCGAAGCCACCGTAATCAAAGTCGTCGCCACCATCGGGGTCAGAGTGTTTCCCGACGCATAAAACGCCCGCGCATACAAATTCTGGCTCGACCACAGGGCCAGCGAAATCGAGAACCAGAAGAAATAAAGCCCCGTCGACTCCGAATCCGCAAACGTAAAATGTCCGCGCCGGTAGACCAGATCAATCAGGGGCACCGCTATCGCCATCATCCACCCGGTAAACAGCAGCGACGCCGCACTGATCCGATACACCGACGCATTCACCGTCGCGGCAAACTCCTCAAACTTCCTTTCTCCATACAGCCGCGAAAAAAATGGCAGCGAAGCCTGCCCGGTCGCTTGACCCAAAATCGCTATCGGCACCGCAAACAGCCGTTTCGCATAATTCAGGCGCGCAATGTCGCCAATCCCGCTTGAAGCGAAATAGCGCAGAATCCAGTCATCCGCCGCTACCAGCGACACGCCCAGCATCAGCGGAATCGAGAGCCGTACCCACTCGCGAAACGCCGGATTCTTCACGTCGAACGAGACGCGATACCCGGTCCCAATCCTCGCCGCCCCGATGGCATTGATCAGGAACGGCCCGGCAAAGCTCCCAATCAGCGCCCCGTATGCCAGCGACGCAATCCCAAATTGCCGCCCTCCAACCACGCCTCCGCCAATGATGAACACGTTGTAGATCAGCGGCCCGAACGCCGGCATCAGAAACAGCCGGTGCGAAAGCAGTACCGCTGAAACCACTCCGCCCACATAAAAGAAGATCTGCGCCGGCAGCAGAATTCGCGTCAGATGCACGCACAGGGACAACTGCTCGGCAGTAAATCCATGAAACATCCACCGGCAGAACTGCGGCGTGAAAACCTCGGCAATCACCGTGCCCACAATCAGCACGCTCGTCATCACCGTAATAATGATCGAGAACGTCGTCTGCGCGTCGCGCTCGCGTTTCTCCGCCACAAAGCGCGTATAAATCGAAATAAACGTGATCGCCGCCGACCCGCCCGCGACCATGTAATTCAGCCAGTCCGGCAGTGTGAACGCCGCGACATAAGCGTCAGTCTGCTGCCCCGCGCCGAACGCATACGCAATGTAAGCCTCGCGAACGTATCCGATCACGCGCGAAAGCGTGATCGTAGTCATCATCAGCAGAGTCGCCGAAAACGCCGTATGCTGGTGCGACGGCCGGAGAAATCGCAACAAACGCATCACTGGCAGGTTATCGCATCCGGCACGCCCATAACCCGGCGAGAACCGGAAAAGGCAATCACTGGTGACGGTCACGGGTCCAACTGAGGGCTGACGGCTGAGAGCAGCGGGTTCCTCCCAGATTCATCACCATTTCGCTGTTCCGCCATCACAGGCAAGCCTCGGCATCGGCGCTACTCTCCCATCCATGCACCTGACCGATGCCGTCAAATCGCTCATCAACCGCAAGGCCCTGCAACCGATCGCGCTCCCGCTCTTCAATGGCCTCGCCCGCGCCCGCCACGGCAGCGTCGAGCGCATCTTCCTCGACCACGGCCTCTGGATCCATCAGACCACGCGCGGCTTCTTTGCTTATCACCAGCCGTATCTGCGGCTCGATCTGCGCCGCCTCGATGAATCCGCACGCCGCAACTTCCTCTGGGGATTCGAACCAGGCCCCGGCGACATCATTGTGGATGTTGGTGCCGGTGTCGGTGAGGAAACACTGACCCTGTCGCGCGCCGTCGGAGAGCGCGGCAAGGTCGTCTGCATTGAAGCTCACCCGCGCACCTTCCGCTGCCTCGAGAAACTGGTGCAGTATAACCGTCTGACCAACGTCATTCTGGTTCACGCCGCAGTCACCGAGCCGGGCCGCTCATTCATCAGCATCGAAGATGGCGACGAGTATCTCGCGAATCGCGTCGGCGCATTCGGCGTGACAGTCGCGGCAACTACGATCGACCAGATTTGCGCCCGCCTGAACCTCGGCCGGATCCACTTCCTGAAGATGAACATCGAAGGCTCGGAGCGCCTGGCCATCAAAGGCATGTCCGGGACGCTGCGCAACACCGAAGTCGTCTGTATCTCCTGCCACGACTTCCTCGCCCAACGCGCCACCGACAGCGCCTGCTGTACAAAGAAGGAAGTCCGCCAATTCCTCGAGCGCAGCGGGCTAGAGGTCATCGGCCGCAGCGATCCCGCCCTCCCCGCCTACGTACAAGATCAACTCTGGGCCTACAACCGTTCGAAACCCAAGTAGTGCGGCGTACTCGCTGTCCGCCGATGTCTCTCCTCGAAGCAACTCAATGCCGGACCTTGGACTCGCAATTCGAATCGATTCTGGACCTTTACAGGGTCCAACCAAGATCCGCGAAGAGGGAGTATGGCAGCGAGCAAAATAAAAAGGACAGCCCGGAGCCCCCCAAGGCCGTCCTTATGATCCCTCCCGGTTAGAAGGGCAACTGTCTACAGGGTAGTCCGGAGACATTTCCAGAAGGTTGCGGTTCTGTGAAAATGCGATGAAAATTCCCCCCCGCATCGCTCGGGACGAGGCTCATCTGGGATCGGATGGATTTTCTAAACTGAGAATTGAGAACCGGGAACTGAGAACCTCTTCCTGTGATCTATGACCTAATCTCGCTGTTCAGCCATCACGCCCCAGTGTGACCACTCGCGTAGCGCACCGCTCCACCCGCGCTGCTATAGTGAGTATCGGATTCATCGCATGACATCGCGCAAAACCGACCAATCGCACCGCCTGCAGAAGCGCGC
>Ga0335070_10006221_pt1 | contig 14051 bp, 13 predicted proteins | sample Lox_Sample_13_FD_206722 | JGI IMG/M metagenome (GOLD analysis project Ga0335070, IMG submission 206722) | Soil microbial communities from Loxahatchee National Wildlife Refuge, Florida, United States - Lox_Sample_1.3 | ecosystem: Environmental > Terrestrial > Soil > Wetlands | place: USA... | reverse complement strand
GTGCGGCGCCACCGCGGGCCACGACCCGAAAGAGGATCTCCGCTACGTGTGGACGTTCGAGATCAAGATCATCGGCTCGAACAGCTTTTACGACGACAATCTAAAGGGCCTGATGGAGCTGATCGGCCAGGGCAAGATGAAACCGATGATCGACAAGGTCCTGCCGCTCGAGCGGGCGGCCGAAGGCCTGCGTCTGATCCAGGATCGCGAGGTCATCGGCAAAGTCGTGATCACGCCGTAGAGGAACCGGCCATGAGCGAAGAAAAACCGACGATCGAAAAAGTCCAGGCGATGATCGAGCGCGGGCCCTACCACAAGTGGTTGGGGCTGAAGGTGACGGCGCTGCAGGATGACGGCATCGAGATCAAGGCCACCTGGCGCGAAGAATGGGTCGTCAATCCGGACCGCCGCTACACGCACGGCGGCATCCTGGCGGCGCTGGTCGATCTCACCGCCGACTGGGCGATGGTCGGCAAGCTGGGGCGCGGGGTTCCGACCATCGACCTGCGGGTCGACTATCACAGCGCCGCCATGCCGGGCGACCTCATCTGCCGCGGCAAGGTGGTGCGCATGGGCGGACAGTTCTCGACCGCCGAAGCGCACATCTTCGATGCCGCCGGCAAGCTTCTCGCGAGCGGCCGCGGCACCTACTTCACGGCGCCGCCGAAGGCGTAAAGGTCAGTTCGGCGGCGATGGCGGCCTTTCGCAATCTCGGTGATCTGATCCGCCGGGACCGCGATCTCGGCAAGATCGCGGTCATCGATCTCGGCGGTGAATCGGCGCCGCGCCAGTTCACCTATGCGCAACTCGACGACATGGTACGCGGTGTCGCGCGGAGCCTGCTCAGCCGCCGCCTGCGGCGGGGCGACCGTGTGGCTATCCTGTCGCTGAATCGCACGGAATATCTCGCCGCGTACTACGGAATCATGCGTGCCGGCCTTGTCGCCGTGCCGGTCAACTTCAAATTCCCCAAGCCGACGATCGAATTCATTCTCCGGGATTGCGGCGCCAAGCTCGTCTTCTGCGATGCGCCACGGCGCGCGCAGTGTCCGGCCGATCTTCCGGCGGTGACGTTCGGCGGCAGCGGATCGGAGGCGTTCGACCGCTTCCTCGACCCAGGTCCGTTCGAGAGCATCGTGCCGACGCCTGGCGAGCCGGCGATGTTCCTCTACACGTCCGGATCGACCGGGACGCCCAAAGGCGTGGTGCTGTCGCATCAGAGCCATATCTGGGTGGTGGAGACGCGGCTCGCCGGTCAGGACCTGTCGCGCCACCGCTATCTGATCGCGGCGCCCCTGTATCACATGAACGCCTTGGCACTCAGCAAGCTCGCCTGCGCGGCGCATGCGACGATCGTGCTCCTGCCGCAGTTCGCGGCCCGTGCCTATATCGAAGCCATCGGCCGCTATGGCTGCACGTGGCTGACCGCCGTGCCGCCGATGATCGCGATGATGCTGCGGGAAGCGGACCTCCTGATTGCGACCGATCTCAAATCGGTCGAATTCATCCGCATGGGTTCGGCGCCGGTCAGCCCGGGACTGATGCAGGCCATTCATCGCACCGTTCCGCAGGCGAAAGTCACCAACGCGTACGGCACGACGGAGGCCGGTCCGGTCGTGTTCGGTCCGCATCCGAAAGGATTGGCGCAGCCGGAAGCGTCGGTCGGCTATCCGCACTCCGAGGTACAGCTTCGGCTGGTCGACGGCAGCCGCCGCGACGCGGACGAGGGTGTGCTCGAGATGAAATGTCCGGCCCTGATGCTCGGATATCACAACCGGCCGGAACTGCGGCCATTCACGACGGACGGCTACTATGTGACCGGCGACGTGTTTCGCCGCGACGCCGACGGCTTTCACTACTTCGTCGGCCGGACCGACGACATGTTCGTGTCGGGCGGCGAGAACATCTATCCCGGCGATGTCGAGCGCATGCTCGAGCGCCATCCGGACATCGCGCAGGCGGCGGTCGTGCCGATCGCGGACGACATCAAGGGCCAGAAGCCGGTCGCGTTCGTGGTCGTGAAAGACGGCCGCGCCCCGACGGAAGACGGCATCAAGCAGTTCGCGCTGGCGAACGCCCCGGCCTATCAGCATCCGCGCTTCGTGTGGTTTGTCGACCGGCTGCCGCTGGCTGCGACCAACAAGATCGACCGCGCCGCATTGCATCGCATGGCCGCGGAGCGCATCGCATCGGCGCGGGTGCCTTAACAGGCCTCGAGACCCGCTCGCCTGCCGCGACCGCCGCCGGTTACTGGGCGGGGGCCCGGTCCCGATAGAAGATATGGTCGCCGATACGGGCGACGCGGACCATGGAGGGCGCCCAATCCGGCGCCACCGACACGGTGTGGAAATAGGTGCTGCCTTTGACCGGGTCCGCGGCCGGTTCGGCGAGTGCCGTGCGTGCGACGCGCTGCGCCGTCTCCCACGCCGCCTTATCGGTGGGCCAGCCGTTCACTTTCTGTCGGTCTTTGGTCCAGGAGAAATAGCCGTCCTTGAAGACGACGTCGCAGACGGTCGGCGAGCGCTTGGCGGCGGCGCGGTTGATCGTCACGTAGGCGACCGCGAGTTGCCCTTCCAGCGATTGATTGCGCGATTCGTGATAGACGTTCAGCGCAAGGCACAGCAGATCGCTGCCCGACACGTAGCCGGATTTTGGATCCGCATGAGCCGGTGCCGTCGCGAGCAATGCGCCGGCCGCGCAGGCAGCGGCGGCCGAAACCGTCCTCATGAAGCGAGCCGATCGCTGCGTGGGTTCAGCCATGACAGCCTCCTGGCCAGATCCATGCCCCTCAATCCCTCTCGCCCCTTAAAACGAAAAAATGATCGTTCGGTTCCTTTTTGGTCAGGCCGGAAAGGCTGATTCGATCGCCGACACCACGATCGCGATGGTCTTCTCGCGGCCGACGCCGTCGCAGGCCATGATCGCGCGGATGACCGGATCGAAGGTTTCTTCGAAGGCGAAGGCCTTCGTCGCCGTCAGTGCATCAGGACGCTCCTCAAGAATGTCATGCGCGATCATGCTGGCCTCCGGCGGCTGACAAGGCGGATTCGCGAGACAGAGAAATTCGTGAAGCCATCGTCATGACGCGCGGCGTGCGGCAAGTCCGGCGCGCCGGCCGATGGGAACGCGATTTGACAGGCGAGGCGGGCGGCCGCGAAGCACCGGCGGCAGCCCCGCCACGACCGGCGCCGACGATGTCCACCCATGAGCGTGCGCGAGGGCTTCGACATATCCCCGATGCCACTGCACGGCATCGTGGTGCAGAAGCTTCACGATCATCCGGCGCCACCGCTCCTGCCGCTCCTGCAACGGCATCTGCAGCGCCGTGCGAAGGGCCTGTGCGACTTTCCCGGTGTCGCGCGGATCGACGAGGAGAGCGTCGCTGAGCATTTCCGCGGCACCGGCGGAACGCGACAGGATCAGGACGCCGGGATCGCGCGGGTCCTGCGCGGCGACGTATTCCTTCGATGCGATGTTCACGCCGTCGCGCAGCGGCGTTGCGAGTGCCACGCGGGCGAGGCGCGCCAAGGCGGCCAAGGAACGTTGCGGCAGCTTCGCGTAGATGTCGAGGACCGGCATCCAGCCGTGCGTCATGAAGCGGGCATTGATGCGCTCGACCGCGCTCTGCTGCTCCATGCGCAGCTCGAGATAGCCGGGGACGAGCGTGCGCGACGGTGCGGTGACCTGGACCAGGGTGGTGGCGCAGCGAAACCCCTGAAAGTCGCGGAGCAGGGTTTCATACGCCTGCAGTCTCTCGCTCAGCCCTTTGGTGTAATCGAGACGCTCGGTGCTGAGGATGACCTGGCGGTCGTGCAGGCAGCGACCGAGGCGGACCGCGCGTTCCGCGATCTCGGCGGACGACGCCGAGGCCATATGGAGACGCGTGTTGATGCCGACCGGAAACACGCCGGTTCGGGGCATGGCCCGCGGTCCGGCGCTTCGGCTGCCGACCGCGAAGCGTGTCGAAGCGACGCGCATGAACTTCTCGAAATTGAGCTCATCGTGCCGGGTCTGAAATCCGATAAGATCGTAGGCGGCAAGATCGCTGGCCAGCTTGCGATGCCAGGGCCAGCCGGCGAGCCCTTGCGGCGCCGGGAACGGCGCATGCAGGAAAAGTCCGATCGGACAGCCGATGCCCGCCCGCCGCAGCGCGCCCGCCAGGGGGATCAGATGATAGTCCTGGATCCAGATCCGATCGTCGTCGCGGAGCAAGGGGATCAGCTGCGCGGCGAAGATCGCATTCGCCGAATGATAGATCGCGAGGTCTTCCGGGTGGAATCGGACGTGTTCGGGCATGTCGTGGAGCAACGGCCACAGCGTTCCGTTCGCGAAACCGTTCAGGTATCCGTCGAACTGCGCTTCCGTCAGATCCATGGCGAAGAAATCGACGGCGCCGCCGGTCGGTGCGCACGCCACACGACGTACGGCATTGTCGGCCGCGAGGCGGCCACTCCACCCAAACCACAGCACGCCCGCGTCGCCGTGGAGCGCCGCCGCCATTGCGCCGGCCGCGTCGCCGTCGCGCGCGACGCTCGCGCCAAGCGGAATGCGATTCGAAACAACGACCAGTCTGGCAGCCATGATGTTCCCCCGATGCGTCCGGGCCGCGAGTTCGACCGGCTGTTCGCCAGGCATCGCCGTTTGCGGGCAATGCTGTGATCGCACTCGTGACAATCTTTGTACGAAGACTTGGCCGGACCTGGCCGTGATCAGCGGGGAACAAATTAGAGACCGCCGGGGGAGGCGAATATCGGGGCGAATCCCGAGGCGCGCCGTGGAATCCACCTAGAAAATGCGCGAAGGCCCGGGATTCGCCCACCGCCGTTAACGTTTGGCGCCGGCGCCCGGTCCGCGCGGGCTCGAACCGAGCCTGTGGATTATTCTTCGGGCGAGACGAGTCCGTGCCTGATCGCGTAGCGGACCAGGCCGGCGAGGTCGTGAATGTCGAGACGCTCCATCAGGCTCGCGCGATGCGATTCGATGGTCTTGACGCTCGCATCGAGGAGCTGGGCGATCTCCTTGCTCGATTTGCCCTCGGCGATCAGCTGCAGGATCTCGCGTTGGCGAGGCGTCAGCTGCTCGAGCGAGCTCGTCTTGACTTCCGTGCGATTGAGATAGGCATCGATCACGTGTTTCGAAATCGCCGGGCTGAGGAAGATCTCGCCGCGGGCCACCGACGCGATCGCCAATTCGAGCTCGTTCGGCGGCGATCCCTTCAGCACATAGCCCGACGCGCCGGCGCGCAGCGCCTGGAGCACGTAACTCTCGTTCGTATGCATCGACAGCACGATGACGCGGACCTGCGGGTGCTCTTTGACGATGCGCCGCGTCGCTTCCAGGCCGTTGAGGCCGGGCATCGAGATATCCATCAGCACGAGATCGGGCCGGTGCTGCTCGACCAGCTCAAGCGCCTCTCGCCCGTTGCTCGCCTCGGCAACGACCTCGACATCGGCGAAGTCGTCGATCAGTGAGCGCAGGCTCGCACGCACCAGCCAGTGGTCTTCGGTCAGAAGCAAACGTACGCGTGCCATCAGGCCGGAGCCTCCGGGCTCAGGAACGCGCTGGCGGTATTCAGAAACGCCCCCACTCTGAGCCCCCGATCGGAAAAATCTCGGGAAATCCGACGGTCACTATACCCCAGGGCGGGGCGAGCGACATCTTCTGTCTGTCATCACGCCGAATGTCCGCTAGGGAAGAGTAAGCATAGTCTTTTGGCGCTGGCTAGTGCTTGCCGGCGACGCGAAAGCGACAATCTGCCGGAAATTGCGCGATCCTCCTGGCGCGGCGGAGAGTGACGCAAAAAGGTAAGTACTTTCCCGCCCGTCTCTAGGGGATTCACCTGATAAGCAGCACGGTAGCGCCAGATTACTATCCGCGGTCGGCCTGTGACGGCACGTTCGGAATACGGGCGCGGAGAGATCATGAATACTAAGCCCGACCGCAGCGAACCTCACAGCCGGCGTCCGATGACCGTGATAACGGCATGGTCGTTCGTCGAGGCGGCGCCGCGCCGGAAGCGCGGAGCATTCCGCGAACCGAGTCGACACTACCTAAATCCTGTTCATAATGGGGCGATGGCGATGCCGACGGTGAGGCCAATGGGTTTGAGCCGTGTCTAGCTCGCTCCATGATGACAGCGGCGTCGCGATGCCTTCGGCGGCGGCCGATCTCTCCTCCATTGTCGTGCCCAATCTTGGCGGCCACGCGATCGAACTGCCGATCACCGCGAGCGTGCTTCTGGTCGATGACAATCCCGGGAACCTGTCGGCGCTCACGCAGATGCTGGAGGCGCTGGGACAGAATATCGTCCAGGCGACATCAGGCATCGATGCGTTGCAATGCCTGGCGCGGCAGGAATTCGCGATTGTCCTCATCCATGTCGACATGCCGGACATGGACGGTTACGAGCTCGCCGCATTGATCCGCCGGCGCGAGCGCTCGCGCGACATGCCGATCATCTTCATCACCGCGCTCAGCAAGGAGGATCAGGATATTTCCCGCGGGTACGCCCTCGGCGCGGTCGACTACGTCTTCAAGCCGATCGACCCGGTCGTGCTCCGCGCCAAGGTGTCGGTATTCGTCGATCTCTACAAGAAGACCGAGGCCGTACGCCGCCAGGCGGAACTCGAACGCCGCCTGCAGATGGAAAACCTGCGCGTGCGGACCGAGAAGATCGAGGCCGAACGGGCGCTCCGGCAGATCGAAGAGCGCCAGGCCCTGATCATCCGGTCGCTGCCCATCGCGCTCTATACCGCCGACCTGAAAGGCGGATTTGCCGGTCCGCGGTTCCTGAGCGAAAGCATCGCCGGCGCGGTCGGCTTCAAAGCCTCGGAGTTCATCGACGACGTCGACCTGTGGGCCGCACGGATACACCCCTCCGACAGGCCGCGGGTGCTGGCGCAGGTCGAGCTGGTCACGGAAACCGGCTCGATGTCGATCGAGTACCGGTGGCGTTGCGCCGACGGCTCGGAGAAGGTGTTTCTCGACCAGGCCGTCCTGGTTCGCGGTGAAGCCGGCGAACCGAAAGAGATTCTCGGAACCTGCCTGGACGTGACCTACCGCCGGCAGCTCGAGCAGCAGCTTGCGCATTCGCAGAAGATGGAGGCGATCGGTCAGCTGACGGGCGGCATCGCCCACGACTTCAACAATATGCTGAGCGTCATCATCTGGAACCTCGACGTGGTGACGCGGACGGTGAAGGGCAGCGGCAAGCTCTACGACCGCGCGCAGATGGCCTTGAACGGCGCCTTGAACTGCGCGGAGCTTATCCGCCAGTTGCTCGCGTTTGCCCGCCATCAGCCGCGCCAGCCCAAGGTGATAAATCTTTCCGAGCTGGTGCCGCGCATGGCCAAGATGCTGGCTCCTGTCCTCGGCGAACGCATCAAGGTCGGCGTCAGCATGGTCGACAACGTATGGCCGGTCTTCGCCGATCCGGCGCAGATCGAGTCGATCTTGCTGAACCTCGCGATCAACTCCCGCGATGCGATGCCGGACGGCGGAACGCTGATCATCGAATGTGCGCACGTCTACCACGACAACCCGGACCTTGAGCCTGCACCGGGCGAGTACGTCACGCTGTCGGTGACCGACACGGGTGCCGGCATGCCGCAGGAAGTGATCGACCGCGCGTTCGAGCCGTTCTTCACCACCAAGGAGTCCGGGAAAGGCAGCGGCCTCGGGCTCAGCATGGTTTACGGCTTCGCCAAACAGTCCGGCGGGCACGTCGCCATCGAGAGCAAGGTCGGCATCGGCACCACGGTACGTATCTTCCTGCCGCGGGGCGACGCGGAGTTGATCGCCGGCGCGCAGGCCGATTGGGACCGGGAGCCTGATCTCGTCGAGACCGGCCGGACCATCCTCGTGGTCGAGGACGATCCGGATGTCCGCGGCGTGACGGTCGCACGGCTGCAGGATATCGGTCATCACGTGCTCGAGGCGGATGGCGCGAACGCGGCACTCGATATCCTGCGCCGGGAGGCGCAGATCGAACTGATGTTCACGGACGTCGTCATGCCCGGCGGCATGAGCGGCCTCGATCTGGCGCAGCGGGCGTCGGAATTACGCCCGGGCCTGAAAGTGATCTATGCGTCGGGCTACGCGTCGTCGTTCCATGCGGCGCGCAGCGTCACGGGAGAGCTGCTGCAGAAACCGTATAGCGATCAGGATCTGCGCGCGGCGCTCAACCGCGCTTTCGGCGCGGCGACAGCTCCCGCCCCGGACCGCCGTCCGCCGACTCCTCCCGCCGACGATAGCCCGCGGGCTGCCTCCAGCAATTTCTGAAGACCGTCGCAGGTTTCCCGTCGCGCCGCCGCGCGCAGGGTTTTCGCCACCGCTGCGTGTATCGCTTGTGACCGGCATCACTGGCCGCTGTGCGTCCGGGTGCTAGCGTCTGGCGAGATACGGAGGCCACATGCTCCTGTGCCGAAACTTGCACCGCGTTAACGAACACGCGTCCCGGTCGCATCGCGTCCTGACGTTCGCAACCGGCGCTGATTGGCCGACCTGGGGTGCGTTGAACGGGGCGACACACGTCATCGAGGCCGTCCCGGCATTGCACACGGCTGTGCCGGCGGACCGGCAGGAGCGGGACCGCTTGCCGTTCGTCAGACGGGTTGCGTTCGATGTCTGTGCGGCACCCTGGCCCTTCCCGGATAAGCATTTCGACTTCTCGTTCTGTTCTCACCTGCTCGAGGACGTCCGCGATCCGCTCGTCGTACTGCGCGAGCTCAGCCGGGTTTGCCGGGCGGGCTACATCGAGACGCCGAGCCGCGTGCGCGAGATCTTCTCCAGGACGCGGTTTCCGCGGCTTGCGGCTTGGCTCGGCCGCACGCCGGAAGCCGGCTTTACCGCCCATCGCTGGTACGTCGAATACCTCGAAGGCGAGTTCCGCTTCCTTGCCAAGACGGCGGAGACGGTGAGCCGCCCGCAATACGTGCTGACCCGCGGCGAAGTCGGCCGGGACTTGAGCGAGGACGAAAGCGGCCTCGGCGTGTTCTGGACCGAGCGTATCGATGGGCGCGAGCTCGTGTTCCCGACTGCCGAGGACGTCGGCTACGAGTTGCGCGGCTTCAAGCAGCGGATCCTCTATCATCTGAAATCCGGCGACGCGGCGTCGCCGGTGCTGGGCGACGTCTGGCCCGCCTGAACGGCGGCGGCAAATCTCGTATCGCCGGATCGCCCGAATCTCGTATCACGGGGGCGGTTGCTTTATCCTGTTCGCCGAGGCTTGCGAACAGCAGGTGAGGCATGGCTGATACGACCGCGCAACCGGCGAAAACCGCCGTCATTCTCGGGACCGCAACGCCGGGAGGGGGCTTCCCGCTGTACGGTGCCGCGGTCATCGATGCCTTGCGGGACGTCGATCCGACGCTCGTGATCGAGCCGCGCAACACCAAGGGCAGCACGGAGAACGTGCCGCTGCTCGAAGCCGGCCAGCTCGACATCGCGCTCGTACAGGGCGAGGTCGCCTACGAGGCCCTGTCCGGCATCGGCCGGCCGCCGGCGCCGCTCAAGATCGTCGCCGCCATGTATTCGACCCCCGGCATGTTCGTGCTCCGCGCCGACAGCCCCGCACGTCGGATCGCGGATCTGCGCGGCAAGCCCGTCGCTTTCGGCGCGCGCGGCTCAGGGTTGGTCATTCTCGCCGGCTACGTGCTCGACGGCTTAGGTCTCGACCGCGACAAGGATTTTCAGGCGGTCTATCTCGACAAGGCGGGAGACGGCCCGGCGATGGTCCTGGACGGCCGTGTCGCTGCGTTGTGGGGCGGCGGCATCGGCTGGCCTGGCTTTACGACGGTCGCGGCGAGTCCGGGCGGCGCCCGGTTCATCGCGCCGGACGCGCAGGAATCCGAGCGCATCCGTGCCAAACATGCGTTTCTCAAGCCGCTGACAATCGCCGCCAACAGTTATCCCGGACAGACCGGGCCGATCTCGTCGGTGGGCTCGTGGAGCTTCATTCTGGCCCGGCCGACGCTCGATGACGGCGTGGCCTACCAGATCGCGCGCGCGCTGCATCGCGGCGAAGCCGCGCTCGGCCGGCGCTTGGCACAGGCGCGCGAGACCACCGCGGCCAACACGGCGGCCGCGGCACCGCGGCTGGACCTTATCCACCCCGGCGTCATGCGCTACCTGCGCGACGCCGGGATCGTTCGTTAAGTCCGCTGGGCTCAGCGCCGGTGGTGGCGTTCGTACTCCGAAATCCAGGCCAGCGCGATCGCAAAGAACACAAACGCGCCGATCACCAGCGACAGATAAGCCGTTTCACCAGCTGACATGGCACATTTCCTCCAGTGAGATGCGCCAAGCATGGCCGGCCGGCCTAGCCCAATTCTTTGACCTAGATCAAATTTTGCGGGTTAACGGGTTAGCCGAGCTCGAACGAGGTCATCCCGAAGACCTCGCGCAACGATATTTCCGGCGCCGGACCGGTATACATGCGGGCGGTCTCGAACACCGGCTTGAACTCGTGCCGTTCGGCCAGCCGGATGCCGGCCAGGTTCGGCTCCGGCGGGTCGATGAAGACCTGGGCGTTGCCAGCTTTGCCCGCCAACGCCAGGAACAGGGCTTCGGCGCCTTCGTCGTCATCGGCGAAGAGCGGCCCGATCTTGAATCCGGTCCGGCAGGGCCGGATGACCCCATAGCCCGCGATATGGCCGTCACGCATCAGGGCGATGGTGGTCGTGCCCGGGCGCGTCATCCATAGGCTGAGGAAAGTCGGCCGGCTGGCGGGGAAGTGGCGGCGGTCGTACGCCTGCAGAGCGGAAAACGATACGCCGGACAAGGGGACGAGCTGGCCGGCGCGCGTACCCGCCGGCGGCAAGCCGGCGGCACGCCCGCCATAGCGGATATTCCGCCACGCCAGGATGAAGCCCGATTTGATGTAATTCCGCTGCTGCGCGATCACGCCGTCGAGGCCGATATTGTATCCGGCCAGGCGCCGCATGCCGGCGAGCCAGGTCTTCAATCCATAGCCTTGTCCGCGGAACGCCGGCTGGACCATATAGAAACCGAGGAAGGCGAAGTTCTCCGGGTAGGTGACCACGGAAATGCACGAAACCGGCGTGCCGGCGCGCTCGCCCAGGAGGAAGCCGTCGGGATCGGCGGCGTGAAAGCATTCGCCGTCATGGATGCCCGGGTTCCAGCCCTCCTGCGCCGCCCAGTCGAGGACCAGCCCCATATCCTCGCGCGGCAGCACGCGGATGCTGAGATCGTGCGGCGCGTTCAGCCGCGACGCCGGCGTGCCGGCGCTTGCCGCCCCGCCGCCCCGCATGGGCATCCCGGTCTGTAGTCCTGCGCTCACCGCCATCCCCCCGCCGTCCCGCGATCGGTCCAGGCGAGGGAAAATAGCAGATCGGCGCGCGCTTCACATCAGCCAGGGCACATCAGCCGGGCACAAAAATCGCGCGGCCGGCCCTTTTCAGGGCCGGCCGCTTTGGATCGGCATTGCTCCGGACGCGGGAGGAATCAGCTGGACCAGGTGCCGGGACGGGTGGCGGTCCGTTTCTCGGCCCGTTTCTCGGGAAGGTTCGGCGCCGCGCGGCCTGCGCGCGAGCGCGCCGCGACCGCGCGGCTGCTCGGGCGCCCCACCGCGCGACGCGGGCGGGCCTGCCGGTAGAAATCGAGCGGCACGAGATATTGCAAGCGGCCGCGGATCTGGGCGCGGGCCTGGGCGAGCAGGCGCTCGACCGTCTCGAGCGGCGTTTCGGTGATTTGGGCCGTCTCGGCGAGCGAGAACCCTTCCATCGACGCGAGCAGCATAACCTGCCGGCTCAGCGGCGGAAGCTCGGCCAGACCCTGGCACAAGGCGAGCTCGTCGACCGCCGGATCGGCGTCCGAGAGCGGGTATTCGCGGTCGATCATCCGCCACATCGTATGGAACAGCTTAAACAGGCCGAGGCGCACGTCGCCTTCGGTCGGCAAGCGCGCGGGCTCCGTCACGATGATGGAGAGCGAGGCCATGACATAGGAGTCGCCGGTCTCGCGCGACCCGGTGAGCGCGTGAGCATGGCGGCGCAGGTGCGGCAACCAACGGACGATCGTCTGAGAAAGTGGCTTCATGTCGCATTCCCCTCGTCTGAGCTTGCTCAGAAGCAGCGTGAACCAAGCGTCATCAGCCTAGCGCCACGCCCTTGCGTTGCAGGTGCAAATTTCAGGACTTTCCTGTGACAATTCTAAGGTTCGCCGCGAAAATCGTAGGCGATCCAGGCGTCTAGCGCGCGTCGAACGGACGCGGCTGCGTGCGCCGACGCGCGATGCGGCGCTATTCCGGCTGTTCGCGTGTCGTCAGGAACCGGATCTTGGGCCAGTGCTCTTTGGTGTAGTTGAGTTCCCAGCTGTTGCGCGCGAGGAAAACCGGAGCGCCGTCGCGATCCTCGGCGAGACTGCCGCGATTGCCGTCGACAAACTTCTTCAGCTCGGCCGGATCGTCGGCGGCAACCCAACGTGCCGTCTCGTAGGGTGCGGTCTCGAAGCCGGCCTTGACGTCGTATTCGGTCGCGATGCGGGAGGCGAGCACTTCGAGCTGGAGTTCGCCGACCACACCGACGATCCACTGCGCGCCGATCAGCGGCTTGAACAGCTGCGTCACACCTTCCTCGGCGAGATCCTCGAGCGCCTTGCGCAGATGCTTGACGCGCAACGGATCGGCGAGCTGGACGCGGCGCAGGATCTCGGGCGCGAAGCTCGGGATGCCCGTGAAGCGCACGGTCTCGCCTTCGGTCAAGGTGTCGCCGATGCGCAAGGTGCCGTGGTTCGGGATGCCAATGATGTCGCCCGGGTAGGCCTCCTCGGCCAGGGCCCGTTCGCGCGCCAGGAAGAACACCGGCGCGTTGACGGCGAGCATCTTGCCGGTGCGCACATGATAGAGCTTCATGCCGCGCTTGAAGCGGCCGGCGCACAGGCGGAAGAAGGCGATGCGGTCGCGGTGATTCGGATCCATGTTCGCCTGGATCTTGAACACGAAGCCCGCGACCTTGGGCTCGGAAGGGCCGACCGGGTGCGGCTTGGCGGGCTGCGCCCCCGGAGAGGGCGCGAAGCTGCCGAGGCCGGCGAGCAGCTCGCGCACGCCGAAATTCTTCAGCGCGCTGCCGAAATAGACCGGCGTCAGATGGCCGCCGCGATAGGCCTCGACGTCGAACGCCGGGCACGCCGCGCGCACGAGCTCGACCTCTTCGCGCAGCTTGGCCAGCGCCGCCGCCGGCAGGCGTTCGGTCAGCAGCGCATCGTCCAGGCCTTTGCATTGGATGGCCTCGGCCACGCGGTCGCCGCGCCCGGCGTCGAACAGCAGAAGCTGATCGCGCAACAGGTCGTAGCACCCCTTGAAATCGGCGCCCATGCCGATCGGCCAGGTCACGGGGGTGACGTCGAGGGCGAGGGTGGATTCGATCTCGTCCATCAGCTCGAAGGGCGACCGCGCCTCGCGGTCGAGCTTGTTGACGAAGGTGGCGATCGGCACGTCGCGCAGCCGGCAGACCTCGAACAGCTTGCGGGTCTGCGCCTCGATGCCCTTGGCGGCGTCGATCACCATCACCGCGGAATCGACGGCGGTCAGCGTCCGGTACGTGTCCTCGCTGAAGTCCTGATGGCCCGGCGTGTCGAGGAGGTTGTAGGTCAGGCCTTCGTATTCGAAGGTCATGACCGAGGCCGTGACCGAGATGCCGCGCGCCTGCTCGATCGCCATCCAGTCGGAGCGCGCGCGCCGGCGTTCGCCGCGCGCCTTGACCATGCCGGCCTCCTGCACGGCCCCGCCGAACAGCAGCAGCTTCTCGGTCAACGTCGTCTTGCCGGCGTCCGGGTGCGAGATGATGGCGAAGGTGCGGCGGCGTTCGGCCGGCGTCACCGCTGGGGCGGGCAGGGTATCGGGCATGTCGCTGGTTTGCAGAGCTATGGCTTCATATATAGGGAGAGACGGGGCCGGGCGTTAGGCCGGGCTGTTCTCTTCGAGGGCCTGCTGGGCGTCAAGCCATTCGTTCTCGGCCGCGGCGAGCCGGCGGGCGACTTCCCCGCGTTGGCGGGTGAGCTCGGCGGCGCGTTTGCCGTCGCCGTACGTCTCC